>OLRT01000338.1_pt1 | contig 37614 bp, 31 predicted proteins | sample 1672021 | NCBI WGS metagenome assembly OLRT01 (sample SAMEA3136637, study PRJEB25190) | human gut metagenome | reverse complement strand
TTGCGGGTGAATGAAACGAGATGGTTACGGTTGTGTAGCGCGCGTGTTTGCGCGTGTATTGTTCGAAGCTGCAGGAGTGCGGCTGTTCGTTGCCAGGGCGTTTGTGCAACGCATTGGCAAGGGAAAGTCGCGCGCGGCAAAATCGGGAAAAGGGAAAGGATGCCTATCATGCAAAAGGGTTACTTCAAAGCTGCATGGAACGACATCAAGCAATCTGAAGGTTGGCTTGGCAAGATGTTCTTGTTGGGATTGCTGTCCCTCATTCCCATTTTCGGCCAGGTGGTGTTGTTTGGCTATGCATACGGGTGGCTGCGCGACATCGCCTGGGGCGTGGAAACGCCGCTGCCGCCGCGTATCTTCGGTAACGAGGACGGTCAGCTATACCGGCGCGGCCTTATCGTTTTCGTTATCAATACGGTGTTCTGCTTGATTGCCCCTGGCGTGGTGGAGGGCGTGTTCAGCGTTATGGCGGGGCGCGGGCTTGATACGGTATCAGGCGCGGTGTTTGGCGGTACGGGGCATGTACTGTCAGGGAACATCTCAGGGCTCTTCAACTTGCTGATTCTGGTGATTGCTTCGCTGTTTTACCTGGTAGCGGCTGCGCGTGCGAGCATCTACGGGCGCTTAGGGCCCGGGTTTCAGCTGTCGCGGCTGTGGGCGATGATGCGCCACGACACGAAAGGCCTTGTGCGCGTGGTGTGCGTTGGCGTGGCGCTGACGGTATGCATGGGCGCGATCTTTGGCGTTTTCTCTCTGGGGATGGGCGTTGTGGTGGCTGCGCTTACGGCGCTGGGCGTGTGGGGAAGCGGCGGCATGGCAAGTGCGTTGGCGGTGATGCTGTTCGCGTTGGCGGCCATGCTGGTGTGCCTGGTGGCGCTTGTGGTGCTTTCGGCGGCTTCCGCGTTTATCACCATCATGACCGTGCGTGCCATGGGATACTGGGTGCAGCAATTTGATGTTCCGGCATGGCGCGGTCAAGACGACCCCATGCCGTTTGAGATGGCGTCGGGCCAGGCGCAAAGATAGGCGGATTCGTGAAACAAGGGAATACGGGGCAGGGCGCTGGACGCAAAGGCGCGGCTGCGCAAGGCGGACGAAGCGGCAAACCGTCGCGGCGCGGTGCTGCAGAGCCGGCAAAGGGTGCGGAAGCGTCGCGAAAGCATGGCGGCTCCGGTGGTCAGCAGCGTGGGCGCGGCAATGCGCGCGGTGGTGCGGATAAGCGTGCGCGTGGAAAGCGGGACGAGGCACGCGACGGTGTGGCGCGTGGCGCGAAGCACGCGGACCGCGATGCGCGCAGAGAGGCGACCGGCAAGGCGAAGCGCGCGGGTGCCCAGGGCGGCAAGCCGAAACACGCGGGCAAGCACGGCCACGGCGCGGAACGACATGGCAAGCAGCAGGCGGTTATGCCTGATCGCAGTGCGTTTTTGCCGGTAAATCGCGCCGATATGCTGGCGCGTGGCTGGGACCAGTGCGACTTCGTGTTCGTGTGCGGCGACGCGTATGTGGACCACCCCTCGTTCGGCATGGCCATCATCACGCGCCTGCTGGAAGCGAATCACTACAAGGTCGGCGTGATTTGTCAGCCCGATTGGCGCGACCCCGAAAGCATCGCCGTGCTGGGCGAACCGCGGCTGGGCTTCCTGGTTTCCGCAGGCAACATGGACTCCATGGTGAACCACTACACGGTGGCGAAGAAGCATCGCGGCACCGACGCGTTTTCGCCGGGCGGGAAGATGGGCTTGCGGCCCGACCGCGCTGCCGTGGTGTACGGCAACCTTATTCGCCGTACGTTCAAGGACACGCCCATCATTATCGGCGGCATTGAGGCATCGCTGCGCCGGTTGGCGCATTATGATTACTGGTCGGATAAGCTCAAGCGGTCGATTCTGCTTGATTCTGGTGCTGACCTGGTTAGTTATGGCATGGGCGAGCATTCCATCGTCGAGATTGCCGACGCGCTGGCGGCGGGGCTTTCCGTGTCCGACATCACGTTCATCGACGGCACGGTATACCGCGCGAAGTCGCTTGAGCACGTGTACGATTACGAGCTTTTGCCCTCGTTCCCCAGCATGCAGGCCGACAACTTGGAGTATGCGCGCAGCTTCAACGTGCAGTACGCAAACAGCGACCCGTTCACGGGAAAACGCCTGGTGGAGCCGTATTCCGATCACGAGTTCGTGGTGCAGAACCCGCCGAGCAAGCCGCTGACCACCTCCGAAATGGACGCGGTGTACCGCTTGCCGTACGCGCGCACGTACCATCCCATGTACGAAGAAGCCGGCGGCGTGCCGGCCATTCGCGAGGTGAAATTCAGCCTGACCAGCAACCGCGGGTGCTTCGGCGAATGCGCGTTTTGCGCGCTGACGTTCCATCAGGGGCGCATCGTGCAGGTGCGCAGCCACGAGTCCATCATCGAGGAAGCGAAGCTGATGATTGCCGACCCCGAGTTCAAGGGGTACATCCACGACGTGGGCGGGCCGACGGCCGACTACCGCGCGCCGGCGTGCGATGCGCAGCTGCGCCGCGGCGCGTGCCGCAACAAGCATTGCCTTTCGCCGCAGCCGTGCCGCAAGCTGAACGCCGACCACACGGATTACCTGCAGCTTCTGCGCGAGCTGCGCGCGCTGCCGGGCGTGAAGAAGGTGTTCGTGCGCTCGGGCATCCGCTTCGATTTCGCGCTGGCCGACAAGGACGGCGGCCGCGCGTTCGTGCGCGAGCTGTGCGAGCACCACGTCAGCGGCCAGCTGCGCGTGGCGCCCGAGCACGTGTCGAACGCGGTGCTGGGTGTGATGGGCAAGCCGCAGCACCAGGTGTACGAGAAGTTCGTGAAGCTGTTCGCCGAGGCGAATGAGGAATGTGGGCTGAAGCAGTTCGTGGTGCCGTACCTGATGTCGTCGCATCCGGGCAGCACGCTCGACGAGGCCATTGAGCTGGCGGAATACGTGCGCGACATGGGATTTAATCCCGAGCAGGTGCAGGATTTCTACCCCACGCCGTCCACCATGTCCACGGCCATGTACTTCACCGGCGTCGATCCGCGCACCATGGAGCGCGTGTTCGTGCCGAAAAGCCCGCACGACAAGGCGCTGCAGCGCGCGCTTATCCAGTATCGCGACCCGAAGAATTACGAGCTGGTGCTTGAGGCGCTGCGGCGCGCCGGACGCCTTGACCTGGTGGGATACGGGCCGAAGTGCCTGATTCGCCCGTACGGTGGCCATGCGCCGGCCGGTCGCGGGGCGGCGAAGCAGGGTGTGGCCGGGCTGAAGAACGCCGCAAGCGGGAAGCGCGGCGGCGTGCCTCGCGGCCGCAAAAGGTAGCGTGGGCGAATTCGCCGTGCGAATGTCAGCATAATCCCTAGGCATCCGGGGTATAATGAGGATGAATGTCAACGACGAGGCTTGTAAGGGGAGCTTCGTTCGCAAAGGGTAGAAAGGCGGCGCGCATGAAGATATCGACGAAGGGCTTGTATGCGGTTCGCTTGATGTTGTACCTGGCCGAGCACGATGGCGCCGGGCCGGTTTCGCTCAAGGAAGTGTCGGATTCGCTGGGTATTTCGAAGAAGTATCTTGAGCAGATCGTGTCGAACGTGGTTACGGCGAAGCTGGTGCGTTCCATCCGCGGCGCGGCTGGCGGGTATCAGCTGGCCAAGCCGGCAAGCGTCATCACCGTGCTTGATGTGTTGCGGGTGACGGAAGGGTCGCTTGCGCCGGCGTCGTGCTTGGAGGACGACACGTTCGAGTGCAACATGCCGGTTCCGTGCATGGAACTGGGCGTTTGGCGCGGGCTGTACAAGGTCATCAACGAATATCTGGGCGGCATCACGCTGCAGAGCATCATCGACGAGCACTCAGCGGTGGCGGCGGACAGCTATTCGATTTAACGCAAGGCGCAGGCTTTCGGGCTTGCGCTTTTTGTTTGCGCGAACGGGGGAAGCCTGCTAGGTTGGCTGCGAGCAAATTCGAGTGCTCGAGCGCAATTCCCTAAGATTTTCCAGGATTAGGGGAATTTCTTTCGAATTCATTATTGACAATGCCTAGGGACATAGTAGGATAACGGGTGTACCAAGGAACGTAACCTGTAAGCGATTGGGCAAGCAGCAAGCAACGGCGAAAGCGAGAGAGGAAAGTCAATGACCATCCATAAGAGCGTTTCCGAACTGATCGGCAAAACCCCGTTGGTCGAGCTGACCAACTACGAGAAGAACCACAACCTGGAAGCCACCATCGTGGGCAAGGTGGAGCTGTTCAACCCCGCCGGTTCCGTGAAGGACCGCATTGCGAAGGCCATGCTTGATGACGCCGAGGCGCAGGGCAAGCTGAACGCCGACACCGTCATCATCGAGCCGACGTCGGGCAACACGGGCATCGGTCTGTGCGCCATTGCGGCGGCGCGTGGCAACCGCGTCATCATTACCATGCCGGAAACCATGTCCGTTGAGCGCCGCAACCTTATGAAGGCGTACGGCGCCGAGCTGGTGCTGACCGACGGCAGCAAGGGCATGAAGGGCGCCATCGCCCGTGCGTCCGAGCTTGCCGAGGAGATTCCGAACTCGTTTATCCCCAGCCAGTTCACGAACCCGGCCAACCCGGCTGTGCACGAGCGCACCACCGGCCCCGAGATTTGGGACGACACCGACGGCAAAGTTGACATCCTGGTGTCCGGCGTGGGCACGGGCGGCACGCTGTCCGGCACGGGCAAGTTCCTGAAGTCGAAGAACCCCGACATCAAGGTGGTTGCGGTGGAGCCGGCCGGTTCGCCGGTGCTGTCCGAGGGCCACGCGGGCGCGCACAAGATCCAGGGCATCGGTGCAGGCTTCGTGCCTGACACGCTGGACCAGTCCGTGTACGACGAGGTGCTGCCGATCACCGACGAAGAGGCGTTCGAGGCTGGCCGCGAGCTGGCGGGCAAGGACGGCCTGCTGGTGGGCATTTCCTCCGGCGCCGCAGTGGCCGCTGCCACGAAGCTGGCGCAGCGCCCCGAGAACAAGGGCAAGCTGATTGTGGCCATCTTGCCCGACACCGGCGAGCGCTACCTGTCCACGGCCATGTTCAACTTCTAGTAGGCCGCAGCGCTGCAAACAGAAACCCGGCAAGGTGCCCGCGTCATTTGGCGCGGGCACCTTTGTGTTTGAGTGCGATAACGTGCGGGCAATACACGGTTGCGTGACGGTTTGCGTGCGAGGGGTAATTTCGGTAGCCAGCGGGTACAATAGGGGCGAAAGCAAGGGCGTTGGCCTGTGAGCTTGCGTGACCGCGTGTGCGCGGTTGCGCGAGTTGGCCGGCGCGGGTGGTCCGCGTGTATGCGGGCTTTGTGGAAGGGAGTGCATCATGAGTGCAAGCAAGCATGACTGGGGCTTGGTGTTCGCAGGCATTGCGCTGGCGGTGGCCGGGCTGTTTTGCCTGGCGGCGCCGGGGCTGACCATCGTGACCATCGCGGCGGTTGTCGGCGCGTTTTTCCTGGTGGCGGGCGTGTTCGACATCATCGGGTATGTGCGTTTCCGCAACATCATGCTGCGTAGCGGCTGGGAGCTGGCGTACGCGATTGTCGACGTGCTGCTGGGCCTGGTGTTCTTGCTGCATCCGCTGGCGTTTTCTGCCGTGGTGCCGTGGCTGGTGGGGCTGTGCTTTGTGGCGTTCGCTATCTTCGAGATTGTGACGGCTGTGAAAGCGAAGGGCTTCGGCGTGCCCATGTGGGGATGGCCCCTGTTCAGCGGCGTGCTGAATGCGCTGTGCGGCATCGCGTTTTTCGTGTGGCCTGAAATGCTCAGCGTGTTTCTGGCCATGATTCTGCTGGTGCGCGCGGCAAGCCTGATCGTGTACGGCTGGAACGCGGGGCGCTACATCGCGCTGTAGCCGTGGCGTGTCGTGATGAAGATCCGAGTTGAAGGGGACGGCGCGACCGAAATGGAGGGTTGAGCGAAGGTTCAACCCATTAAACAGAGCGCAAAGCGCGACGCAAATGCTGCGCTCATCGCGTTGCGTGTTGATTGCGCTTGGCTGTGGGCGGTATATGGTGCGCGTGGTAAAATCCTCTACAAAACGTGGGCCCCGGGCAAGCGCCCGGGGCTTTTCTGCGATTAGAGCGCGGGGAACGGACGGAAAGGGCATGCACATGGCGGATGAGCAGGCAAAAGAGCAGCAGTCGCTTCTGAGCGAGAAGGCGCTGGCCGAGGCGACAAGCGATCCGGCGGCGCGCATCGAGGCGCTGCGCCGCGAGATCGAGCACAACAGCTACCTGTACTACGCCAAGGACGCGCCGGCTATCAGCGACGCGGCGTTCGACTCGCTTATGCACGAGCTGCGCGCGCTTGAGGCGGCGCACCCCGAGCTTATCGACCCGTCAAGCCCCACGCAGCGCGTCGGCGGCTACGTAGGCGACCAGTTTGCTCCCATCCAGCACGAGCGCCGCATGTACTCGCTTGACGACGCCATGGGCGCCGAAGAGCTTGACGAGTGGCTTGACCGCGTGCGCGAGTTCTTCGGCAGCATCCCTGAGCTGGTGTGCGAGCTGAAGATCGACGGTTCGTCGGTGGCGTTCACGTACGAGAACGGGCGGCTCATGCGCGCGGCCACGCGCGGCGACGGCACCACGGGCGAGGACATCACCGTGAACGTGCGCACCGTGAAAGACGTGCCGCTGCGCCTGCGGGCCGAGGCCGCCGACGGCATCCGCGACGCAGGCGTGCCCATCGAGCTGCGCGGTGAGTGCTACATGCCGAAGGCCAGCTTCGAGGCGCTGAACGCGTCGGCCGAGGCCAACGGCAAGCTGCCGTTCGCCAACCCGCGCAACGCCGCCGCCGGCAGCCTTCGCCAGAAAGACCCGCAGATCACGGCGCATCGCGACCTGTCCACGTTCGTGTACGCCGTGGGCGACGAGCGTAAGCTGGCCGTGGAAACGCAGTGGGACCTGCTGCAATGGCTGGGCCGCGCCGGCTTCCACGTGAACCCCGACATCGCGCTGGTGCACAGTGCCGAGGAGGTGCACGAGTTCTGCCGCAAAAGCCTGGAGCGCCGCGACGCGCTGCCGTACGACATCGACGGCGTGGTGGTGAAGGTGAACTCGTTCGCGCAGCAGGAGGCCATGGGCTACACGGCGCGCGCGCCGCGCTGGGCCATCGCGTTCAAGTTCCCGCCCGAGGAGAAGACGACGCTGCTGCGCGACATCACCGTGCAGGTGGGACGCACGGGCAAACTGACGCCGGTGGCCGAGATGGACCCGGTGCTGGTGGCGGGCTCGACCGTGGCGCGCGCGACGCTGCACAACGAGGACGAGGTGCGTCGCAAGGACGTGCGCGTGGGCGACACCGTCATCGTGCGCAAGGCCGGCGACGTGATTCCCGAGGTGCTGGGGCCGGTGGAGTCGCTGCGCCCGGCCGATGCCGTGCCGTGGAGCATGCCTACGGTGTGCCCGAGCTGCGGCAGCCCCGTGGTGCGCGAGGAAGGCGAGGCCGATTACCGCTGCATCTCCATCGATTGCCCCGCTCAGGCGCTTGAGCGCTTGCTGCATTGGGCCAGCCGCGGAGCCATGGACATCGACGGCATGGGCGAGGAAGTGGTGCGCCGGCTGGTGGAGTCGGGCCGCGTGAGCGACGTGGCGGACTACTACACGCTTGACGAGGTGGAGCTGGCGCAGCTGGACATGGGCCGCACGAACAAGGAGGGCGAGCCCATCCGCCTGGGGCACACGGTGGCGAAGAAGCTGGTGGCGGCCATCGACGAGTCGCGTACGCGCCCGTTCGCCCGCCCGCTGTTCGGCCTGGGCATGCGCCACGTGGGCAAGACCATGGCCGAAACGCTGGCGCGCGCGTTCCCGAGCATGGAGGCGCTGATGGCGGCAAGCGAGGAAGAGCTGGCGGCCGTGGACGGCGTGGGCCCGAAAATCGCGCACTCCACGTACCTGTTCCTGCGCACGCCCGACAACGTGCAGGTCATCGAGCGGTTGGCGAAGCACGGCGTGCGCTTGGCCGATGACGTGGAAGCCGCGGCGGCCGACGCGCTGTCGCAGACGCTCGAGGGGCTGACGTTCGTGCTGACGGGCAGCCTGGTGCAAAGCGGCATGACGCGCGACGAGGCCGGCGCGGCGCTGAAGGCACGCGGCGCGAAGGTGTCGGGCAGCGTGTCGAAGAGGACGAGCTACGTGGTGGCCGGCGAAGCGGCGGGCAGCAAGTACGACAAAGCCGTGGCGCTGGGCGTACCCGTGCTCGACGAGCCGACGTTGCTTGCGATTCTGGAGACGGGCGAGGTGCCGGAAGCTGCTGGGGAATAGCAAAATCGGCCGAACGCCGGCGTTTCCGGGCCGTTCACATGAAGGAGTTACGAATTTGACATTCGTAACATCGAATCGGCGGCCGCGCCTGCTATAGTGTGTTACGGAATTTCACTTCGTAACACCAGGCAGGCGCGCAATGAAATCGCAGACGTCGCGCGCCTTCGCCTGGTCGATGAAAGGATATCTTGATGAAGACCTTCTCCAGGCGAACGTTTTTGCAGGTGGCGGGCGTAAGCGCTGCCGCAGTGGGCTTCGGCGGCGTGCTGAGCGCCTGCGCCGGCGGCTCCGATGCGGGCTCCGGCTCCGCCGCAAACGGGGAGCACGCCTCGCAGGTGACCGTTTCCATGCCGGTGAGCAGCGAGCCCGACGCCGGCTTCGACCCGTTCGTCTCCTGGGGCTGCGGCGAGCATGTGCACGAGCCGCTTATCCAGTCCACGCTTCTGACCACGAAGGCCGACATGGGCTTCGAGAACGACCTTGCAACGGCGTACTCGTGCAGCGATGACGGCCTGACCTGGACGTTCACTATTCGCACCGACGCGAAGTTCACCAACGGCAAGCCGGTCACGGCCCATGATGTGGCCTACACTATCAACGGCGTCGCCAACAACGAGGCCAGCGAGTGCGACCTGACCATGGTCGACAAGGCCGTCGCCGTCGACGACGAGACGTGCGAGATCCGCCTGAACAAGCCGTTCAATGCGCTGCTATACACGCTGGCGGTTATCGGCATCGTGCCTGATGGCGGCCATGATGCCGACTACGGCAGCAACCCGGTGGGCAGCGGCCGCTACATGCTCGAGCAGTGGGATCGCGGCCAGCAGGTCATCCTGAAGGCGAACCCCGACTACTACGGCGAGGCGCCGAAGATCGAGCGCGTCGTGGTGGTGTTCATGGAGGAGGACGCCAGCTTGGCGGCCGCTCGTTCCGGCCAGGTGGACGTTGCGTTCACGTCAGCCACGTTCGCCAGCCAGCAGCCGAAGGGTTACGACCTGCTGAACTGCGCATCGGTGGACTCTCGCGGTATTTCCCTGCCCACCATCGCGCCGGGTGCCACGCGCAAGCAGACGGGCGAGGAGTATCCCGCCGGCAACGCGGTGACGCAGGACCTTGCGCTGCGTCGTGCCATCAACTATGGCGTGAAGCGTCAGACGCTTATCGACAACGTGCTGAACGGCTACGGCCAGATTGCCTACAGCGTGGGCGACAATATGCCCTGGTCGTCCGATGCTATGAAGTGCGAAGAGGACCTTGCTCGCGCAAAGGCCCTGCTTGACGAGGCGGGCTGGGTGTCCGGCGCCGACGGCGTGCGCGCTAAGGACGGCGTGACGGCCGCGTTCGACCTGTACTATTCGTCCTCCGATTCGGTGCGCCAGGCCATCGCCATGGAGTTCGCCAACCAGATGAACGAGCTGGGCATCAAGGTGACGCCGAAGGGCGCCAGCTGGGATGACATCTACCAGCACCAGTTCAGCGACCCGGTCGTGTGGGGTTGGGGTTCCAACAGCCCGATCGAGGTGTACAACCTGAACTACTCCACGGGCAACGGCAATTACGCCTGCTATGAGAACGCCGCGGTTGACGCGCATCTGAACGCCGCGCTGGCCAACCCTGTGGTCGCCGATTCGTATGACGAATGGAAGCTGGCCATGTGGGACGGCGAAAACGGCGTGGCGCCGCAGGGCGCGGCCACGTGGGTGTGGTTTGCGAACGTGGACCACTTGTATTTCGTGACCGAGGGCCTGAAGGTTGCCGAGCAAAAGCCGCATCCGCATGGTCATGGCTGGTCGATCGTGAACAACGTCGATCAGTGGAGTTGGTAAGGCACGTTTGATTGCGGACGGAAGCGCGGAACTGCCTCCGTCCGCTTGCGTGTTTGAGGCGGCCCAGTCGCTCAGACAGTCCTGCTTTGGCAAAAGCCCCACTGGGTTTCCCGCCTCGCCTTCGGCGAGCGGGAACGCGCCCGCTCGGGCGCATAGATGGGTTGCGAACAGCCCACTGGGCTGTTCGCCGATGCGGAACTCGCTTTGTGGGCCACCTCAAACACGCAAGCTGCGTTAATGAGATCGGAAGCTTCTTGTTCGCGATATTGCAGGGGCCTTTCTGGACGAGTGATCGGCGTGGCTACTCGCTTTTGATAGGGTGGAGTTTGGGGCTTTTGGGAGTATGAGTAGGTATTTTGTTCGACATATTTTGCGGTTCGTGCTGCTGATGTTGGCGGTGGGGTTGGTGGTGTTTGCGCTGGTCAGCGCTTCGCCGATTGACCCTGTGCAGGCTAACGTGGGGCAGGCTGCGTATGTGAACATGTCTGACGCCAAGCGCGCGCAGCTGGCAAGCTACTGGGGCGGCGATGTGGCGTTTTGGGAGCGGTTCGCCAACTGGGCGGGCGCGCTTTTGCATGGTGACATGGGAACGTCGCTCAGGTTCAACGCGCCCGTGTCCGAGGTGATCGCGCACCGCGCGGCCAACTCGCTGGCGCTCATGAGCATCGCGTGGGCTATCAGCGGCGTGCTGGGCTTCGTGCTGGGCGTGGCCGCCGGTGCGCGGCGCGGCAGCGTGCTTGATCGCGTGGTGCGCGGCTACTGCTTTTTGCTGGCGTCGACGCCGACGTTTTGGCTGGGGCTCATTATCCTGATGGTGTTCGCTGTGCAACTGGGGTGGTTCCCCATTGGGTTTTCCGTGCCCATTGGCATGTCGGCGGCCGACGTGACGCTGGCCGATGCGGCGCATCACCTGGTGCTTCCGGCGCTGACGCTGTCGGTGACCGGCGTGGCGAACATTGCGCTGCACACGCGCGAGAAAGTGGTGGACGTGCTGGAAAGCGATTACGTACGCTTCGCGCGCGCCCGTGGCGAATCCGACCTGGGCGTGGTTTTGCACCATTGCCTGCGCAACGTGGCGCTGCCGGCGGTCACGCTGCAGTGCGCGTTCATCTCCGAGATCTTCGGCGGATCGGTCCTGGTCGAGCAGGTGTTCTCGTATCCGGGCCTGGGACAGGCGGCCGTCACCGCCGGCCTGGGCGGCGACGTGGCGCTTCTGGCCGGAATCGCCCTGGTCAGCGCCGCGTTGGTGTTCGGCGGCAACCTGCTGGCGAACGTGCTGTACGGCGTGCTTGACCCGCGCATGCGCACGCGCGAAGGGAGGGCCTGATGAACGAAACCTTCCTCGAGAAATCCCTGACAGAACGCGGCGTTTGTACGAAGGTGATGTGCGCAGCGGTTGGCGAAAGCGTTGCCGTTTCCGGCGAAAAGCGCGCGGAAAAAGCGTTGCCGTTGGGTTTCCGGCGAAACCTGAAGAAAGCGCCGCGCCAAAAGTCGGATGGCGACGACAGCGCGTTGCTTCATGCTCCAGCGCGGCGGCGGGCGGCTTCTCGCGTGGTTGCGCTTGCGGCGTGCATTGGCGCGGCTGCGGCGCTGGTGGCCGTGGTGATTGCGGGCCTGGCGCTGTATCCCCAGGCCACGGTCACGGATTTCGCTGCGAAAAGCTTGGCGCCTGGCGTGGCGCACCCGTTCGGCACCGATTGGATGGGCCGCGACATGCTGGCGCGTACGCTGGCGGGGTTGTCCACCAGCGTGCTGGTGGGCTTGCTGGCGGCGGGCGTGTCGTCGGTGATCGCGTTGATCCTCGGCTGTGCCGCTGCGCTTGGCGGCAAGCGCGTGGACGCCGTGGTCAGCTGGATGATCGACCTGATGATGGGCGTTCCGCACATCGTGTTGCTGGTGCTCATCTCGTTTGCGCTGGGAAAGGGCTTTTGGGGCGTGACCATCGGCGTTGCCGTGACGCACTGGGCTAGTCTTGCCCGCGTGGTGCGCGCCGAGGTGCTGCAATGCCGCCAATCGAAGTTCGTGGAGGTTGCGCGCAAACTGGGGCAGAGCCCGGCGCGCATCGCGCTTCGCCATATGGTGCCGTATGTGTTGCCGCAGTTCCTGGTGGGGCTGATTTTGCTGTTCCCGCACGCCATTTTGCACGAGGCGGCCATCACGTTTTTGGGCTTCGGCCTGCCGCCCGAGCAGCCGGCCATCGGCGTGATCTTAAGCGAGTCGATGAGCTACCTGTCCACGGGCGCCTGGTGGTTGGCGGTGTTCCCCGGCGTGGCTCTTATGTGCACGGTGGGTCTGTTCGATTTGGCGGGGCAAAACCTGCGTAAGTTGATCGACCCGCACACGGCGCAAAAGTAAATTGCGGTGGTGCGCAAAATGGTATTGATGGAATCGGGTAACGTGGCGAAGGAGGATGGCGTGGAGAAAAACGATAAGCTGACGACCAGCGGAAACGCTGAAACCGCAAACTTTTGCGAATGCGCAAAAGCGGTAGAAGCGTCTGATGCCAGCCACTTTTGCGACGATGCAAAAACACTTTTGTGCCCTGAGCAAAACTTCCCTGCGTTGAAATGCGCGGGCGACTTTGCGCCCGAATGTGCGGACGAGCACGCACCTCACGAGTCCACGCCGCACGAAGATGCGCAGGTGCATCATCATCATTCGCATGCAGCCCACTCGCATCATGCGGGAGGGCACCATTTGCTGCAGGTGGAAGACCTGTGCGTGAGCTTCCGCATGTACGACGAATCGCAGCCGTTCTTCCGCGCCAAGCAGCGTGACGTCGAGGTGCTGCACAACCTCAGCATCGCGGTGCACGCGGGCGAGGTGGTGGCCGTGGTGGGCGCATCGGGGTCGGGCAAAACGCTTCTGGCCGATGCCGTGTTCGGGCTGTTCGAGCCGAACTCCACCGTATCGGGCCGCATCTGGTTCGACGGGCAGCGCATGGACGCGGCGGGGCTTGCGGCGCTGCGCGGGCACGGGCTGTCGCTGGTGCCGCAAAGCGTGAGCCACCTTGACCCCATGATGCGCGTGGGCAAGCAGGTGGAAGGGTTCGCGAACGGGCTGACGAAGGCCGAGCGCCGCACGCGTCGGCAGCAGCTGTTCGAGCGTTACGGGCTGGGCCCTGAGGTGGCGCGCCTGTGTCCGTACGAGCTGTCGGGCGGTATGGCTCGCCGCGTGCTGTTGTGCTGCGCGCTTATGGACGACCCGAGCGTGATCGTAGCGGACGAGCCAACGCCGGGCCTGGACCTTGACCTGGCCGTTCGCGCGCTCGACGACTTCCGCGCCTTCGCAGATGCGGGCGGCGGCGTGCTGCTGATCACGCACGACATCGAGCTGGCGCTGCGCGTGGCCGACCGCGTGGCTGTGTTCAAAGACGGCACGGTGGTGGAGGAAACCGCAGTTGCAAATTTCGCCAACCCCAACCTACTGCGCCACGAATTCACCCGCCAACTCTGGCACGCCCTCCCCGAACACGACTTCGCGGCAGAAGACGCAGAACGGGACAACGAGACAGTCCCCTTGTCCCATTAACGGAGGAGCGCACATGGCAAACGATCTGTCCCCTTGTCAGATACATTAGGCGCGTTGGCTCAAGGGAAACTGGCCATTGGCAGATTCTAGATTCTCAAGTCTGTCGAGCCCAGCTCATCGGATGGAAAATAACGAAAGGCTTTTATGCTAGAAGCGAAGGACATAACGTTTGGGTATGATGCTGCGCGGCCGCTGTATCGCGGCTTCAGCTTGCGTGTGGAGGCGGGCGAGCGCGTGGCGCTTCAGGCGCCGTCGGGGTTCGGCAAAACCACGCTGTGTCGCATTCTGGCGGGCTACGAGCGTCCGGTGGCGGGCCAGGTGCTGGTGGACGGTCGTCCGCTCCCGCGTCGCGGCGTGTGCCCGGTGCAGCTGATCCAACAGCATCCCGAGCAAGCGGTGGACCCGCGCCTTCGCATGCGCAAAACGCTGGCAGAAGCGGGCGAGGTGCCGCAGCAACTGCTTGATGACCTGGGCATTCGCGAAGAATGGCTGCAGCGTTTCCCGCACGAGCTTTCCGGTGGCGAGCTGCAGCGCTTCTGCATCGCCCGTGCGCTGGCCACGCGCCCGCGCTACCTGATCTGCGACGAGGTGTCCACCATGCTGGACGCGGTAACGCAGGCGCACATCTGGCGCGTGCTGCTGGCCTACGCCGAGCGCGAGCGCGCCGGCATGCTGCTGGTCTCGCACACCCCCGCGCTCACCAACCGCATAGCCACCCGAACGCTCGACCTCACGAAAGCAGCGTGCCGCTAGCAGCCCCCGTTTTCGTTGCCAAGACCCATCTGCGCTGCTCTCTTTGCATATCTTCTGTTTGTCATGATCAAAACTTGTTAAAAATGCAAGTTTTGATCATGACATAGTCGAAACTTGCAAATTTCGCAAGTTTCGACTATGGTCTCGCGTATCGAAACAAGGAGCAGCGCCATGATTATTCGCAAGAAATACCTCGACAAGCTCATCGCCTTCCAAGATGCCGACCTCGTGAAGGTGGTTACCGGCGTGCGTCGCTGCGGGAAGTCCACGCTGTTGGAGATGATGCGGCAGCACCTTTCCGAGCAGGGCGTTCCCGATAGCCGGCTGCTTATGTTCAAAATGGAGTCCATGGAGTTCGTCGATGTGGTGAATTATCGCGACCTGTATAACCTTGTTAGGCAGCGCGTCGGCGGCGAAAAGCGCCCGTATCTTTTCTTCGACGAACTGCAAAACGTCGAAGGTTGGGAGCGCGCCATCAATTCGCTGCGCGTTGATTTGGACTGCGACATCTACATAACCGGCTCGAACGCGTTTTTACTTTCGAGCGAGCTGGCAACCTTGCTGTCGGGCCGCTACGTCGAAATACCCATGCAGCCGCTTATGTTTTCCGAATACCTGGATTTCCGCGGTGCGCAGTTGCAGCGCGGCAAAACGTCTGCCGCGGATGTGGCCCTGCTTTCCGATGGGTCTTTCGCCACGCTGGCAAGCCTGTTCGAGCAGTACCGCACGTTCGGCGGGTTCCCGTTTTTGGCCTTGGACGCGCCCGATGAGGCGCGTCACCGCGATTACCTGCGGAGTATATACCAAACGGTCATCGTTCGGGATATCATGATGCGCGCCAAGCGCAGGGGGCAGCGCGCTGTCAACAGCCAAGACGTGCTGGAGCGCATTTGCGGCTTTCTTTCGGACAACATCGGCAACGAGACGTCCGTCAACAAAATTGCCGGCACGCTGCAGGCTGACGGTCAAACGGCAACGCGGCAAACTGCGGCGTTTTATATTTCGACGCTCGTCGAGGCGTACCTGTTCTCGCATGTGCGCCGCTACGACCTAAAGGGGCGCGAGCTGCTGAAAACGGGCGGGAAGTACTACATTGTCGATCCGGGTATGCGAAGCTATCTGGATAACTATCGGAACACCGATACGGGCCGCGTGCTGGAAAACATCGTGTACAACCAGCTGAAATTTGACGAATACGACGTGATGGTGGGGCATCTGCGCGGCGGCGAGGTGGATTTCGTTGCCACGAAGCCTCGGGAAAAGGTATACATCCAGGTCACCGAGGACATGCGCGATGAGGAAACCATGCGCCGCGAGCTGGCGCCGCTTCGAAAGATTGGCGATGAGTACCGCAAGATGGTCGTCGTGCAGGACGGAACGTACCCGTCAGATATCGACGGAATCGAAATAGTGGACGCAGTGGACTTTCTTTTGCACAATGCGAAGTTGTGAAGATGCCGGCGCCCGCCTGGGAAGCCGGCTGCAGCCTTGTAATCCCCCAGCAAAATGTGAACGAATTGTCGTGCGGGTTTTGGCGCGATTGCGCGGAAAGTGCAACGAATGTACCTTTCGTTGCAAAGTGCAGGTGGGCCGCGTATTTCCCGCGGATAACCCGGTTGTGCATATGCGTCAGACCGGTATAATCCAGTACGTCGAATGGTAGGGAAGCCAGGCTGTTGTCTGTAGCGCGTTTCGCAAAACCGGCACAACGACGCAATGCGGATGGGTTACGCATAACAATCTGGTAAGGAATTCAACCGAGCGCCCGCAGCGCCCGGTCAAGCCGCCCTCGCACCCGCGAGAGGCGGATTCTTTTGTCCCTGGTCGCAGTAATGTTGCGGCCGCACATCCGACGAACATAGCTTGAAGACACGTAATCGTCGCAGAAGCGCGTTGCGCCGGCTCCAAGAGGATGAATACGCATGCAAGGTGCGCTCACGAGCGCGCGGTGTTGCAGCACGCAAGTTTTCGCGAATACGGAAGCTGGCGAAGGCGATGCTGCGCCCAGCGCACCTTTCCAACCTGGAAAACTCCAGGAATGGCGAAGCCATGCCGAATGCCGGCAGGTCGCATGCGTAACCCTCTTGGAGCCGGCGCATTTTTGCGTTTTGGGCGAAACCCACCAAACTCTATTGCAAGAAGCCTCAATGACAACTGAATACGAAAGCAAATTCGCCAATGCTCCAACTCAAGAAGCTAATTCGTTCGAGCGTGGCGAATCTTTGCGCATTGGGGCCGAGTCCGTCATCGTTGATCAAGTCGTTCCGACCGAAGTGCGAAAAGAAGCTTGCGAGCTTGGCGTTGCGGGTAAGTATGAGCCGCAGCTTCGAGAAAACGGGATTCCGGCCGATGTTCTAGAGAAACTTTTGCCCGGCGATGATGTGGTCGAGCTTGCAGAGCCTATTGTTGCTGGCGGTTTGGGCTATCGTTTCGTGAAGCGTGCGTTTGATATGTGCTCGGCTGGTTGCGCGCTCATCATCTTGGCGATTTCCATGGGCATCATCGCTTTGAAAATTAAATCGGAATCTCCTGGCCCCGTCATCTATGCGCAAGAGCGTGTCGGGAAAAACGGAAAACCCTTCATGGTCTACAAATTCCGTTCCATGTATGTGGATGCGGAAAAACGCGGCGCCCAATGGGCGCAAGGCGACGATCCGCGCGTAACGCCTTTCGGCAAAGTGATGCGCAAAACTCGCCTTGATGAGATTCCTCAGTTTTGGAACGTGTTTAAGGGCGATATCCCTTTGCGCATATTAAAAACGCGCCCGGAGTTCTCTGAGAAATCTATGGGTGCGTTCGCGCTTCCCGCCAAATCTAGCACGAACAAAGAAAAGGCGCTTTCGCAGGTCGTGAGCTGTTTCGCGAGCAGCCTGCGGATGCGCCGCATTTCTGGGTTCAATTGTAAACGCGTTGGCAGCATGGGAGGGCAATTTCTTGCAAAACCCGTTTTTAAGGCGGTGTGCGCATAGTGGCCAATGATTTCACGGCCGTTTGCGAGCCCGCGCAGGCGAGGTCCGGCATGCGGGAATCGTCGTCAGGCAAAGCCAGCCGAGTGACGGCGAGCAGCGGTGCCTTGGAGCGCAAAACTGTTCGTAGTGGTTTCGCGTACGACATCAATGGCGGCGGGGGCTCAGCCGAAAGCTCCGAGCGCGCCAGACGCCTCAAGGAGGAGCTTGGGAGCGTGCCGGTCACCGGCATCGAGGACAGGGTGGCGTACCGCTTTGTTAAGCGTGCGTTCGACATCGTTTTCAGTGCGGCGGTGCTCGTTGTGTTCTGCTGGCTGTTCGCCATCATCGCGATTCTCATCAAGGTTGACGATCCGAAGGGCCCCGTGTTCTTCAGCCAGGAGCGAGTGGGCAAGGACGGCAGAACCTTCCGGATGCTGAAGTTCCGCAGCATGTGTGTGGATGCCGAGGAAAAGCTCGCCGAGCTCAGGGAGCTCAACGAGAAGACCGGCCCGGTGTTCAAGATCGCCGAGGACCCGCGCATCACCCGTGTTGGCAAGTGGCTGCGCAAATTGTCGCTCGACGAGTTGCCCCAGTTCATCAATGTCCTACGCTCGGATATGAGCATCGTGGGCCCGCGTCCTGCATTGCCGGCTGAGGTCGCGACCTACGACGACTACCAGCGTCAAAGGTTGCTGGTGAAGCCGGGCATGACCTGCTACTGGCAAACCCGTCGCAACCGCGACTCTATAACCTTCGACGAGTGGGTCGATTTGGACCTGCTTTATATCAAGAAATGCTCCGCCTGGAGCGATTTTAAGTTGATTGTTCAAACCGTTGGCGTCGTACTGACGGCGCAAGGGAGCTAAGCCGTGTCCGAGACTTTGACGAAAGACCCGCGAATGGCGCGTGTGGACGTCATAGGCGTGCCGATTACTGCTACAAATATGGTTGACTTTATGGGCCTGCTTTCGGAGCGTCTTGATGATATGCGTGGCGGTTATGTTTGCGTGTCGAATGCCCATGCCTGCGTGATGGCTCATGATGATCGGGATTACTGGGCTTGCCAGGCTGAATCGACAGCGTCCATACCTGATGGCAAACCTCTTTCTGTGATTGGACGGAAAAAGGTGCCGACTATGGGACGCGTAACCGGTCCCGACTTGATGCGTGAGGTGTTCGCGGCATCCGTCAAGCAGGGATGGGGTCACTACTTTTATGGCGATAAGCCCGAGACCCTTGATGCGCTGCGCCGTGCTCTTGAGCGTGAGTATCCGGGGATGGAGATTTGTGGCATGGAACCATCAGTCTTCAGGCCTCTGTCTGAGGATGAGAGGGTCGAACTGTGCAACCGTGTTGATGCCTCAGGCGCCGATTTTTGCTGGGTGGCGCTTGGTGCGCCCAGGCAAGAGATTCTAATGCATGATTTAAATGGTCGCACTAATAGCCTGATGGTAGGCGTGGGCGGTGCTTTCAACGTATTGGCGGGACGAGTTCCCGAGGCACCTCGTTGGGTGCAGGATGTCGGTCTGGAATGGCTCTACCGTCTCATTCAGGAGCCTGGCCGCCTGTTTAAACGATATGCAGTCACTAATACGAAATTCATTTGGTATCAGCTAACCAATGCTAAGCGCAAGGAGATATGAAAGAATGAAGCCAACGACGGCCTTCAAGGATAAAACTTTGATGATTACTGGTGGGACGGGCTCATTCGGCTCGACCGTTTTGAAGCATTTCATGGGTACGGAGATTGGTGAGATCCGTATCTTCAGCCGCGATGAGAAAAAACAAGATGATATGCGCCATCGCCTGCAAGAGAAAAGCCCGGAACTTGCTGGGAAGGTGCGTTTCTTTATCGGTGACGTGCGCGATCTTCAGAGTGTGCGCGACGCGATGCACGGAGTTGACTATATCTTTCATGCAGCGGCTTTGAAGCAGGTGCCCAGCTGCGAATTCTTCCCGATGGAAGCCGTGCGCACGAATGTGCTTGGTACGGATAACGTACTGCATGCCGCCATCGCTGAGGGTGTTGAGCGCGTAGTGTGTCTGTCAACCGATAAGGCGGCTTATCCCATCAACGCTATGGGCAAGTCAAAGGCTATGATGGAAAGCATCATCTACGCCAACGCCCGTAATGGCGCTGGTCGCACTACTATTTGCTGCACTCGCTACGGCAACGTCATGTGCAGCCGCGGCAGTGTTATCCCGCTCTTTATCGACCGCATCCGCAAGGGCGAGCCCCTCACGGTCACCGATCCGAATATGACTCGTTTCCTCATGAATCTTGACGAAGCGGTGGACCTGGTGCAGTTTGCCTTCGAGCATGCCAACCCGGGCGATTTGTTCATTCAAAAGGCACCCGCGTCGACCATTGGCGACCTTGCCGAGGCGGTTCAAGAAGTTTTCGGCCGCGTAGGCACGCAGGTGATTGGCACCCGCCACGGCGAGAAGCTCTTCGAGACGCTCATGACCCGTGAGGAGCGTTTGCGCGCCGAGGATATGGGCGGCTACTATCGCGTCGCGTGCGATTCCCGCGACCTGAACTACGATAAGTTTGTGGTTGACGGCGAAGTGGAGACTCAAGCTGATGAGGCCTACACGAGCCATAATACCGAGAGGCTCGATGTCGCGGGCACGGTGGAGAAGATCAAGACCGCCGAGTACGTGCAGCTAGCCCTAGAAGGTCGCGAATACGAGGCGGTGCAGTAGTGAAAGTGCTGGTCACCGGCGCAAAAGGCTTCGTAGGACGAAACCTGTGCGAGGCGCTGAACAATATAGCTAGTGGCAAGGACCGCAGAGAGAAGTATCAGAATATTCTGCCCCTGACCGTTTATGAGTACGATCGTGACGGCACACAGGAAGAACTGAGCTTCTACTGTTCTGCCGCTGACTTCGTGTTTAACCTTGCGGGCATCAATCGCCCCAAGGACCCCTCCGAGTTCATGGAGGGCAACATGGGGTTTGGCGAGACGCTGCTTAGCCTGCTTGAGCACCACGGCAACAAGTGCCCGGTGATGCTGTCGAGCAGCGTCCAGGCCTCGCTGGAGGGTCGCTACGCCGGGAGCCCGTACGGCGAGAGTAAGCTGGCGGGGGAGGAGCTGCTTTTCGATTATGAGGGGCGCACCGGGGCGAAGGCGCTGGTCTATCGCTTCCCGAACCTGTACGGAAAGTGGTGCCGTCCGCGGTACAACTCGGCTGTAGCTACGTTCTGCGACGCCATCGCCAACGGTCGCGAGTTTCAAGTCAACGACCCTTCGGTCGAACTCGAGCTGCTCTACATCGACGACCTGGTAACCGCGATGTTGGATGCCCTTGTGGGCGACGTGCGTCGTTGCCGCTACGCCGGTGCCGAGTGCGTGCCGGCCGAGGACGGTCGTTACTGCTACGCCCCGGGTGCTCAGAAGGCGTCGCTGGGCGAGATCGTGGGCCTTCTGGAAAGCTTCCGCGATGCGCGCGAAATGCTTGCGGTGCCGAATCTGAAGGACGGCTCGTTCAGCAAGAAGCTCTACTCAACGTTCCTGAGCTATTACGAGCCAGGCAGCTTTGCTTATGACCTGAAGCCAAATGTAGACGCGCGCGGGAGCTTCACCGAGTTCCTCCGCACGCCTGAGCGTGGACAGGTAAGCGTGAACGTATCCAAGCCCGGCATCGCCAAGGGCAACCACTGGCACATGAGCAAGTGGGAGAAGTTCCTGGTGGTGAGCGGAACCGCGAGCATCAAACTGCGCAAGGTCGGCGAAGACACCGAGGGCAACCCTTATCCGGTTGACGAGTATGTGGTGCGCGGCGAGGACATGCGCGTGGTGGAGATGATTCCCGGCTACACGCACTCGATTACGAACCTTTCCGACACCGACGACCTGGTGACCGTGATGTGGGCTAACGAGCCCTTCGACCCCGATAACCCCGACACCTACTACGAGGAGGTCTAGCCTGATGGCTAAGGACTACTCTGATATGCGTTTTCAAGACGACGGCCGCCTGAAGCTGCTGATCATCGTGGGCACGCGCCCCGAGGTCATCCGCCTCTCGGAGGTCATCAAGAAGTGCCGCCGCCACTTCGACTGTCTGCTGGCGCACACCGGGCAGAACTACGACTACACCCTGAACGGCATCTTCTTCCGCGACTTGTCACTTGACGACCCGGACGTCTACCTGGATGCCGTGGGCAGCGACCTGGGCGAGACGGTGGGCAACATTATCGCTGCGAGCTACAAGCTCATGGTGCAGGTGAAGCCCGACGCCCTGCTCATCTTGGGGGACACCAACAGCTGCTTGTCGGCCATCGCGGCCAAGCGCCTGCACATCCCCATCTTCCACATGGAGGCCGGCAACCGTTGCAAGGACGAGTGCCTGCCCGAGGAGACCAATCGCCGCATCGTCGACGTGATTAGCGACGTGAACCTGGCCTACTCCGAGCATGCCCGCCGCTACCTGAAGGACACCGGCTGCGCCCCTGAGCGCACTTACGTGACGGGCAGCCCCATGGCGGAGGTGCTGCACGCGAACCTCGAGAAGATCGAGGCATCCAACGTCCTTAGCGAGCTGGGGCTGGAGCCCAAGCGATATATGCTGCTCAGCGCTCATCGCGAGGAGAACATCGACACTGAGGCTAATTTTACGAGCCTGTTCACGGCTATCAACGCGCTGGCTGAGAAGTACGACATGCCCATCCTGTACAGCTGCCACCCGCGCTCTCGCAAGCGCCTGGAGGCCACGGGATTCAAGCTGGACCCGAGGGTCCGCATGCACGAGCCCATGGGCTTTCACGATTACAACTGCCTGCAGATGAACGCCTTCGCGGTGGTTTCCGATTCGGGCACGCTGCCCGAGGAGTCGAGCTTCTTCGCGAGCATCGGCAAGCCTTTCCCGGCGGTGTGCATTCGCACCTCGACCGAGCGCCCCGAGGCGCTCGACAAGGCGTGCTTCACGCTGGCGGGCATTTCCGAGCGCGGGCTGCTCCAGGCCGTGCACACCGCCGTGGCCCTGGACGCCGAGGGCAGCTACCCCGAGGCGCCCGTGCCCGACTACGCCGACGAGACCGTGTCCACCAAGGTCGTGAAAATCATCCAGAGTTACACGGGCGTGGTGGATAAGATGGTGTGGAGGAAGAGCCTGTAATGGCATCGAGCGACACCAAGATGACCGACGCGCTCGTCGATGAGGCGCTGGCGTTGGCGGAGGGGCTGGGCAGGCCCCTCCGCTACGTCCAGCTCAACAGCTTCTACAACGGCTCGACCGGCTCCATCATGCGCGGGCTGCATAGCAAGCTTGCCGCGAGGGGCGTGGAATCGTACTGCTTCTGGGGCAGGCGCCATGACACCATCGACGGGCACATGCAGTGCTGCGCTACCAAGCCCGAGGTCTACTGGCACGGCGCGATGACGCGTCTTTTCGACCGAATGGGTTTCTATTCCAAAAAAGATACCGCCAACCTGCTTGCCCGCCTGGACGAAATAAATCCTGACGTAGTACACATGCACAACATCCACGGCTACTGGGTGAACATAGAGATGCTTTTTGATTGGCTGGCCAAGCGCCGCTGCCAGGTTAGGTGGACGCTGCACGATTGCTGGGCCTTAACGGGCCATTGCGCGTACTCGAAATCCTGCCCGCAACTGGACACCTATCCCAAGACGATTTCAAAAGCCAATTGCTCGAGGAACTACGAGGATAAGAGGCGCATCTTCACGAGTGTGCCGCCTGAGCGGATGACGCTGATAACGCCCTCGCAGTGGCTTGCGGATCTGGTAGGGCAGAGCTTCCTCAAAGATTATCCGGTTGAGGTGCGGCACAACGCCATCGACACCGATGTCTTCAAGCCCACCCCGAGCGACTTCCGCGAGAGGAATGGCATCGGGGACCGGTTTATGGTGCTGGGCGTGGCGAGCCCCTGGACTGAGCGCAAGGGCTTGGGCGATTTCGTTAAGCTGGCGGGGGAACTGGACTCTGACAAATACGCCATCGTTCTCGTGGGGCTCTCCGAGAAGCAAATAGGGCAGCTTTCCAAGCAGCTTGTCGCCCTTCCTAAGATCGAGAGTCCCGAGAGACTGGCCGAGGCCTATAGCGCGGCCGACGTGTTCGTGCATCCTGGTGTCGAGGAGACCTTCGGCATGACGGTGGTGGAGGCGCAGGCCTGCGGTACGTCCGTAGTGGTGGCCGAGGGCTCGGCGTGTGCCGAGATAGCCGACCCCGATGCTGCGATTACGGTGCCCGCCGATATGTCTACCTTGAGGGAGACTGTTGTTAAAAGGGCCGGGGGGGGGGTTGCGGTTTTGATGCCTAGGACCGAGTCAGCCGTCCAGCTAGCGGCAATTTACAGCGCCGCGGATGCGTTCTTTAATCCGACCGTGGAGGACAACTATCCCACGGTGAACCTGGAAGCCGAGGCCTGTGGCACGCCCGTTGTGACTTACGACACGGGCGGGTGTGCCGAGACGATAGCGGGCCGGGCGTCGGCCGCAGTCAGGGGCCTCGATGAGGGCATCAGGGTCTTGTTGGAACTCTCAGCTCCGAAGGGGGCCGCATGCTAGTTCTTTACGACACTACGAACTATGAAGACCATCCCATCGGCGGGCAGCTCACAAGCGTGCGCAACTTCTTGCGTTATTTGGCTGAGGAGGAACCCGGGGTTGCCCAGGGCGCGCTGCTAGTGGGTGTGACCAAGAATCCCGCCGTCGTGGGCGTGGAGTCAACCGTCGAGATTGGCGGTGTGGCGTATCGTTTCCTGCCCGTCGCCTATGCCGATACCGATCTGGCGCATGTGCAGGGGTCGCTTCGCATGCGTTTCGCGAAGGGGCTTCTAAAGCATGTGTCCAAGATTGGGCTCAAGAAGGGCGACGTCAACTTCATCCACACGCCCGAGGCGTTCGGGCCTGTCAAGCTGCTTGGTCGAGGCAAGTGCGTGGTGATGTCGCACGGTAGCTTTCTGAACATGAAGGATAACCTGCGCTTCTACAAGCGGAGCTGGCTAGCGGATGCCTTTCAACGGTACTTGGTATGGGTTATAAAGAAGGCAGATCGGCTGCTGGTGCTGGACGAGGGGACCAAGGCAGACTATGAGCGTCTGAACGACGACGTGCACGTGGTTTTGAACTCTATCGACCACCGTGAGGAAATTGAGCGGGACTTCGACCCGAAGGCCGTGAGGTTGCTCTTTGTGGGAAGGCTTTCGGCAGTAAAGAACATAGGGCCTATTATCGAGGCGGCCGAGGCAACGCCCGAGGTGGCATCGCTTTCCATCGTTGGCGACGGTGAGGAGCGGGAGCGTCTTGAGACGCTGGCGGGCCGCAAGACTTCCTTCAAGGGGAGCCTGGGGACCGAGGATGTGCGCCGACAGATGCGCGAGGCCGACGTGTTGGTTATGAACTCGACCCACGAGGGCGTGCCGATGACCATTCTTGAGGCGATGGGCATGGGGATGCCGGTCGTGAGTACGGATGTGGGCGGGATAGCTGCCGTTGCGCCGTTTGGAACTGTTGCCGAAAAGACGGACGGGACAGCGGGGTCTATTGAGCGGTCGGTACGTGTTGTCGCGAACTGTTACGGCGAGCGGTCGTCTGCCGCATATGCTAAATCTGCCGATTTTGATTTCCGTTCAGTAAACAGAAAGATTTACGGTTATTTGGGGGTTTGCTGCTAATGGAGCTCCTTCTGCTCATCCGACCGTTCTTTCAGCTGGCCAATCAATATATCAATGGGTTCACCTACCTTTTCAGCTTGGCGTTTTTCGCTTGCTTTATTAGGGATTGCGCAAAGGGCAGTCTGCGGTTTGGCCGCTTCGAGATTATTGCCCTTTGCTACTTCGTGCTAAGCATCGGCATTAGTCTTCTCGCTGGGGCGACCGCAGGCACTATGGTGGGACAGTTCAACAAGCTGTTCGTGTGCCTGTTCGCGCTCTTGGCCATCAAGCGGTTGCCTATGCTTCCCCTGGAGGGGAAGTCGGCCATTGCGGTAAGGATGTTGACGTATTTGTCGTCCCTTTTTGTTTTGGTTTCGCTGGCAATACCTTCCTCGTATCAGGAGCTTTGGGGCGTGAGGACGTTCCAGATGGCGTTTTCTAGTCAACATGAGGCTGCAGCGCTCATTGCTTTGCTTATTGCGCTCGTGGGGTACGATTTGAAGCGCTATGAGGGCCGCGTTTTCGTGCGTCTTCTGGTTTCGACAGGGCTGTTATTCGCCCTCCTTATGACAGGTGCCAGAACCATCACGATTGCCGGTTGCGTAATCTACCTCGTGCAACTCCTCTCGGCGACCAAGCGCATCGACCGCAGGCTCAGGGGTATTCTTCTCGTGCTTGTAGCCGTTGTCGTCGCCGTGTCGGTTTTGCCTGCGCTTTCCTCGACCGCTCTGTTCGAGAAGAACAGTAACCTAGAGGGTAGCGACTCCTCGTTTTCTAACGGTCGGGACCAGATTTGGGCTTATTACATTTCCATGTTCAATGGGCTTTCGACGCTTAACAAGACATTCGGTGCCGGCGTTGGGATGATTGTTGAGCATTCTATGCTGACGGTCGGCACCCACAACGACTTCCTTTCTTTTCTTATCTCCTATGGGGTTGTGGGGCTGGTTCTTTATGTCGTGTACGTCGTGCGCTCCTTTACCCACTGCGGAGCTGGTCTCTACGGTTACATCGCGGTCGCTCTGTTCCTGTGGTGCGCCTTCTTCAACGGGTTCTCGGGCTACACCGAGCTAGTCTTCGCGCTCTGCGTTTTTCTGGCTAGCTATTCGGGGACTCGCCCGCTTGCTTCGGGGAATAATGAAGGTTCGGTGTCTCCTGTACGAAAGGCGACTCATGGACGCCATTTTTCTGCCAAAAGGGGGGCTTGCTGATGCGTTTTTCGATTGTTGTTCCCGTCTACAACGGGGAGAAGTACCTGCCGTCATGTCTTGAGACCGTTGCTGGACAGACCTGTGGCGACTACGAGCTGGTTATTGTCGACGACGGCTCTACGGACGGTTCCGGCGCCATCGCCGATAGATATGCGGCTGGGCGTGGGGAGGTCCGGGTCCTGCACGGCGAGAACCAAGGTCTTCTTCTTGCAAGAAGAAGAGGATTGTCTCACTGCCGGGGCGAGTACGTGGTGTTCCTGGACGCCGATGACGCGCTTCGCGACGACGCGTTGGAGATCATCTCGCGTTGCATCGACGAGACCGGCGCCGACATCGTGTCCTTCCGGTTCTCGCGCTGCGAAGACTTCTCCACGAAGGACGATCTCGCCTTCCTGCCCGAGGGCTATTACGGTGGTGAGGGCTACGGGCTGTTCGAGAAGGCGGTCTGCGCCGGTCTCTCGAACAGTCTATGGGGCAAAGCCATACGGCTTTGCCGCATAGACGTGGACGCAGCCTATGGGGAGTACGCGAGGCTTATGCTCGCGGAGGATCTTCTCCAGCTGCTCCCCATCGCTGATGCCGCCGGCTCTTTCGCGCGCATCGAGGACGTCCTGTACTTCTACAGGCCCAACGAGGCCAGCAGCACGGCCGCCTTCAAGCACTCCTACATCGACAACACCGAGCGCGTGGCGAAAAGGCTGCTGAAGTACGGCGGGCGCTGGGGGATGGGCGACGAGGCGATGGGCGGCGCGCTGCGGCTCTACGTGAGCCTTTCAAAGATGCTGGCAGACACGGCGTCTGTCCTCGGGAAGGAGGCATCCAGGGGTGAGCTTGCGCAGGTAAGGGCATCTCTTTCGGGGTTGTCGCCCGACGTTGCCCAAGGGGTGGGTCGCATGAGGGCCGACCAGCGGGCCATCCTTGGCTCCGTGCTTGCGGGTAGCCTTACAAGGCTTCGCCTCGTGACTGAGGCCTCGCACTTGGGGCGGAGGGTTCTCGGCCGCAGCATCTGAAAATGCGCGTTTGGCGCGCCGATTGAATTGGATTTAGATTTGACAAGCATTTTTTCAACCGAGGAGCGGGGAGGCATCACCGGCAACCTGGCATACGCCGTCATCGCTCAGGGGATAGGCTTGCTCTCGAGCATTCTGACGTCTCTGGTGCTTCCCAAGTTCCTTGGCGTGGAGGACTACGCGTACTGGCAGCTGTTCTTGCTGTACTCGTCGTACTCTGGGTTCGCCCTGCTCGGGCTCAACGACGGCATTTACCTGCGCCTCGGCGGCAAGCGCTACTTTGAGGTTGATCACGGGGAGCTGAAGGCGCAGCAGTGCGTCGTCGCGGCGTCGCAGCTGCTCGTTGCCGCCTGCTGCCTGGCCGCAGTCCTCGCCGCCGGGTTCGAGCCGTACCGGGCCCTCGTGCTCGCGCTGTGCGTGCTCTTCGGCCTGCTTACGAACCTGACCCAGTGCCTGCGCTACGTGTTCCAGTGCACGAACCTCACGCGTATCTCATCGCTCGCCGATCTCTTCTCCAAGGGGCTTTTCGTCGCGTTTATGGCGACGGTTCTCCTCATGGGCGTTGACTCGTCGCTGCCGTTCATCGCGGGCTACATAGCCTGCCAGGTGGTGGCGTTCCTGTATGTGCTCGCCTGCGCCAGGAGCACCCTGTGCGCCAAGGCGGCGTTCGGGGGCGTGCTGCGTACATGCGCGGCCGATGTGCGAGCGGGCCTGAAGGTCATGGCCGCCTATTACGCCGACTCGCTGATCGTCGGCTTTACGCGTATGCTGACCGACTGGCACCTTGGGCTTACGGCCTTCGGCAAGCTGTCGCTGTCCTTCTCGCTGACGAACTTCGTTCTGGGGTTCATCGGGCAGGTGTCTATGGTGGCGTTCCCCGTGCTCAAGCGCTTGGACGCCGAGGGGCGGAGGGAGAAGTACCTGACCATCAGACTGTTGCTGCACACGGCGCTTCCTTGTGCGTACCTTCTCTACGTGCCTGCGAAACTGGTGCTGGGGCTGTGGCTTCCGGCTTACGGCGAAAGTCTGGTATACCTGGCGCTTACTATGCCCCTGTGCGTCTACAGTTGCAAGGCGAACCTGCTGTTCAACACCTACCTGAAGATGGGGCGGCGCGAGGGGACGCTGTGCTTGGTGAACGTTGCTGCCATGGTGCTGAACGCGGCGCTGGCCCTCGCGAGCATCGTGGGCCTGGCGAGCGTGGAGTTGGCGACGTGCGGAATTGTGACTTCGGTGGCGCTGCGTGACCTGGTTTTCGAGCTGATCATGTCGCGCAGGTTTGGAAATCCCGTGGCGCGCTTCTGTGTTGCAGAGGCTTTGGTCACTGCAGGGTTCATGGCGGCATCGTGGTTTTTGGGCGCGTGGAGCTGGCCTGTGGTGCTGCTGATGCTGGCCGTGTACCTATGGTCTGACAGGGACGGCGTGAGGCTGGTTATGACGAAGGCGAGAAGGAGGCTCGGGCGTGCGTGAGCTTGCTATGACCAAGGAGTGGTAGCTGGGGCTTACGGCCCCGTGAAGGCACAGCGACGCTCGTCATTGTCTTGTACCACGCTTGTGCCCTTTACGGTTGGGCCTGGCTCGGCGAGCCCGCTATGCTGTGCCCCGCACTGAGCACGTTCGCTCGGGCTTTCCGCTGTCCATGTGCCGCTGTTCCTTCTTGTCTCCGGCTACATCTGCGCCTACCTCAAGATTGAGACGTACAAATACGACGACGCGGGTAGCTCTCAAGAAGAAGGCCAAGCGTCCCCTTACCCCCAACTCCGTGGGCGAGGCGATGCTGTTCGGCTGTCCAGCGGTCTCCTCTTGCGTGGGCGGTGTCCCCGATATGTTGGAGCACGGCCAGGAGGGCGTTCTTTATCAGGCTTCGGCGCCCTATATGCTGGCGTGGTACGTTGAGTGTGTCTTCAGGGACGACGAGTTGGCGATGAGATTTTCCAAAGCCGCGCATGAAAAGGCCGCGAGGACGCACGACGGGGAGCGGAGCCTGCATGATCTGTCAGATATCTACGATTCATTGACAAGGCAGGAGCTATGAGCGAAGGCGTATCCCTTAACCCCTTTCTTTTCGTCTGCGAGTGCTCGAGTGCACTCTGGTAAGGCTGGTATCGCAAAGGTGGTCGAACCCGCAAAGCTCGACGGTCTTCTTGCCAGGACGCGTGCGGACGGCAGCTTCTTCAAGTTGCCGGAAGACCGTCAGCTGGTTGAGGCCGCTTTCTGCGTCGCAAGTGAAGACAATGACAGGGACATGATTTCTGCCGAAGATGCCGGCAAGCCCCTCGAGCGTTGGAGACGGGATAGCGGAAGGGCGCGATTGCGGACGGCAGTGTTGGGAGGCCTTTGTTGGCGCTTTCGAGCTGCCCCCTGGTTTTTCGCGCATGGGTTGTAGCTGGGTGGAGCAGATGATATGACGAGATGGTCGACACCTTTTGCTCCATGTTGCTGTGCTATAGCGAACGCGTGCTGATATGCAGGCCCAAGCATCGCGAAGAGGAGTTCTTACTGGATATAGGCTCGTTTGCCGGGAGTTTATCACGATGAGCGATTTTCAAATTTGGTCGTGGCTACCAAGAGAATGGCCGAGTCGTTGAAGAAGTTGGGCAAGTGAAAAGATGAGGCGAACAACGAAGCCTGGTTTTCCTAGCTTTCTGTTTTGTCGGGCACTTGTCGTTTCGGCTCCTGTAGAAGATAACCGCAAATGTAATCGAGAGACTGAAGGCTACGCAACCGGCTGAATCTGATCAGCTCCGTCTTTGCCGTTCCTACCCCGCAACTCAAGCCGAGTTGCGGGGTTTCTTGGTCTTTGGGCGGATTATTCGCTGCTGGTTAACGGTCGTTAACTACTGGGGGGTGACAATCGTCAAAAGGCCCTCTTTCGTCGTGGCCGCCGCTCGCCCTTAGGGCACGTCCAAAATACTTCGTTCTCCGCCTCTGGGCAGGAGCGCAATCCCGCGCTCCCTGACCCAGGGGAGGAAAAATGCCCTCATCGCGAAGCTGCCGCAGCAGCTATGACTGCATCGTCAAGATCAAGGGCGTCACCACGCGCCCGATACTGTTTAGCCAGCTCATGCGGAGCGACGGAGAGGGGGCGATGAACCCCGAGGAACTGTTCGCAGACGACCGCAGTCCCGCCTCCGAGCAGGAGCGCGTCCACGAGGACGAATTGCACTCGCTCATGTGCAGCATACTGGACTGGGCGATATCCTTTCTGAGCGAGTCCAGCCAGGGCACCATCCGCGCCATCTACTTCGAAGGCAAGACCGTCAAGCAGCACAGCGAGGAGGAGTACGTCACCGTCTACGCAATCTACAAGCGCTTGGCGCGCTCGTATCCCATCATCAGGGAGGTTGTCCTCGAGGAGCTGGAGGAGCTCGATGACGAAACGCGCGCCGAGCTCGAGGCTATGTTTGGGATTGGTGGCCGCGATGAGATGTGAGCAGGTGAAAACCGCACAGGGCAGGGTGCCTTCTTGCAGCGGCAACGAGCCGCTCGTTGCCAGCGGACCGAACGAACTCACGGCTGCCGGCGCGCCGCCGCGTGAGCTTTGGCAGGATGCTTCTGCCGTTGCCCGCGATGAGCCTTGCGTCCGATACGGCTCGATCGGCGTGCGCGTGTCCTACGCCGGCGAGTGCAGCATCGAGGAGGCCGTGTCGCGCTACCTGGCCGCGCGCGAGAACGTGCGCGACGTCATAGGCGACGGGCCTGCCTGACGCGATTCGGCCGGCATAGGCAAACGTTCCATCAACCCTGAGATTTCCGCCTTCGCCGGCGCCAAGCTGCCGAAGGCGTGGTACGATTGCGCCAGACGCATACAAGGGCCCTCGGCGTCGGTTGTTTTCTTGGCGGGAAGCGCAGCGCATCCCGAGGGCATCCTCAGAGCCTCCTGGCGCACGTACAAGCACGTGCAAAAGGAGGCTTTTCCATGCCCAAAACCAAAACGCCAAAACCAGCAGCAAGGGTCTATCGCGCCGCCAGCTACGCCAGGCTCTCCGTCGATGACGAGAGCTACGGCACCAGCGGCTCGGTGCTCAACCAGCATGCCATGATCCGCGACTTCGCCGACGCGAACGGCGGCCTGAGCATCGTCGCCGAGTACTCCGACGACGGCTTCTCGGGCTCCACCTTCGAGAACCGCCCCGGCTGGGGCAGCCTGCTCGTCGACGTGGAGGCCGGCAAGATCGACTGCATCGTCGTCAAGGACCTGAGCCGCCTCGGCCGCAACTACCTGGACGTGTCGCGCTACCTTGACCAGGTGTTCCCGGCGCTCGGCGTGCGCGTGGTGGCCATCGTCGACGGCTACGACTCCGCAGCCGAGAAGACGCCTGCCGACGCGCTGATGCTGCCGGTGAAGAACCTCTTCAACGACATGTACTGCCGCGACGCCTCCGCCAAGACCAAGGCGTCGCTTTCCGCCAAGCGCCGCCGCGGCGAGTTCGTTGGCGCCTTCGCCCCCTACGGCTACGCCAAGGGGTCGGGCCCCGACCGCGGCAGGCTCGTGATCGACCCGGAGCCTGCCGGCGTGGTGCGCGGCATCTTCGACGCGCGCATCGGCGGCATGAGCGCCGCCGGCATAGCCTCCATGCTCAACGAGGGCCTCGTGCCGAGCCCCTACGAGTATTTCGCGGCGAAGGGCGCGGCGCGCAGCTCGAACTTCTGCAAGGGAGAGAGGACCGCCTGGGACGCGCGCACGGTGCTGCGCATCCTGTCGAACGAGACCTATGCGGGCACGCTCGTGCAGGGCAAGACCTGCAAGCCCGATTTCCGGCGCAAGGCGGTGCTCCCCGTCGACGAGTCCGAGTGGGACCGTTCGCCCGGCGCGCACGAGGCGATAGTGGACCCGGCCACCTTCGGCCTAGTGCGCAAGCTGGCGCGGCGCGACATGCGCCTGTCGCCCGGCGCCAAGCGGTCGCTGCCGCTGTCGGGGTTCCTTTTCTGCGCGGATTGCGGCGCGACGATGGCGCGGCATGCGAGCCGCTGCTCCAGCGGCAAACGCTTCTACTATTCCTGCGAGACGCATAGGAAGAACCGCGCCGAGTGCGGCATGCACAAGGTGTGGGAGGACGAGCTTTCGGCGGCGGTGATGCGGGCAGTGCACGGACACGCCCTCGCGGCGGTCGACGGCGACGGCGCCGTGAGGGGCGCCGAGGCGTACCGCCACGACAGGCGCGCCGAGCTCGCCTGCCGCCTGGAGTCGGTGGAGGGGCGCATCGAGCACAACGGCGACCTGCGGCTGCGCATGTACTCCGATTACGCGGCGGGCGTCATCGACAAGGCGCAGTACGCCGAGCTCGCCCGGGCCGTCGACGCCAGGCTGCAGGAGCTGAAGGGCGAGAAGGCCGGTATCGAGCGGGAATCGGCCCAGTTGGATGACGTGCGCGCGGAGACCTGGGAGCAAACCTTGGCGCGCTACCGCGACGCCGAGGGCCTCGAGCGCGTGATGGTCGTAGAGCTCATCGACAGGGTGCTCGTCGGCGAGGGCGGCGACATCGAGGTGGTCTTCCGGTTCGGCGACCCCGTCGCCGCATGCGCCTCGAGGCAAGAGGGGGTGGCGTGATGGCGGGCTTCGACCTCTCCGACGCGCTGGCGGCGGCGCGCGGTATCCCCGGGGCGCGCGAGGACGGCAGATGGCGCTGCGTCGTGTACCTTTCCGCCTATGACTGGATGAGCGGCTGGCTTCGCGTCCCCGATATGGCGGCGCAGTCGGCGGCGTGCAAGGCATGGCTTTCCGCCCACGGCGATGCGCGCAAGGCGGAGACCATCAGGAACCGCAACGCCGTGCGCAACGTGCGCGCCGCCTTCGACGAGCTCATGCGCGTTATCGAGAACCGCAGGGCCGACTGCGTGGTCGTGCCCGACATAGCGGTGTTCGCGCCGTGCTTCTCGGAGGCCCGCTTCTACGTCGAGGAGGTGCTTGTGCCCATGGGCTTCCGCTTCGTGGACTGCGCGCGCGGATTCGACACGCAGGGCGGCGACGTGCGGGCGTACTTCAAGGGGCTGCAGACAGAGATGTCCGATGCGCTGGCCCTGCATGCCGAGCACGACAGGCTCGCCTCCGGCGGGCTTATAAGGCGCAACGTCCCCTTCGGCTACGTCTTCGACGAGGACGCGCCCTGCGGCGCGCGCGTGGACGGCGAGGTGGCGGCCTTCGTCCCCAGGATCTTCGAGCTTGCCGCCCAGGGGCGCTGGTGGCGCAGCAAGCTGGAGGGCCAGGTGCGCGAGCTCGGGTGCCCCGGGCCTAGGCAGAGGGCCAACGAGCTCTACGGCCACAATCGGCACGCCATTGAAGGCTGGGATTACGCCGCCATCAGGAGCATGGTGACCAACCCCTTCTACACGGGGGACTTCGCCCCCGAGCGCCTCGCCAGCATCCGCATGCGCAAAAGCGGCATCCCGATCGGGTCGTTCCCCGTCATCGAAGGGCACCACCCGGCGCTGGTCGGCCGCGAGCTGTTCGAGGAGGCCAACGAGGGGCTTGCGCGCAACCGCTACGCCTGCCCGACTAAGGCCGAGGGAAGGAGGCCCTGCCGTGGCTAGGAAGTCGAGGAAAGCGGCCGCAAGCGTCGCGGCGGTTTCTGCGGCGCCTGCGGCAAAGGTGTGGAGGTGCGCCGTCTACGCGCGGCTGAGCTGCAGGAACAACGGGCAGGCGGGCGACGGCAGCCTGCGGGCCCAGGTCGATTTCGTGCGCGACAGCCTGTCGGGCATGGAGGGCGTGGAGGTGGTCGGCGTCTACGAGGACAACGGCCGCACAGGCACCACGTTCGAGGGCAGGGCCGCGTTCGACGCGCTCATGGACGAGGTGCGCGCAGGCGCCGTCGACTGCATCGCCGTGAAGGATTTGAGCCGTTTCGGGCGCAACATGTACGAGACGAGCACGTACCTGGAGCGCATCTTCCCGTTTCTGGGCGTGCGCTTCATCGCGGTGAACGACGGGCTCGACACGCTGCAGGGCGACGGCGGCATCGTCGTGCCCTTCAAGGGGCTGGTCAACGAGATGTACGCGGTGGAGACGTCCCGCAAGGTGTCGGCGGTGAAGCACCGCCAGATGGAGGAGGGGGAGGTCATCTACGGCAACACGTGCTACGGCTACCGCGTGGTGCGCGGCGAGGGCAGGCTCGACGTCGACGACGCCACCGCGCCGTTCGTGCCGCTGGCCTTCTCCATGTTCCTCGACGGCGAGCGGCTGGTCGACATCGCGTCAGCGCTTGCGGAGATGGGCGCGCCAACGCCCGTCGACCACCTGGACGCCCAGTCGTCGGCGGGCTACGCGGGCGTCTGGCGCGACAGGCCGTGGTCGGCGCGCTACGTCGCCAAGATGCTCGACAACCCCGTCTACGTCGGCACGCTCGTGCTCGGCAACACCTACCGGTCGCTTTACGACGGGATTCCCGCGCACACGGTGCCCGAGGGCGAGCGCCTGGTCTTCCCCGATGCGCACCCGGCGCTCGTGCCGGCCGAGGTGTTCGGCCGCGTCCGCGCCAAGCGGCGCGCCCAGAAGGCGGCGAAGCGGGCGCAGGTGGCGGCCAAGGAGGCCGACCGCAACGCCATGCCCGACGAGCTGGCGGGCGTGTTGTTCTGCGCCGAGTGCGGCGGCCGCATGATCCTCGACCGCAGGTTCAACCCGAAGACGGGGGAGGCCCGGGGCAGCGTGTACAAGTGCCGGCGGCACCATGGGCGCGGCTGCGGCAACGACGTGCGCGTCGCCGAGCGCGCGCTGCGCATAGCCATCATGGACGAGGTCAGGGTTCAGGTCTCGACGGCGCTGGAGCTCGATCGGGTGCTCCCCGGGCTCAGGGGTAGCGAGGCTGCGGTCGACGAGAGGAGGCGGCTGCAGGCGTCCGCCGACGCGCTGGCCTCGCGGGCCGCCGCGTTGTCGCGCGAGCGGCAGCGGCTCTACGAGCTGTACGCATGCGGTGGTGTGACGCTGGCCGAGTACAAGGAGATGCAGGCCGAGGCCGACGGGAGGGCGGCCGATTGCCGGGCTGCGCTCGATGCGGCCAACCGCGAGCTCGCGGACTTCGACGCGCTGCTCGTCTCGGATGGCGCGTTCAAGGAGGCGGTCGCGGCGCTTGAGGACCTGTTCACGTTCAGCCGCGACCTGGTGCTGGCGCTGGTGAGGCGCATAGAGGTGAGCCGCGACGGCGGCATCGAGATCCAGTTCATGTTCGGCGACTGGCGCGACAGGGTGGCTTCTATAGAGCGGAGGCTCGCATGATCGCACTGTACATGAGGCTCTCGAGAGCCGACGGCGACCTGGAGGGCGTCGGCGCGGTGAGCAACTCCATCGCCAACCAGCGGGCCATGCTGCGCTCCTTCGTCGAGCGCGACCCCGGGCTCGCCTGCCAGCCCGTCGAGGAGTTCGTCGACGACGGCTTCAGCGGGTCGAGCTTCGAACGGCCCGAGGTCCGGCGGATGCTAGCCCTGTGCAAGGAGGGACGCGTATCCTGCGTAATCGTGAAGGATTTGAGCCGCTTCGCCAGGGAGTACATCGACGCCGGCACCTACATCGAGCAGGTCTTCCCCTTTCTGCGCGTGAGGTTCGTGAGCATCGCCGAGGGCTACGACTCGGCGGCGTGCAGCCTTGACTCTGCGGCGCCGGGCATAGCCATACGCAACATAGCCAACGCCGCCTACTGCCGGGACACGTCGATCCGCGTGCGCAGCGCGCTCCAGACGAAGTGGCGGCGCGGGCTGCGGCCGCACCCCACGCCGCCGTTCGGCTACATGGTGGACCCGGCCGACCGCATGAGGCTGGCCCCGGACGAGCGCTTCGCCCCCGGCGTGCGCAGACTGTTCGAGCTCGCGGCCGAGCTTGCCGACCCGAGGCTCGTCGCCGCGGCGCTCGACGCCGACGGCATCGAGACGCCGGGCGTGGCGTACCGCAGGCTCGGGCTGTACGGGTACGGCAAGCGCCCCGAGCCGAAGAGCCGCCGCTGGACCGGCACGCAGGTGCAGAAGATCGTGGGCGACCCGGTGTACACGGGGACGCTCGTGACCGGCAAGACGCGTAGGCGCGTCATGAACAGGCATCCGGTCGACGTGGTGCCTGAATCGGAGCGCTACGTCACCGAGGGCGCGCATCCCGCGTTGGTCGCAGACGGGCTCTGGCGGGCCGCGCAGGCGTGTCTTAGGACCAAGGAGCACCTCAAGGGAGTGGGGAAGTCTGCGCCGAAAAGCCCGTTCGCGCGCGGGCTTCTCAGGCGGGCCGAGTGCGGGCACTCGCTCAGCTACCGCGCATGGAAGGCGGGCGGTGCCTTCACCTGCAAGTGCGACTGCGCCGGCGGCGACAGGCGGCGGGTGACGGAGGATGAAGTCGCAGACGCCATCGCGGCTGCCATGAGGGAAGGCGGTTCAACGTCGCGGCCTTGCGCCGAGCGCGAACCCGACCGGAAGCCGAAGCCCCGCGTCACCGCGGCGGCGAAGCTCGCGGCCTACGAGCGCTACGCTTTCGGGAAGGCGACGGCCGCCGACCTCGAGGTCCTCGGCACTCCGGCGACGGCCGCGGCGCAGCACGCCGCCGCGCCGGCCTCGCTGCTCCCGTCCGGCGCGGACAGGCTGCTCGAGGCCGACGGCGAGAAGGAGCGGGCGGCGCTTCTCTCCGCTTTGGAGGAGCACAGGCTCGATGACGTCGACAGGGCGCTGCTCAGGCGCATCGTCGAGAAGGTGCTGGTGCGCGAAGGCCCGCGCCTGGAGGTCGTGATGCGCTGATCGCCATCTCGCATTATCAAAGACACCGCGCCCTTGGCTTTGGGGCCTCAAGGGGCAGGGCAACTGCGCTCCTCGGCCGCAGGCTTTGAGGGGCGCAGTGCCAGGGCAAGCTCCTCTGGGGAACCGGCGCATTCTAACCATTCTAACCATGATGGTTAGAATGGTTAGAATCGAGGAAGTGATGCGGCTCGCTTATGCTATGCCCGTCTGGATGGAGGGCAAGCGGGTTCGGCGGGCGTCCTTCTCGGCGAAGGCGCTGGTTTTGCGCAAAGCGTTTACTTCAGCGGCTTCTTGTCGGGCTCCAGGTACTCGGCGAGGCTCGGGGGAATCTTCCCCTCGCGCTCGATTTGCTTGTAGAAGGCGCGGGCGATGGACGAGATGTTGAAGCCGAAGTTCTCGGCGATGGCGCGCACGGCGCGCTTCGTGGATTCCTCAACCCTGATGGTCACCGATGCCGTGCCCATTACTTCCCTCTTCGATTGTTGCGGGACGATTGTAGAGCGATAGCGCCGGTGAGCATCTCTGGCCATTCCCGATTTCCTCAGTATTCCCTTTGCCGACGGGCCGGCGCAGCGCCGCCCGCCCGTTTGCGCCCATCCGATGTCTAAAACATGCGCGGACGCTTTCGCAATGCTTCTCCCATGTGTGTCGCACTGGTCAGTCTACTGGTCAATTCACTGGTCTCGTAAACATCGGAGTTATGTTTCAAAAAGTGTGTCCATATTGATGCCGTAATACCAGCTCATCTAT
>OLRT01000337.1_pt1 | contig 37662 bp, 56 predicted proteins | sample 1672021 | NCBI WGS metagenome assembly OLRT01 (sample SAMEA3136637, study PRJEB25190) | human gut metagenome | reverse complement strand
TCGAGCACGTGCTGGCAAACTTCCCCGAGCGCAACGAGGAGTCCTATGCCCAGGTTGCCGCTCGCGCTGCGGCTGCCCGCGCCGCCGAGCAGGCCCAGGCTGCCGCCGAGGACGATGAAGACGATGACGATTGGCGCAAGTACCTGTAATCGGTATGTGCTGACAGATAGGTCGATCCGGCGGGAGAGACTGCTCCCGCCGACTTTTCTTTTTACTAGAGGAAGGGCTTACGATGAAAAACGTTCTGTGCTTTGGCGACAGCAATACCTATGGCTATGATCCGGCGGGCATGCGCGACGGCACCGCGGTGCGCTATGCGCACGATGTGCGCTGGTGCGGCGTGGCCCAGCGCGACCTGGGCGAGGGCTGGCACGTGATTGAGGAAGGCCTCAACGGCCGCACGACGGTACGCGACGACATGTGCCATCTGGACACTAATCTCAACGGCATCCGCGCGTTGCCGATGCTGCTCGAGGCTCATAAGCCGCTGGATGCGATCGTGATTATGCTGGGCACCAACGACTGCAAGACGGTCTTTAGCGTGGGGGCTGCCGATATCGCTGACGGTGCCATGGCGCTGATTCGCACCGTCCGCGCGTTTCCCTGGACCGAAGCCGCGCCCTGCCCGCGTATTCTGCTGATGGCGCCTATCAAGATTAAACCGCAGATCGCCGATGTGTACATGACCGACTTTGACGAGCGCTCCGTCGAGGCCTCGGAGCATTTTGCCGAATACTATGCGTATGCTGCTAAACAGTTTGGCTGCGACTTTTTGAATGCCGCTGATTTTGCCGAGCCGGGCGATATCGATTATCTGCACATGATGCCCGAAAGCCACGAGAGCCTGGGCCATGCCGTGGCAGCCAAGCTCCAAGAGATGCTTGGTGAGTAGCGCGACCCAAAGCAGTACAGAAGTTCCCCTTGCGACGGCTTGTTTCGTTGGTTTGTTTTGATCTGTAACAGTTGTAAGGCCGAAAACGGGCTAGATGTTACAGATTGAGATTATTTAGGTCGATATCGGTCGTTTGTCTCGATCTGTAACATCTAGGGTCGATTTCGCCGAGTTGCTGTTACAGATTGAGATTTTCGTTTCAGCGGAATTTGAATGTCTCGATTTGTAACAGGTGGGCCGAAAAATGGACTCTAACTGTTACAGATCGAGATGTTTGTGGGAACCACCGCAAGGGTGCCTGTCCCCTTTGCGGTGGTTTTGGACTGCGAATCTTAATATTGCCACAACTAACTGCGTGCCATCTACCTGCGGCTTTGCGGGGTAATATCCTAACTTATCCCAAGCGCGTCGAAGGCGGCGCGGACGACCTGCTCGGCGGTGGGGCGGATATAGTGCCGTCCCGACACGCCGGGGAGGGCGTGGCCCATCAGCATCTCGATGAGGTCCCACGGCAGGCGAAGCTCGACCTCCGCTATCGTACGCCACGAGTTGCGCAGGTTCGACCACGGGATGTGCTCGATGCCGCGGGCGGCGCAGAGTTTCCGCCAGCGGTCGTTGCAGATGCTCCGGTTCATTGGCAGCCCGTCGCCCCGGTCGCTCAGCCACTCGCGGCCCTCGGCGGCGCGGGCGGCCGCTATCTCGACGAGGCGGTCGGCGGCCTGCGGTAGGATCACGACGGTGCGGGCGGACTTGGCGGTCTTGAGAGCGCCAACCGGCTCGGTGCCGGACTGCTGCATCTGGCGGCAGATGTCGGCCGAGGCGAGGACGGTGCCGCCACGCTCCCAGCGCAGCACCTCCTCGGTGCGCACGCCCAGCGACTCGCCCGAGCGGCAGGAGCCGAAGCACGCGAGGATGAACGCGGGCTCCAGGGGATTGCCGCGCAGTGCGTCGAGGACGCCCAGGGCCTCGTCGAGGGTGTAGACGCGCTTTGAGCGCTCGCGGGTCTTGCGGGTGGGCATGGTGTACCTGACGCTGGCGGCGAACGGGTCGAGCGGCAGGCGGATGAAGGTCGAGACGCAGGCGTAGACCTTGCGCAGGGTGAGCAGGGCGGTATCGGCGGTGGCGGCGGGCAGTGACAGCAGCCAGTCCTGCAGCTCGACGGCGCGGAGCTGGTCGACGGGCATTGTGCCCCATCGGGGGCCGACGTAGTTTCTCCACGAGCGCAGCACGAGGTCGCGGGTGTTGGGGGCAAGGGTCCCCGCCTCGACCTGTGCGGCCATCTTGGGGACGAGCCACGTCTCGTAGGCCTTGGCTATGGTGGGCACAGGGGCGTCGTCGGCGTGCTCGACGTGGATGCGGTCCAGCTCCGCGCACGCCTCGCGGTAGGTGCCGTACACGGTCTTGGTCTTGCGCCTGCGGCCCTGCGGCGTGTTCTGCATCCAGCGCAGGACGTACTTCTTGCCGCGCCTCATCTCGGTCACGGAGCCCCAGACGCGGCGGCGCTGCTTCTTTGTCATATAATCAGATCCGTTCAGATCGCGGGCTTATTCTCCGTTTCGCCCGGTTCTGATTCCGGCCCCGTCTCACGTTCCAAAGTGCAGGGGCCGTCTCCTTAGTCTCGGGGCCGCGGCATCAGCCTACGGTCCCGAGATTTTTCGCTTTCATGGGCATCACCTCCCTAGATGTAGACGCATGGAATCTCGCCCTTGTCGACCCTCACGTTCGCGGTATAGGGAACGTGAGGGTCGGCGGTGTAGCCGAGCCCCGCGCCTAGGTTCCAGCTATGCGCGGGGCGGCTTTTCCGTTCGCTGTCTCCAATCTCCATAACTTGTTCGGTTTACTTTTACTGCCGCTGAGGCATAATAAAGACGAGCCCTTTGCTTAAAGCTCAGGACCTGGCCGCACCTCGGGGCCCGAAATCCGGGGTTTTCTTTTTTTTCAATTCCTATATCTTTCGACTAGCTGGGTGATTCCGTCTTTCCGGTATTTCTCCGGGCGATTCACCCTGTCCCATATTTTTCCTACGTACTTGCTCCCGGCGGGGTAAGCGCTTCGGAAAATGTACTTCCCGGGAAGAGCGCCGAGGGTGACGAGGTAGTTAATGTCTGGACCGGTTGCTACCACGCTTATGCTGTCCTCCTTGCCTCGCCTGTTCGTCTGACGGAAAATATCGAGGTCGATTCGTCTATCTAGAACCTTTGGAATGAGGGGAAGTCGCTTCACTCTTTCAAGCTCGATGTCCGTTATCGGGTTCAAGGGGAGCCCGTCGCGTCCGTGGACGCAAATCAGATGCCGCCACTTCGCTTCGCTGTTCAGTCCTATCACCGGCAACCCGTTCCAATATAGCGGCCTTGTGAGTTCGGCAAAGAAATAGTCGTGTGAGACGTCTCGCACTTGAAACATGTCATAGCCAAAGCCCAAAAAATATCGCGATAGGTCGAGATGACCGTCCTGGTCGATGGAGTACTCCATAGCCATCACATGTTCCTACGGCCGCGAAAATGGAATACATTGAATTTCTGCTCGGAGGGCCACGTCTCGTAGCTCGCGAGCGTGTTCGTGTTCAGGTTGCGGCAAATGTCGCGGCATATCTGAAGCTTGGCCCCGCTTGAGCCCTCGACTTGCAGATGCCCGTTTCTCGAAGCCGCAAGCGCCCCGATGAACAGGTCCGCCAGCTGAATCAGGTCGTTCTCGTGAGACTCGACCTCCTCGACAAAGCGGACCGCATCGCCGAACTGGAAGGTATCTATCAGGCACCTTCTCAGCGTGTCGACCCTGTCGCGCTCGTCGATTCGGCGGTCGATGAACAGGCGGTATGAGTCCCTCCGGTCGAGCCAGTTGTTGAACACCTGGTAGTAGACCTTCTGGAACATCTCCTCGGTGTCCTCGAAGTTCGTCTCGCGCCTGCTGACGACGACCGCGCGGAGCCTGAGCCCGGGGTCCGAGAAGAAGAGGTCGACCAGTGCCTGGAAGAAGGGGAGCCTCGACGGGCACACCGTCTTCCATCCGAACTCCCCCTGCACGTTGTAGTAGGCCCTGAGCAGGTCCACCTTCCTCACGATCTCCCGCTTCCGGTCAAGGGGACACATTATCCCGCCTATGGCCATGAAGTCGTCCGCGGCCGAAGAAGTGACGCAGCTCTCGTCGCAGTAGACGTTGTAGGTCGCGCGCTCCACGCTCTAGCCCCTCTCGTCCTTCTCGCCCATGTACCAGACGACGCGGCCCTTGCAGACCACGGGCTCGTCGCCCGGCCCGGCGAGGATGTCGTCGTACTCGCCGCTGTTGCTGTCCGCCGTGAGCATGACCGTCGAGCGGCCCCGGGTGTAATTGCGCACCACGGCGCCGTAGTCGGACGTCTCGGCGAGCACCGGCTGGCCGTTGACCGGCTCCATGTCGGGGTCGACCAGCAGCAAGGCGTCGTGCGGGAAGCGGTTGTCCATGCAGCCGCCCTGGGCGTGGACCATGAACCCGCGCGGGTGCGCGTCGGCGATGGAGGCGGGGACCTCGACCTCGTCGGCGAGGTTCTCCTCGTCGCACGGCTCGCCCATGTGCGCGAAGCCCAGCAGGGGCACCATGCGCGATGTGCCGCTGATCGCGGACTCGGAGGCGTCCTCTCCCATGAGGTCGGCTGCGCTCGTCCCGAGCAGTTCGGCAAGTTGCCCTAACTTGGTTAGGCGAGGTTTCGCCCGCCCGTTTTCCCATGCTCCGATGGCCGCTGCCGACACGTCGAGCTTTTCGGCAATGTCTAGCTGGGTCAATCCTGCTTTTGTGCGTAGCGACCGGAGCTTATCACCAAATTCCATAGTGCCTCCTAACTGGGTTACTTTCATCCTAAGCAAAAATAATTTTGGTTAAAAGCAAAAAGTAATTGTGGTTTGACCCAAATTAGATTTTGATTAGGTCAACGAAAGGAGGAACGGATGCAGAACCTTAAGGAGTTTCGAGAAGCTGGGGCCAAGCGATTCCAGAAAAAGGAAATCGCCGCAGCTCTAGGAATTACCGAGCCAACGCTCACAGCCATCGAGGATGCGCAGGCGGACAAGCTAACGCCCACAATGGCGGACAAGCTAGGCAAGCACTTCGGCATTGACGGCAATATTTTTTTGGGTATCGACCCTAAATAAATTAGGGTGCAAACGAAACGGAGAGAACCATGAACGAGAACTACATCGACATCGAGCTGGGCGGCTGGAACGTCCCCGAGGCCATCACGGTCGAGGCCGAGCCCGTCGAGGCCCGCGACTTTTCCGACTTCGAGCTGTAGGGGAGGGCGTCATGAACAAGGACTACAGCGTCACCCTCAAGCCGAGCGAGGACCTCGACGGTGCCATGTGCGAGACGGAGGAGTCGGTGAAGGGCCGCATCTGCCACCTGTTCGGTTTTACGAGCGAGCACTTGAGCATGCAGGAGGGCTTTCTGGAAAGCGCCAAGATTGCGGGCACGCGCTACTTCGCGTACACCTCCGTGCATTTCACCGCCAACGGCATCGGCTGGTCGACGGACTTCAAGAACCTGGTCCGCGAACCGGTTCTCGACGAGCACTAGGGAGGGCGACATGGGAGACGTGAAGATGCGCCGCGAGAACATCAGGTACGAGGCGCGCGGGAAGTCAAGGAGACGGCGCCTTATCCCGGCGGTCCAGCTCGCATGGCTCGTCGCGTTCCTCGCTGCGGCGGTCGTCGCCGCAGTTCGTCGCGACTGGACCGGCCTGTCGATCGCGCTCCTGTGGGCGTGCAACGTCGCCATGGCGCTGAGGTTCACGGCCCTAGAGGAAGAGCTTCAGGAGCAGCGCGAGAAGGCCGAGGGCGAAGCCGATGCGGTCGAGCCAGTCGATTAGGTTGGAGAGCGCCCTTGCGGCCTCGCTGTCGCACAGGCGGTTGAACGCCCGGGCGATGCCCGGACGCCGCCTCGCGTGCCTAGGTCGGTATGTCGGCTGTCTCCATATCATGGCCCGAAGCCTACCGCGTGTGTCACGCGGAAACGCAGGTATTGCCGCTCAGGCAACCCGCGGGCCCCGCTCCCGGGGCGGCACCGTTGCCCCGCGGCTCTCCGATAACCATCCGCGGGGACGTTCCCTACCGGTGCCGTGCCGGGGGCGAGGCCCCGAAAGCAAGCAACAAAAAAGAGCCGCCCGGTGTGGAAAGCGGGGACGGCTCCAGACCTGAAAGGAGGTCACTCATGGATTCTAGCAGAGCCAAAACGTTCCAGCAGATGGCCGATGAGCTAGGCATCCGCCACAAGCTGATGTACACGCTGCGCGAGGCGTCGAGGGTGACGGGGGTGCCATACGACACGCTGCGCTGCGAGTGCAAGGCGGGCCGCCTGCGCTCGCAGCTGCCCGAAGGGCGCAAGGTGGGGCGCATGGTGCGCCCGGAATGGGTGGAGCAGTGGATCGAGGAGGGAACGCATGGCATCGAGGCTGCTTAGGTGCGCTGCGTACATCGCGCTCCTGTTCGCGGTGTACGCGCTCATGCCCTACGTCCTGCGGGCGATGCTGCTCGCGGCGGATGGCATCCGCGTGGCGCTCGGGATGGGGTCGGTACTGTGATCGGCAGGCGATTCGCGTTCACCGTCAAGTTCGCGGCGGGCAAGCAGCGCCATAGGCTCGACCGGCGCCACGCACGGATGTACACGCCGACCGAGACGATCAGGGCGGAGCGGGCCATCGCGGCGGCGTGTCGGGAGGCGATGGCCGAGGCTGGCATCCAGCTCATGCCCTTTGGCCCGCACGAGCCGGTGATTCTCAACGTCGACGCCTACCGTCCGCTGCCGGAGAGCCGGCCCAAGCGCGTGCGCTCGGAGCCGGACACCTACAAGCCGGACGGGGACAACGAGGGCAAGCTGGTCATGGACGCGCTCAACGGGCTCGTCTGGGCCGACGACGCGCAAGTGGTCGACCTGCACGTGGTAAAGCACCCCAGGGTGCGCGGGCAGGCAGAGCGCATGGACATATCGATAGCGCCCGGGTGGTCCGGGCGCAGGGACGAAACGGAGATTAAGTAATGGAGTACATGCACGTAAACGTACACGGCGGCGGCAACAAGCCCGACGCCTTGGAGGAGTTCGCCACCGCTCTCGTCGCTATCGCCGATCGCGACGGAGACGAGATCAAGGCGCTGGGCGTGAAGCCCGCCTGCCTGCGCGGCGTCGCCTACGGTCTGCTGTGCGACGAGAGGATCGAGGAGCTGTGCGTCATGAACAAGTACTTCGGCGCTGACAAGGAGCTGCGAATCGCGAAGAAGCTCGTCGCGATGGTTGCGCGCACGGAGCGCATCTACAAGGAGGACGGCCTGCGCGGCCTTGTCGCCGACTTTGCGGGCGGCGTGGACGTCGAGAAAGTTGAGGTCAAGGACGGAAAGGTGACCATCAATGGCTAACGGGATCATCGAGTACAAGGACGACGCGGGAAGGCCCGTCAAGTTCACCTCGCAGGACATCCGCGAGCGCCTGTGCCCCAACGCCACCGACAGCGAGCTGGCGCTGTGCGTGGAGCTTTGCAACCGCCAGCACCTGAACCCCTTCGCCCAGGAGGTCTTCCTGGTGAAGTACGGCAACGCGCCGGCGAGCATCATCACCGCCTATCAGGTATTCAACAGCCGAGCGAACAGGCAGCCCAACTACGGCGGCATCGATAGCGGCGTCGTGGTGCTCCGCGACGGCGAGGTCGTCAAGAAGAAGGGCTCCGCCGTCTACAAGATGATCGGGGAGCAGCTCATCGGCGGCTGGGCCGAGGTCGCGTTCACTGACGGCAAAAAGCCGGCCTACGTGGAGCTGGCGCTCAGCGACTACAGCACCGGCAAGAGTAGCTGGGCGAAGATGCCGGGCGTCATGATTGAGAAGTGCGCCAAGGCCGGCGCGTGGCGCCTTGCCTACCCCGACGAGCTCCGCGGGATGTACTCGAGCGAGGAGATGGACCAGAAGGTCGAACGCGACATGCGCGCCGACACTCAGGCCGTCGAGGCCGAGAGCGTCGAGCCCGTGGTCGACCTCCAGCCCGTGCGTGACCTGTTCAAGCCGTTCATGGCGGCAACTGGGCTTGACAGCGCCGGGGCCATGGCTGCCATCTGCGCAGCCGTGGGCTGCACGTCGGGCTCCATGCACGACATGACGGTCATGCAGGCGCGTCGCGCGGCCTCGTGGATGGAGGAGGAGATCGCGGCACGCAAGGCACAGCCCGAGCCCGCCATCCCCGAGCCGGAGCCCGCGCCCGTCTATGAGCCCGCGCCCGCCGAGTATGCGACCGACGACGACCTGCTGGGAGGCTTCTAATGGCAGACGATGTTTTGGCGGTCGAGGCCGTGCCGCTCGAGGAGGACTTCGACACGCTGGTGGCGTCGCTCGCCATCGACGACACGCTCGAGGACAAGCTGGCGAAGCTCAAGAAGAACGTCGATGAGAAGCTGGCGGACTACGTGGACGTCAAGCACATCGAGAAGGACGAGGACTTCAAGGCGGCGAAGAAGTACCGCGCGGCGGTCAACAACGTGAAGAAGCCCATCGAGGCGCAGCGCAAGGCCGCGAAGAAGAAGTACAGCGACCTGCTCAAGACGTTCGACAAGACCATCGGCGAGATAACGGCGCCCATCGACAAGCTATCCGATGAGTACAAGGCCGAGATCGACCGATACGACAGCGAGTGCAGGAAACGCCGCCTCACCGCGCTCAAGGGCCACTACTACGACCTCGCGGGCGAGATGGGTCCGCTGGTGCCCTACGAGCGCATCGCCGACGACAGGTGGTTCAACGCGAGCTTCGGCGAGGTCAAGGCCAAGAACATCATCGAGCGCCGCGTGGGCGAGCTGCTGCACCAGTTCAAGTTCGTCAACGGGCTGGACTACGCGGACGAGTCCGAGAAGGCGTGGGCCGTGGCGTGGTGGACGAGGACGCTGCCGGCGGACTCGGGCGAGGTTGCGGCTGCGGTCGCCGCGCATCGCGAGGAGGTCGCCAAGGCCGCCGCGCTCGCGGCGACCTACGAGCAGGCGACGGCGCCCGCACCGGAGCCCGAGCCGGAGCCCGCGCCGCTGCCGCCCGACCCCGAGCCGATGCCCGTCGAGGAACCTGAGCCGCCCTTGGGCGTGCCGAGGTGTGTGCGGGTGGTCCCGTCGCGCCCCGAGCCGAATGTGGCCGAGGATGCGGCCCCAGCACCGCAGAGGGGCTACCGCGTGGTCATCGAGTGCGCCACGGCAGACGAGCTGCGTCGCGTGAGGGCCGTCATGGTCGACAACGACATTCACGGATACGTCGAGAGGATGTAGGACATGGGAGAGAGCAAACTGCCGCCGACACGAACACCAGAGCAGCGCAAGGAGGCGATGGCGAAGGCCGTCCACACGCGCCGCGAGCGTGCCGCGTTCAAGGCCGCCTGCAAGGCGGGCAACATCCCGCCCGAGGCGGCCATCGAGGCGCCCATCGCGGCAAAGCTCAAGGTCGACGAGTTCGCCCGCTCGTTCCCGGGCATCGGCCCGGTCACGGCGCAGAGGATCGTCGAGGCGTGCCATATCCGCGACGGCCGCCGCGTGAGCGGCCTGGGCTACATGCAAGGGCCGCGCCTCGTCGAGGCAATCAAGAGCCACATGACCGCGAAGGAGGACGGGCAGTGAGCATCAACCGAGTGAACATCAGCGGCAACCTGACCCGCGACCCCGAGCTGCGCGCCACCGCCGGCGGGACGCAGGTCCTGTCCTTTGGCGTGGCGGTAAACGACCGCCGCCGCAACGCGCAGACCGGCGAGTGGGAGGACTACCCCAACTTCGTCGACTGCGCCATGTTCGGCAACCGCGCCGAGGCCGTTGGCCGTTTCCTCGCCAAGGGGATGAAGGTCGCCATCGAGGGCAAGCTGCGCTACAGCTCCTGGGAGCGCGACGGCCAGAAGCGCTCGAAGCTCGAGGTTATCGTCGACGAGATCGAGGTCATGGTGCGCCGTGAGGGGCAGACGCAGGCCCAGCCGCAGCAGAGCCTCGCGGACACGGTGCCCGTGCAGCCACAGGCGCAGACCGCGCCGCAGTGGAGCGCCCAGCAGGCCTACGCCGCGGTCCCGCAGTCCGAGTTCTACGACGAGGACGTGCCGTTCTGATGAGGCACGTACCCGACATCATCCGCGACCACTGGGAGGCGGCCCTATTCGCCGCCTCCTTCTCCGCGGGTTTCCTGTTCTTCTCTTCGCTTCTATGGGGGTGGTTCTGATGGCCTTCACCGTGTTCGACAGCTTTGCCGAGGTCTACGACGACTTCGACGCGAGCGACCCCGAGGACCTGCGCGACCGCGCGATGCTCGCCGACGCGATCATGATGTACGGGCTGCACGGCGTCGAGGCCGACCTGCCGAAGCACCTCCGCCGCGTTTTCAAGGCGATGAAGAACGCCATCGACAACTCCAAGGACGCGCGCGGCAGGGGCGGCAAGGGCGGTCGCCCGCGCAAGAAACCAGTTTCCGACAAACCCGAAACGCAGGTTTCGGAAAGTGAAAACCTAGGTTTTTCAAACGGGAAACCAGTTTCCGACAAACCCGAAACGCAGGTTTCGGAAAGTGAAAACCCTAACCTAACCTACCCTAGCCTGTCCTGTCCTGAACTGGATTGTGCTGAGCTGTCCTGTGATGGGGGCGATGCCCCCGCCGCGCCGCCCGAGTTCGAGCCGCCGACCCTCGATGAGGCCCGCGGTTACTTCGGCGCCAACTGCCTGAGCGGCGACCCGGACGCCTTCTGGGCCTACTTCGAGTCGCAGGGCTGGGTCAAGGGCAACGGCCAGCCGGTGAGCAACTGGGGCGCCCTCGCGCTCGACTGGTCCAGGCGCCAGAAGCGCATCGACGCCGACGACCGGGCGAGGGGCAAGCCCACCGCCTCGGAGGTCGAGGCGGCCACGTTCAGGCCCACGAGGACGCCCGAGCAGACGAGGGCGGAGCTCGAGCGCAGGTGGCGCGAGGAATATCCGGGCATCGACCCGGCGAAGGTGAAGGCCCCGAGGGGGACGACCGCCGATCCGGTGGCGCTCAAGGCGTACCAGGACGCGCGGCGTCTGTTGGATGCGAGGGCCGCATGCGAGAGGAGGGCGTCATGAGCTTGGACGACGAGAGGAACGGGAACATGGGCAGACCGAAGGGGTCCGCGAGCATCTACGACGACGGGCCGCGCAGTGCCCGCTGCGAGACGTGCGGGTTCTGCGCCGTGAGCGAGGCGGTCATGACGGCGTCCGGCGAGGGCCGCAAACGGTACACGTGCATGCGCTGCCCAGACTTCGTGCACACCACGCAGGGGCTCGCGAGGTGCAACTACTGGGAGGCGCGCCATGAGGGCTGAGTCGCGGGACCGGCGCGGCGGCTACGTGCTCGTGTGCGGGCAGTGCGGCAGGCGGTTCCGCACGGCGTACGGGAACCAGAGGTACTGCTGCGGGTGGTGCGAGAACGTGGCGCGAAGGGATGCGAGCAAGCGGCCCGTGGACGTGTACCTCGGAACGAGGAGTGAGTTGGGCCGAGAGGTCAACGCCATGCGCGCGGCGCTGGCTGAGGGGAGACGAATCTGATGGAGACTTTGGAGCAGATCAAGGCGGACGCGGTCGAGGTGTTCCATTTCGACCGCGAGTGCAGGCCGCAGGACAGGGCGCACGCCTACCTGGGGAAGTACCGCGTCAGGCGCGGCTACAACGACACGGCGATGCAGGTCGCGGTGACCGACATGATCGAGCGCGCCTACGAGGCGGGAAGGGCGGAGGTCACCGGCGCGAACCTCGTGCAGAACCTGCGCCGCCAGCTGACGAGCATCGAGGCGACCGTCGGGGATGCCATCGACCTGCTCGACGAGAGCGTAGGGGGGGCGGACTGCGATGAGTGACTCGAGGGTCGGCGGCTACCCGATGGGGGTGACGGACGCCGCCATTGAGCGTCACTTCGGCGGGGCCTGCGAGCCCAGGATGTGCGGGAACTGCAGGCATTTCTGCAGCAGCGACATCCACGTCGACTACGGCTACTGCCACCTCGGGTTCGAGCGCGCCTACGACGCAGAGGCGCCTGACCGCAAGGAAGGGTTCTGGCGCCTGGCGAAGTGGGCCGTGGCGTGGCTCATGGAGAACCTGCTGTACTGCGAGGACGAGTGCGGCGAGTGCCGCGACTACGAGGAGTTTGGGCTATGAGTATCGAATTGCCGAAAGATGCCGAAGGTCGAGAGATTCCGCTTGATACCGTGGTGCTGTTCGGCGGCAACGACAATGCCTACAACATCACTGGCTGGATATACGTAACCGACTTCGATTTGAGTGACGGATGGTCGAACAAATGGCGTGCGATTACCGACCGTGGATTTGCACTCGACCCAGCACTCATGTACCTCACCACCCCCGAGCCCGACACATGGGAGAAATTGGAGGATGACTTGGACAGGTGCATCGAGGAGGACGGCCTTTGTTCGTACCACAACTCGTCCGGAGTGTGTTTCAAATGCATCTTGGACGGCGACGGCCCATGTCATGGTGATTTGTATGCGTTAAAGGACATCAAGGAGCGCATCCGCAAGCTGAGGGGTGAGGACTGATGTTGCAGCAAAACACATGCGTCTACTGCGGCAAGATTCGCTTCAATTTCAGCCGAGACGATGATTACGGCATGTGGATCGAGAACAATGACAACGGCAAATATGTCATAGCCGTTGGAGAACTGTTTGTTGAAAGCTTTCCGATTCTCTTCTGCCCGTTCTGCGGACGCAAGCTGGAGAAGATGGACGAATGATTACCAATTTGAGGATGATGACAAATGAATAAGCGAGCGATGATTTCGCAGCCTATGGCTGGTAAGACAGACGAGGAAATCGCGGAGACGAGGGATAAGGCGCACGCCAAGCTGCGCGAGATGGGCTACGAGTTCGTAAACACCCTGTTCACCGACGAGTGGTACAGCGACGAGGCCATGGAGGAGCGCGGCGTGGTGCAGGTCCCGCTCTGCTATCTCGCCAAGTCGCTCGAGAACATGAGTCTGTGCCATGCGGCCTACTTCTGCAAAGGCTGGGAGAACGCACGCGGATGCCGCATCGAGCATGATGCAGCCGTCGCGTACGGGCTTGAGGTGCTGTATGAGGATTAGCGATGACGAGCGCAAGCGAGCGGTGGCCGAGTTGCGCGAAGCGTCGACCGGGGCATACCGCCACGTTGATTCACTCGACGTGATTGCAAACTCAATCGGCGTCGAGGTGGACGGCAAGTTCAGTCACGAGGTTGAGAACGAGACGTACGCGGCCCTTGCAGACCTAATCGACCGTCCGATGTGCCACGACCTTGTCGAGCACAAGCATGATCCGTTCATCCCGGGCAAGCGGATGGCCGATGGCTACTTCCACTGCTCTAGCTGCGATTGGAGCGGACAGCTCTGGGAGTATATCGGCTTCGGAGACATGTTGGCCTATGAGCCGGTTCACTGCCCGAAGTGCGGGGAGAAGATCGAGCGTCGTCGGTGAGTTGGTCCCCGGCGCCTGATAAGGTTCTGCCGTGGCTGGCGAGCTTTAGGGGGTATGCGAATGGCGTGTAGGCAGCCTGTAGGAGATGGGCCAAAAGGCCCATCTACAAAGTCAACACATCCGTTGAGGGACGAGTGGGCGCTCCGGAAGGGGCGCTCCTCTTACGTCCTGTGGACGGACGAGATGATAAGGCGGATGCAGGCGCACCCGGAGCGGACGGCGGCGGAGATCGCGGCGGACCTCAGGGTGACGCCGAGCGCCGTGAGGCACGCGCGGCAGCGGTACGGGCGCTTCTCGACCGGAACGGACGGCCTGTGCATCGCGTGCGACGCGCGGCCCGTGTTCGACACGTCGGCGCAGGCGAAGAAGTGGAGGCTGTGCAAGGGGTGCTATCTGGCGGAGCGGAAGAGGCGGCTCGAGGAGGAGGCCGAGAGCAACCGCATACGTCAGGCCGCGCACAGGAAGAAGGTCGAGTAGCCGAAAGGCCCCGGTTTCCGGGGCCTTTTCTTTAAACGTTACCCCCTTTTTACGCTTGTGGGCAAACGCACGCGCTTGCCCACGTGCGTAAAAAGGTGGGAACGTTCGCGTTTCCATATGGCTATCTACCAGCGAAAACGTGATTTTGTGGCGGGAAAAGGGCGTGAAAAACTGACCAAGGAGGGCATCGAGGATGCCGTCCGCCTGTGCCGTGCCGGCATGACCGACAGGGACATCGCCGCGTATCTCGGGGTCGCACGTGAGACATACAGCCGCTGGATCAACCACCCCAGAACAGACAATCAGCGTCAACTGTGTCACGTTCTAAAAAAGGCCGAAGTCGAGCGCAAAGCGACGCTCGTGGGCCGCATCATGGACGCGAGCGGCGACAGCTGGCAGGCGGCGGCGTGGCTTTTGGAGCGCAAGTACCCGCAGGAGTACGCCAAGGCGCAGCGCATCATGGATACCACCGACACGGCGGTGCTCAAGGCCGCCAAGGAGCTGGTGCTGTCCGTGCCGTCCTCAATCGGCGGGGACGAGTAGCCGATGCCGCTCACGAGGATGCAGCGCGAGTACCTCGCCAACTGCACGCACCGCTACAACGTGAAGTGCGGGGCGACGGGCTCGGGCAAGAGCTACGTCGACATAGCCGTGACCATACCGCAGAGGCTTCTCGCCATGAGGGGCGAGGGGCTGGCGGTGATGATCGGGAACACCCGCTCGACGCTCGAGCGCAACATCCTCGAGCCGATGCGCTCACTCTACAGCGAAGACGTCGTCAGCCAGATCGGGCGGGACAACACGGCTCAGATTTTCGGGCGCAAGGTCTACTGCCTCGGGGCGGACAAGAAGACAAGCGTATCCAAGATTCAGGGCGCCACGTTCGAGTGGGTCTACGGCGACGAGGTCGCCACGTGGAGCGAAGACGTGTTCCAGATGCTCAAGAGCCGCCTGCGCTGCGAGCACAGCCGCTTCGACGGCACCTGCAACCCCGACAGCCCCAACCACTGGTTCAAGCGGTTCCTCGACGGCGACAGCGACATCTACAGGCAGGACTACACGATCTGGGACGGTGCGCTGGCACCGGATGTCATCGAAGCCCTCATCAAGGACTACGGCAGCGGCGTGTACTACGACCGCTACATCTTGGGCAAGTGGACGTTGGCCGAGGGTCTGGTCTACCCCGAGTGGGAGGGTGCCCTCGAGAGCCGATATACGGGCAGCGCCGCCAAGTACGCGGTGTCTTGCGACTACGGCACGCAGAACGCCTTCGCGGCGCTGTTGTGGGCGTTTGACGGCAAGGTGTGGCACGCGGTGGACGAGTACCGCTACTCGGGCCGCGACACGGGGCACCAGAAGACGGACGCCGACTACGTGGCCGACATGGCCGACTTCGTGCGCGGGCTGGGCAAGCCACCCACGTTCATCATCGACCCGAGCGCCACGAGCTTCATCGCCGCGATGCGGCAGGCCGGGTTCAAGACCAAGAAGGGGCGCAACGACGTCGCGGACGGCATACGAGAGACGGGGGTGTGCCTGGGCAACGGCACGGTGCGCATCTCCGATGCCTGCGCGGGGCTGATAGGCGAGCTCGGCGGCTACTGCTGGGACGCCAAGGCGGACGGCGACAGGCCCGTCAAGGTCGAGGACCACAGCTGCGACGCGCTCCGTTACGGCGTGGCAACACTGCGCATGTACAAGCCTGCGAAACGGCAGGTAAACCCATTTTTTGAAGGGAGGTAGCGGCTTTGTCTAAGGGGCCTTTGGTGACCGATGGCGACCTCAAGGCGGCGGCGTCGGCGACGGCGTTCGCGGCCGATGCCATCGAGCGGCACATGTCGAGCGAGATGTACCGCAACGCCGTCACCGCGAACGAGTACTACCGCCAGCACAACGTCACGATCAACCGTTTCGTGCAGAAGATCTACTCGTGCTCCGGTGCCGAGGCCGAGGACTTCACGGCCTCGAAGCTAAGGCTGGCGAGCAACCTGTTCAAGCGCCTAAACGTCCAGCGCTGCACGTACTCGCTCGGTAAGGGCGTGAGCTTCGTGGACGTCTCGGCGGGCGGCAAGGACACGACCAAGGAGGGGCTTGGCGACCGCTTCGACGACGACGTCATGGAGATGGGGCTCAAGGCGCTCATCCACGGTGTGTCATTCCCGTTTTGGAACCTCGACCACATCGACGTTTTCACCGCCGACGAGTTCTGCCCGGTGTGGGACGAGTGTTCGGGGGCGCTATACGCCGGCGTGAGGTTCTGGCGGCTCGACTCCGACCACCCGTGGCACGCGACACTCTACGAGCAGGACGGCTACACGGAGATGGTGTCGGGCGGCAGCGGCTTCGACTTCGAGGTGGCCGAGGCCAAGCGCGCCTACAAGGTCACGTATCGGGAGATACCGGCGGACGGGATGAAGCTGGCCGTCGATGCGGAGAACTACTCCCGCCTGCCAATCGTGGCGGTCTGGGGCAGCGACGCGCACCAGAGCACGCTCGTCGGCATGCGCGAGAGCATCGACGCCTACGACCTCATCAAGAGCGGCCTGGTGAACGACACGCGCGACTGCGCACAGATCTACTGGCTCATCAACGGAGCCGGCGGCATGGACGACAGGGACCTCGACCTGTGGCGGGCGAAGCTCAAGCTGACGCACGTGGCCGAGGTCGACGCCGAGCAGGGGCAGTCCGTGACGCCGTACACGCAGGAGGTGCCCGTCGAGGGCCGCAAGGAGACGCTGGCGCAGATCAAGGCCGACATCTACGAGGACTTCGGCGCGCTGGACGTCCACACCATCGCGGCGGGGGCGACCAACGACCATATCGACGCGGCATACCAGCCGATGGACGAGGAGGCCGCCGAGTTTGAGCGCCACATCCGCGAGGGTATCATGGACATCCTCGCCCTCCAGGGCATCGAGGACACGCCCGTGTTCACGCACACTCGCATCAGCAACACCAAGGAGCAGGTCGAGACCGTGTGCCTGGAGGCCGAGTGGCTGGACGACGAGACGATCCTGCGAAAGCTGCCGAACATCACGCCCGACGAGAGGGCGAAGATTTTGGAGCGCAAGCAGCGGGAGCAGGAGGAGCGCATGGCGGCGCTGCCGCCCGCCCTGGCGGCGAATGCGAAGGGTGCCCAGGAGGGCGACGAGGACGAGGAAGGTGATGAGTGATGGCGGCATTGCAGGTGCTTGACGGCGAGCTGTGGCAGTGGGACACCGGACGCGAGGTCGAGGTTGTCGGCTGCGAGCAGGTGCATTTCGCCAAGTCGACCACGGGGACGTGCTACACGGTTGCGGTGGCCGACAGCAAGGCGAAGATTCCCGACGAGCTGCTCCAGGCGGCTGGGCGCGTGTATGCATGGGCCTACATCACGGACGAGGCTTACGGCGGGCGCACGCGCATCGAGGCACTCTGGGACGTAAAGAGGCGAGCTAAGCCCGCCGAGTATATCTACGAGCCGAGCGACCAGCGCACCATCAAGGACGCGGAGACGGCGCGAGACGAGGCCAAGGCCGCGCAGAAGGCGGCGGAGGCCGCACGCGACAAGGCTGTCGCCGCCGAGGTCAAGGGGGCACGCGCCACGACTCTTGCCTCGGGCTCGGAGGCAACGGCGGCGATGGAGGGCAATGTGCTGGTCGTCGGCGTGCCGAAGGGCGACGCGCTGAGATACAGCGACCTCACCGCCGAGCAGATCGCGGAGCTCAAGAAGCCCGCGACGGACGCGGCGGCTGGCGTGAACAAGGTCAACAACGAGTTCAAGCAGCTCAAGGCTTCTGTCGAAACGGCGGAGAAGAGCCGCGCCGACGCCGAGGCGGGGCGCAAGGAGAAAGAGACCGAGCGCGGGCAGAACGAGACGGAGCGCAAGGAGGCTGAGGCCGGACGCAAGACCGCCGAGCAGAAGCGCGAGCAGGATTCGACCAAAGCCCTCGCCGACGCGCAGGCGGCTCTCAAGGACGCCAAGACGGCAGCCCTGAACTACCAGTCGATTATCGACTCGGCGGCTGCCGTGACGGCGCTGGGACTCAAGAAGGTAAACGGCAAGATTTGCCAGGTGCGAAAGGTAGGTGCCTAAATGGCCGATACGCAGGCAACCGAGCAGGCAACCGAGGGGTTCGAGTACGCGGACCCGCTGGCATCGGACAAGGCGGTGTGGGCGCTTGTCGGCGCGGTAAAGAATCTGGGCGACCAGAAGTCGCTCGAGCGCGACGCCTCGACGGGCCGCTACTCCAACGAGAGCGTCGCCGCGATGGTGGACAAGCACAAGACGGGGCTGGTGTACACGTTCCTCATCCCGGCGGGCAGCCACACCGACATCAAGCCGATGAGCGCCGCCGCGAAGCGCGTGGCCTCCACCGAGTTCGTGCCCGCGACGGCGACGAGCGCGGCTGTCGACCCGTTCGACACCGAGGGCGGCCCGTGGTTCCACGTGTCCGCCAACGCCGGTGCCGACGCCGACGGCGTGCCGTGGGTCGAGGCCATCGACGGCGTTGACTACGGCTTCTCGCGCGTGGACAACGGACACGGCAACAACGTCTACGAGATCGCGCCGGTCGTTTGGCAGGCGGTCGAGGTGCTGGCGAACGGCAACCTGCTCGTCTCGTGGTCCGACAGCCGATTCAGCGGCTCGCAGCCGAACCCCAAGGCGTTGCTGCCGGACGGCACGCTGCGACCGTACATGCTGACGCCGACGTATCCCATGAGCATCGACGCTGAAGGGCGCCCGCGCTCCGTCTCGGGCGCGAAGGTCGCCAACCGCACGACGTCGCGCGACTCGCTCGTCGACCTTTGCAAGACCGCGACCACGGGCTACTCGGGCATGAGCGTCTACGACCAGTGGTATATCAACTTCCACCAGTTGACCAAGACGCTCTGCAAGTCCTCCCAGGTGGACTTCCCGGGCTGCACGGACTTCAACATCCAGATCCACCCCGCGCTTGCCGAGACGGGCGTCACGCGTGTGGTCGTCACCGCCGAGCAGGCGGCGAAGATTCCCGTGGGTGCGTCGATGATGTACGGCACCGACACGGGCACCACGTGCCCAGACCGAGGCGCCGCGGCGGCGTACGACGTGTTCGACGGCGCGGTCGTCGGCGGCAAGGAGACGCTCGCAGACGGCAACGTGGCGCTTCTCATGGACGTCGCCAAGGCGTTCGACACGACCGTGAACACATGGCTCCAGAGTGCGCCGTGGTGCACGGGCAACACCGATGCCCTCGTTGGCGACGGCCAGGTGGCGAAGGACGGCAAGCATCCGTTCAAGGTCGGCGGCGTCGAGACGGGGCTGGGCCTGTGGGAGTTCATGGGCGATACACTCTTCGTCTCCGACGGCACGGGCTTCGGCATCGCGGTCAACCCCGACACTCGCAATGAGAAGAAGAACGCCGTGGCGGACGGGGTGACCCCGACGGCGGCGTGCATGCCGACGGCAGATGGTTACATGCTCGACATCCAGTTCGTCAACGGCCTTATCTTGGGCAAGGGGCTCGGCGGCTCGGCGACGACCGGTGTCGGCGACTACTTCTACTTCGACACCTCCGGAGGTAAGGCCAAGGGCACAATCCGTCTGGTTCTGTTCCTCGGCAGCCTGTGGTACGGCTCGTATGCCGGTCTTCGTTACGCGATCTCGGGGAACGGGTCCGGTGGGGCCGCTTGGGACTTCGTCTCCCGGCTTTCTGCTACGGGCCGTAGCCGGGGGTGAATCAGGGCGTAGCCCTGAGAGGGGGCTGGCCCCCTCCTAACCCCAAACAGGGATTCACGGTGAGGGCGGCGCTGGTTTCTGGTTCAGTTCCTCGGCAACCTGAGGAACGGCTCGAATGCCGGTCTTCGTTACGCGAACTCGAGGAACAGGTCCGGTAGGGCCACTTGGAACTTCGTCTCCCGGCAATCTGTCTATAAATCTCTACTCGCACCGTGTCTACCGCGCCCGCCGCTTTCTGGCGGGACGCGGCTCAGCCTGACTCCTTTGAGTGAAATTTGTCCGCAAGGCTCACGGGCTGGTAACCGCAAGGCGAACGCTCGTATGACAGACAGAAAGAGCTTTGATCTATGAAAACCTGCTGCAAGGGCCTCGAGTTCACGCGCAAGAGCGTCGTCGAGGCCCTGCACCGATGGAAGAAAAGCGACTCCGGCAAGGAGAACGGCTGGCGCGTCGCCGACGAATACGGCACCGAGACGGCGTTCGTCGACCGCATCTGGCTAGAGCTCTCGACTGAGACGCTTACGTTCGAGCCGATTCGAACCTACCTGAAGCACGACCCGAACAGCGGCAAGCTGCGCGAGATAAGCGTCGAGAGTATCAAGCGGCAGGTGTGCAACTACCTGTGCGTTGGGGCACTCGAGCCGCTCCTCGCCGCCAAGGTCGGCTTCTGGCAGGTGTCGAGCGGCGTCAAGGGCAAGGGTGCGGCGCTGGGGATGCGCAAGCTCAGGCGCGCGGTTCATCGCTTCGCCTACCACGTACACGTCGACATCCGCAACTGCTACGGCTCGATGCAGACGGCGATAGTGGAGGGTCTTGTGGCTCGCTACGTCAAGAACGGTCAGGTCCTCTACCTGCTCCATTCGCTGCTGTCGACGATGAACGGCGTCCTTATCCTCGGCAGCTACCTGTCGCTTCGCCTTGCCGCGCTCGTGATCTCGTTCGCCTACCACGCGGTCGAGGAGGCGGCGAAGGAGCGGCGCGGCAAGCGTGTGAGGCTCGCGGGATGCCAGGTGTGGTACGCCGACGACGGCTATTTTCTCGGCAACTCAAAGCGCTCGCTCAGGAAGGCCGCGGCCATCGCCGCACGCGTTTTGGGGCGGCTAGGATTGTCGCTGAAGCCGTGGAAGGTGAGGCGCAACGGCGCCGAGCCCATCGACTTCGCGGGCTATCGCATCTGGTGCGCTCGCGGGCGCCGGGTCGACTTGCGAAAGAGGCTCTGGAAACGACTGCGACGCGCGTTCGCGCGCTACATGCGCAGGCGCACCGAGCGCTTGGCGAGGCGCGTGTGCTCTTACTGGGGCTGGTTGAAAACGGCCGTCATGGAGCACCAGATGAACGCTAAGCGGTGCATATTCAACGCGGCGAGGGCCGTGGGTTAGGAGGAAAAATATGGTTGTGAAGTCGGAGCGAACGGGCGAGAGGCCCGAGACGGTCGAGATTGCGGGGACCGACGTCTGGCTGCGCCGCGGCATCGCCGAGGGCGAGCGCGAGGAGCAGGGCGGCGAGGGCGGTTCCGTCAAGGTGAAGGTGTTCACCTACGAGGAGCTGCACTTCACCGACCCGACTGGCGAACTGACAGTCGAGGGCGCAAAGGCTGACTTTGACACCGTCTGGGCGGCTCACGAGGCGGACGGCATGAGCATGGAGGAGCAGATCGCATCGCTCCAGCAGCAGGTCGCCGACTCGCAAGCGGCCCTTCTCGAACTCGGCGACATCGTTGGGGGTGAGTAACTTGGCGAAGATCTACTACCGCGCCGTGAAGAGCGGCAAGCGCACGCTCGAGAGCGTTCCCGAGCGCTGGCGCGACGAGGTACGCCAGATGCTAGAGGCAGACGGCGAGTAGGGAAGGGCCCCGGCTTCGGTCGGGGCCCTTTTCCGTTATGCGCGAGCGACCATGCGTGCCGACGATTGGAGGCGGCGCATGGCGAAGGATAGCGCTCACGAGTTCTCAGACGCCGAGATTCGGGCGTTCGAGCGTGAGGTGGCGGGAGTGTACGGCGAGGCGAGCAAGACGGCTTACGCCAACCTCAAACGCTATCTGGCGCAGTTCGAGGCAGACGACGAGAAGATGCGCGAGCGTCTCGAGGCCGGCGAAATCACCAAGGCTCAATACAGGTCTTGGCGAAGCGGGAAGATAGCGGCGGGCAGGCGCTACCGAATCGTCCTCAAGCAGTGCGCCGAGGCCATGACGCATGCGAACGTCGTCGCAGCCGCCGCCATCGAGGGCAGGCTGCCCGAGGTCTACGCCGAGAACTACAACTACGGCACGTGGCAGGTCGAGAGCGCCGTGGGCGTTGACACGGCCTACGCGCTGCAGGACGCGTCGACCGTCCAGAGGCTGCTCACCGACCACGACAGCTACCTGCCCAAGCCGTCCGTCAACGTCGCCAAGGACGTGGCGTGGAACCGCCGGCTCATAGCCAACCAGATCACGCAGGGCGTGCTGCTCGGCGAGTCGATACCCAAGATCGCGAAGCGCATCCAGGACGTGGCGGGGTCCAACCGCGCGGCGGCGGTGCGCTTGGCGCGGACCTCGACGACGGCGGCGGAGAACGCCGGGCGCGTCGACAGCTACAAGAGGGCCAAGGGGCTCGGCATCAATGTGCAGCAGGAATGGGTGGCGACGCTCGACCTGCGCACGCGCTCGAGCCACAGGAAGATTGACCGCGAGAAGGTCGAGGTTGGGGAGAAGTTCAGCAACGGGTGCCGCTACCCGGGCGACCCCGAGGCGCCGTATGCCGAGACGGCGAACTGCCGCTGCACGCTGGTGGCGTGCTGCGACGGACTCGACGTGCTCGACGGCGAGCGGTTCAGCCGCCTGCCCGAGGGCATGACCTACGAGGAATGGAAGGCGGGCAAGCCCGCCGTCAACGGCACCAAGCCCGCGAACCGCACCATCTCAGAGCTCATGGACATGCCAGGCACGGCCCGCAAGCTCGATGCCGCGGGCGTGTCGCCGACCGAGGCGAGGAAGAGGCTCACCGAGCAGCTGAGGGAGTATGGCATACCGTCCGGCTCGTTCCGCAAGATGAGCGCCGGCGACCAGCAGAAGGTGCTGGACACGGCGCTGGCCCGAATTCGGCGCATCGCGGGCAAGCCCGATATGTCTGCTTCCGTCTACTCGTGCCTCAATGGGGATCAAAGGGATGCGGTGAAAGGCATTCTCAAGCGTTCGGACAAGGCTGCCCGTAGCGTTTACCTGAAGCATGAGCGGGATTTCGTTTTGCTGAACGGCGGATGGGGCGGGACCGCCCACTACAGCCCAACGGACGGTGGCGTGAGGCTCAACCTTGAAAGAGTGTTTTCGAAAGATGGATTGAGACCCCAAGGAACGACCTGGTTCCATGAGTTTGGGCACATGGTCGACGGTCTCAACTCGAATATATCGGAGACTTACAAAGGTGGGGTATTCGCGAAGACGATCAAGAAGGAGGCGAACGCATACATCGACGCTCGCAACAAGGAAATGTGCGAAGGCTTCAAGCGGGCAAAGGCGGCTAAGGACCTCGGGTGGCTAGAGGCGAACGGCTATATCTCAAAATGGAAGGTAGACTATTTAAGGAAGCACCCTGACAACGTCGCCGAGGCGATCTCATCCCTCAAGCACACGAAGGCGGACGCATACAACTCCGTCGCCTCCGAGATATGTGAGATGAGCAATGCGGACAAGGCCGACCTTTCCGACCTTTTCAGCGGGGCGACGCTGAACAAGTGCGAAGACGGCTGGTACCATGATAGAGGCTATTGGAGGCCCAAGGGGTCAGGCGAGGACTTCACTCTGATGCGCTTGTCTCATGAAGGTTTTGCCGAGTTCTTCAGTGCTCATACCGCTAACCAGGAATCGCTTGATGTCCTGCGGAAATACCTACCTGAATCAACTAAAATATTCGAAGAGATGCTTGAGGAGCTGATTTGATGGAAAGCCAGGTTAAGCAGGAGAAGCTAGCAAAAGCCCGTATCGAGAAGGCCAAACCCGTCTTTATTGAGATGTTCGGCTATGAGCCTATGTTCTACGGGTACGTTTGCGAATATGCCGACCTTCTGGAAGAGTCCATCTCGTCCGGTGAGCCTAAGCTTATGGAGCATGACTCTAGCATCTTCCTTTAGCCCATCAATCGGCTAATCGGTCTAACCGCTTGCCTAGTTCAGCCCCGCCACGGCGGGGCTTTTTTCATGCCGCGTGACCGTGCCGCGACACTGCCTGCAGAGAGATTGGGGCAGGCATGAAAGAGCTATTCACTTGCGCGAGCTGCGGAGACTGCGCCGTAAAGCTGGGCTTCGGCTTCACGTTCCCGGACACCTACATCTGCACGCAACGCGGCGACGAGGTCGAGCCTGACGACGGCTGCACGCTCGGGTGCGAGGGCGTTCCGATGCAGGCCATCGAGGCCATCGAGGCGGACGTCGACGGCCGCGTTGGCTACGGCTGCGAGGTGCTCGACTGATGGCTTACGGGCTCGTCGGCGGCGTCGGCGACCACGGCCGGCACGGCACCCTCATCACCGAGGAGATCGTAAACGCCGCGAAGCTGGATACCGCCGAGTGCATCGAGATACGGCAGAACAACATCGAGCAGGTCGAGAAGGCCCTCCTGCGCGCCTATAAAACGGGCCTGGAGGAGATAGGCCTCGTCGCGGAGGGCTACGCCAAGGCGACGTGCCCGGTCGACACGGGCAGGTTGCGCAACTCCGTCACACACCTACTCAAAGGCTACGACTGCTTCATCGGCACCAACGTCGAGTACGCGCCGTACGTCGAGGAGGGGACCTCCCGCATGAAGGGCAAGCACTTCCTGCGCAAGGCGGCGACGGGTCACGGGGACACGTACCGGGCGATTCTCGAGAAGCACCTGAGGGGCGGCGCGTAGGGCCGCGTTACTCCGTTTGGATACTCACCCTTGCCGCGAGGTATTGCGGCGCGGGCCCGCCGAGGCAATAGGTGGGAACCCGCCCATTCCGAAGCAAGGGAGATTCTGTTGGCACTTACGCGAAAGATGCTCAAGGCAATGGGCATCGAGGACGAGAAGATCGACCAGATCATCGACGAGCATGCCGAGAGCGTGAACGCGCTCAAGGCGCAGCGCGACGAGTTCAAGGAGGCCGCGGACAAGGCGGACGGCTACAAGAAGGAGCTGGACGCACTCAAGGCCAAGGGCGAGGGCGCGGACGAGTACGAGGAAAAGTACAAGGCCGCCGTCAAGAACCTAGAGGACTACAAGGCCAAGGTCGAGGGCGAGAAGGCCGCAGCCGAGAAGCGCAGCCTGTATCGAAAGCTGCTCAAGTCGGCGGGCGTCGACCCCAAGCGCATCGAGACCGTTCTCAAGGTTTCCGACCTCGAGAACGTGACCGTCAAGGACGGCGCTATCGAGGACGCGGACAAGCTGACCGAGGGCATCAAGGCCGACTGGGCCGACTTCATCGCAACCACGACCGTTAAGGGTGCCGACGTGGCCCACGCCCCCAAGGGCGAGGGCGGCAAGGACATCAACGAAATGAGCACCGCCGAGTACATGAAGTACAAGGCGGAGCAGAGAGGCTAAGGGGTTTCTATGTCGAACACCATCCTTACACCCAACATCATCGCCAACGAGGCGCTGGACGTTCTGCGCACCAACGCCGTCATGGCCAACCTCGTCCACCGCGACTACTCCTCCGAGTTCGTCGCGGGAGTGGGCGACACCATCACCGTCCGCAAGCCCGCCACCTTCGAGGCCAAGGAGTTCACTACCGAGGTCGAGGTGCAGGACGCCACGGAGGGCAAGGTCCCCGTCAAGATGGACAAGCTGCTCGACGTGACTTTCGCTGTCACGTCCAAGGAGCTGACGATGGGCATCGTCGACTTCTCCGCGCAGTTCCTCGTCCCCGCGATGCAGGCCTTCGCCGACAAGATCGACGGCTACCTGCTCGCGCTCGAGAAGGACGTCACGAACCGCGTCGACCACACCAAGGGCGCCATCGCCGTGGCGGACATCATCGCCGCCCGCAAGTTCCTCGTGGACGCCAAGGCGCCCTCCACGGAGCGCCGCTTCGTCTACGGCTCCCAGGCCGAGGCCGACCTGCTCAACACCGAGGCGTTCACCAATGCCTCCGCCGTCGGCGACAACGGCACCGCCCTCAAGGAGGCGTCGCTTGGCCGCAAGTACGGCCTCGACTTCTACTGCGACCAGAACGTTCAGAAGACGACCGCCGAGACGGCGAACTACACGCCGTCCATCGCGTTCCACAAGAACGCCTTCGCGCTCGTGACCCGCCAGCTCGAGATGCCGCTCGGCGCGCCCAAGGCCTTCTCCACCTCCTACGACGGCTTCGGCCTGCGCGTCGTGCAGGGCTACGACCAGAAGACCAAGACCGATACCGTCTCCATCGACATGCTATGCGGCGTCAAGACCCTCAGCCCCGAGCTCGCCGCAGTCATCACCGATAAGCGATAGGCGCAGAGATGCTCGAGCAGGTGCTTCTGTCGCTGCGCAACTGGTTCGTCGCCGACAAGCGCATGGGGCGCGTCCGTATCGAGGACGGCCGCCTCGTGCCGCCCGCGGCCCTCGGCCTCAAGGAGGGCCAGTACGTCCGCATCACGGGCTCGACCTTCAACGACGGGCTGCACGCGTGGCCCTACAACGGACTCACGGACGAGGAGTTCGTCGGCACCGTCTGGGCGCTCGCCATCCCGCAGGCCGTGGTCGACCTCGCTGACGAGATCGCAGCGTGGCAGACCGAGCACGCCAAGGAGCTGGACAGCCCCTACGCGAGCGAGAGCTTTGGCGGCTACAGCTACACGCGCGTCGGCGGCGACGGCTCGCCAATCACGTGGCGACAGCAGTTCAAGGCGCGTCTCGACCCTTGGAGAAAGCTGTGAGCCGCCTGTACGAGCGCATGGCGGTGGCGTGCGCGAGGCTCGTCGCAAAGACCGAGCCTGACGGCGAGGGCGGCTTCAAGACCGTCCTCGCCGTCGGCGACGGCTTCACGGCGGCGATCGTGCGCGACAGCTCGACGGCCTCGCGCATCGCGGAGCACGACGGCGTGAGGAACGTCTACACCGTGACCACCGACGAGCCGCTGCGGTACGGCGACCTCTTCCAGCGTGCGTTCGACGGGCAGGTATTCCGCTGCACGTCGAACGCGGACGACGGGGCCGCGCCGCGCTGCGCGTCGTTTGGCTTCGGCCAGTGCAGCGCGGAGGAGTGGGAGGTGCCGGATGGCGACTAAGGCGGCGGCGCTGCAGGCTTGGCTCGAGGGCTTCGGCCTTCCCGTGTACCGCGACTCGGCGGTGCCGCGCAAGGCGAAGATGCCCTACATCACCTACGACCTACCGACCGCGTCGTTCGGCACGCAGTGCAACTCCGAGGTGAACCTCTGGTACCGGACCTCGTCCGAGGCCGCGCCTAACGCCAAGGCCGAGGAGGTCGCCCGGACGCTCGGGCTCTCCGGCGTGTTGCTGCCGTGCGACGGCGGCGGCATGTGGGTGATGCAGGGCGAGCCGTTCTGCAACGCCATGGCCGACGAGGACAACACCGTGAAGCGCCGAATCATCAACCTGACCATTGAGTACATGACCAGCTACTAGGAGGTCATATGTCTAAGTTCACGCGCATCCCCGAGAACACGTTCAAGGAGATCGTCATCAACGCGGGCCTGCTCGCCACGAATTTCAACCCCAAGACCGCAGAGGTCGCGGAGTCCGAGCTGATGGGCGCGACGAGCGGCGGAACCAGCTTCGCCGCCACGCCCAACTTCATCGACTACGGCGAGGACATCGACAACTGCCCCGCCAACACGATGGAGCTCAAGCGTATCGACAGCATCGAGGCCAAGCTGAGCGGCACCTTCGTGACGCTGAACACCGCGCTCGGCAAGAAGCTCGCAGCCGCAGCCGACGAGACCGAGGGGAAGATCGTCCCGCGCTCCGCACTCTCGGAGGCCGACTTCGCCGACATCTGGCTCATCGGCGATTACTCGGGCGAGAACGGCAACGGCTATATCGCCATCCGCCTCATCAACGCGCTCAACACGGGCGGTCTGCAAATCACGACGCAGAACAAGGCCAAGGGCCAGTTCGCGTTCGAGTTCACGGGCCACTACTCAATCAAGAACCCCGAGATCGTGCCCTACGAGCTGTATATCAAACAGGAGATTGGAGCCTAACCATGAAGCTGGACAACCTTAACGCCGACGAGTTCCAGAATGCCATGTGCCTGTTGGCGGACGTGGCGGAGGACGTCATGAACGGCGAACTCGGCGCAAAGGCAAAGGCCTCCTACGCCAAGTTCTGCTCCGACTCCGCCAAGGCCAAGGCCAAGGCGACCGCCAAGGCGAAGGGCGACCCCGAGGCCGCGAAAGCAGCCGCCACCGCCGAGGTCAACGGCCTCGCCGTGGACATGGTGGCGGGGCTTCTGCCCGATGTGCTGCGCCAGTGCGGCGAGATCAGCTACAAGCTGCTCGCCGCACTCGACGGCCAGACGCTCGAGGAGTACAAGGCCGACTTCACCGTCAAGAAGTGGGTGAACGACATCAGGGATGCCATCGACGGCATCGACGGCATCAAGGACATTCTGGCTTATTTTTTTGGATAGCCGCCGAGGACCCATCTCACATATGGCTCTGTCTGGGCGAGTACGTCGGGCCACGGCGTGCTCGCCCTTTCTGTAGGTACATGGTCGCGCGGTGGCGCGAGCGGGACGAGCGGGAGGCGTTCCGCGTGTACCTGAGCGAGTCGGTGCGCCTCATGGCGCAGGGGAAGTGGCTCAAGGAGCCCTTCCTGAGCATCGTCAACGGCGGTGCGGGCGATGGGTCCGAGGCGGAGGACACGCGCGGCGGCGACGAGATCGCCGCAGACATCATCGAGCGGATGGGATTGAAGGTGGTCTAGGTGAACCTTCTCGACCTGATGATTAAGGTCGGCCTCAAGGACGAGGCCAGTGGCAAGGCCGAGGGCGTGGCCTCGAAGGTCGTGGGCACGCTCGGCAAGGCCGGCGCGACCGCCGCCAAGGCGATAGGCGTTGGCGTCGCCGCCGTGGGGACGGGCGTCGCCGCCATCACGGGCATGAGCATGAGCGCATACGCCGCATACGAGCAGAACGTCGGCGGCATTAAGAAGATATTCGGCAACATGGGCAAGTCCCTCGAGGACTACGCCGCCATGACCGGCCAGACCGTCGAGCAGTGCTCCGGTAAGTGGGAGCAGCTCGAGCAGGCCCAGACGACGGTGCTGGCCAACGCCGACCGCGCCTACATAACGGCCGGCCTGAGCGCCAACCGGTACATGGAGCAGGTGACGGGCTTCTCGGCCTCGCTTGTCTCCTCGCTGGGCGGCGACACGGTCAAGGCGGCCGAGTACGCCAACACGGCCATGGTCGACATGAGCGACAACGCGAACACCTTCGGCACGGCGATGGAGGACCTCCAGAACGCTTACCAAGGCTTTGCCAAGCAAAACTACACGATGCTCGACAACCTCAAGCTGGGGTATGGCGGCACCAAGGAGGAGATGCAGCGCCTCGTCAAGGACGCGCACGCCGTCAACTCCGCCGTGGACGAGTCGAGTCTCTCATTCGACAACATCGTGCTCGCCATCCACACGATGCAGGAGCAGATGCAGATCGCCGGCACGACCTCGCGCGAGGCCGCGACGACCATCGAGGGCTCCTGCAACATGGCGAAGGCCGCCTGGGAGAACTGGATGACGGAGCTGGACAAGGACGACGCCGACATGGGCAAGCTCACCGAGGAGCTGGTACAGTCGGTCGAGATAGCGGCCTCGAACGTCATCCCGCGCGTGGCGACCATCGCCGGTACGGCGCTGTCGCAGCTGCCGAGCCTTGTCACGTCGGTCGGGTCCGTGCTTGGTCAGGCGTTCGTCGGCATCTTCACGCAGGCACTCGACAGCGCGGCGGCAGCCGTGCCCGGGCCCATGGGCGACATCCTCTCCGCCGTGTCGGACGGCGTGGACGAGATCGGCGAGCGCTTCAAGGGGCTTGGCGAGATCTGGGCGGTTGGGGACAACCCGCTCGAGTCTCTGCACCTCGCCATGGTCTACGGCCTGACGCTGCTCGAGGGCGACCTGTCCACGCTGCAGGAGAATATCACCTCATCGCTGCCCGGCATCGCCGAGGGCTTCGCCAACGTGGGCGGCGAGGTCGTTCCCAGGCTCGCCGAGGGAATCGAGATGGGGCTGTCGTTCCTCTCCGAGACGGCGGCGTCGCTCATGACATCGCTCGGCGGCTACCTGTCCGAGAACCTGCCCTCAATCACGGAGAGCGGCCTGCAGATTCTCACCGGCCTCTCCGAGTCCATAGCCGAGAACGCGGGCGTTCTGGCAGAGGGCGCGGCGAACCTCATCGTCGGCTTGGCGCAGGGTATCGCCGGCAGCCTGCCGACGCTCATCGAGCAGGCCCCGGTCATCGTGCAGAACCTCGCCAGCGCGATCAACGACAACGCGCCAATACTGCTCGGTGCCGGCATCCAGGCAATCGTGACGCTGGCACTTGGCATTGTGCAGGCGATACCGACGCTCATCGCCAACATCCCGGCCATCTTCTCGGCTTTCGTCTCGGCTTGGTCGGCGCTCGACTGGCTGAGCCTAGGCAGGAACGCCATCACGTTCCTGGGCAACGGAATCGCGAACATGGCCGGCTTTGTGCGCTCGTGCGGCACCAACATCGTGTCCGCTATCCGCGGCGCGATTCAGAACCTGCCGTCCACCCTGGCGAGCATCGGCCGCAACGGAATCAGCAGCCTGGGCTCCGCCATCCGCGGCGCGGTCGGCTTCGTGACCTCGGCGGCCTCGAGCATCGGCAGCTCCATCATGAGCGCCCTGTCCTCCATCCAGGGCCGCGTGGTATCCATCGGATCGCAAATCGTGCAGGGCATCGCAAACGGAATCAGCGGCGCGGCAGGCGTGGTCGTGAGCAAGATTACCGGCGTGGTTGGCGGCGCCATCGACGCGGCCAAGAACCTGCTGGGTATCCACTCCCCCTCGCGCGTGTTCCGCAAGATTATCGGCTACGTCATGGAGGGCGCGGCCCTCGGCATCGACGACACGGCGGACGAGCCGGTGAAGTCCATGAGGTCGGCGGTGCGCAACGTCGAGAAGGCCGCCGTGTTCGGTGTGAGCGTTACCAGCGGCGGAGCATACGGGGCGACCGCCAGCGGAGCCGCGGGCATCGCGGGCGGCGGCAACGTTTACAACCTCTACCTCGACGGCGACCTGCTGGGCGTCGACGGGCGCGTGGCCTCCGCCTTCAGGAGCTTCGTCGCGGCGGTGGAGCAGAGCATGGCGATGGGGGTCGCGTAGTATGGCGCAGGGAAACTTGGTTCAAGGCGGCAGTGGCTATAGAAAGTACTGCTGGTGCGCGTACGTGGACGTTGCTGAGGTTGGGCGCACGGACACCACCGTGACCTACCGCGTCACGCACGGCTACGGCACGCGCTACGCCATCGACTGCTACGCAAACGGCAGCTCGTCGGCGGGCGGCTCGTGGAACGGCTCGGTCTACTCGACGAACAACTCCGGCTGGGTATGGGTGCAGTGCACGTCGCGCGACGTCGAGCTCGCGCGCGGCAACGGCAAGGCCTACAACCACACCTTCACGGGCCAGATTAACGTCACGGGCGGCTTCGGCAACGGAACGTCCAACGCCTCCAATACCGTCACGGTCCCGTGCCGCGCCTACAGCACGCCTCACCCGCCGAAGAACATCAGGGCGGAGCGCCTGAGCGACACCAGCGCGAAGGTCAGCTGGGACACCGATTACACGGACAGGGCCGGCGCCTACCCTTGGGATACCGTGACCGTCGGCGTGGCGAAGAACGGCCCGGGGAAGTTCACCGACGTCGGCACCGTGGGCTGGGATACCACGAGCCACACCTATAACGGCCTCGAGCCGGGCTGTATGTACATCTTCTCGGCCAAGGCGACGGGCCCCGGCGGCACGTCGGACTACGGCGTGAGCGCGCCGGCGATCTACACCACGCCGACGGCGCTCGGCATGCTCGAGGCAGTCAAGGCGGAGGCGGCGAAGGTCGTGCTCAAGGGGCACGACGCACCGGCCTTCGTCGACAGCTGGGAGTTCCAGCTCACGACCGACGGCAGAAAGACGTGGGTCGATGCGGACGTGAACGCCTCATGGGAGGACGAGGAGTCCCCGGCGGGAACGGTGCGCTACCGCGCCCGCGCGGTCAAGAGCGGCCTCAAGGGACCGTGGGCCGAGTCAAACGAGGTCACGACAATATGCCCGCCGCTCGCACCGTCCATCAGGGGCGTCAGGGCGGCTTACGCCACAGGTTCGACCGCGACGCTCGAATGGGTGCCCAACCATCCGGACGGCTCGGCGCAGACCTCGGCCGAGGTGCAGGTCACGACGCCCGCGGGCACCACTGCCACGACGGTCGAGGGCTCGGCTACGAGCCTTAAGCTGCCGACGGACGCCAAGGGCATGTACATCGTGCGCGTGCGCACCAAGGGCCTCGACGAGGACTGGGGAGCGTGGTCGAGCGCGGCGGCCTATACCGTTGCGGACGCGCCCCAGGCATTCTTCACCGACCCGGCCGCGGACGGGGCGACCCTGCGCGCGGTGCCGCATACCTTCACGTGGAAGGTGGCCGACGAGACGGGCGTCAGCCGACAGCATCTGGCCCTGTGCGACATCAGTGGCAACCTCCTGTGGAGCGGGATGCTGGACAAGGACGTGCGCTCTTTCCGCCTGGGCTATGCGCAGCACGCCTTCGTCAACCACACGGTCTACAGGGTCGTGCTCACGGTCACAGCTGGCTCGTCGCTGTCGGTCGCCGCCTCGAGAGCTTTCCGGACCGACTGGGCACCGCCCGCCAAGCCGTCGCTAAACATCTTCGTCGACGAGAGGCTGGGATGCCAGCTGTCGGTATTCCCCGGCAAGGCCGACAGCGACGACACGCCCGAGACGTCCCACTTCACCGTGTCGCGCGTCCTGCCCGACGGCTCGACCCTGCAGCTCGGCTCGCACCTTGCGGCGGGCGAGGGCGCGAGCGACCCGCTGCCTCCGCTCAACAGCGAGTTCGAGTACGTCGCGGTCGCCTACGCCGCGACGGACGTGAGCACGGCGACGAGGGTCAAGACGACCGTGGCGAGCCGCGCGGTGGCTCTCAACTGGGGGGCCGGCGCTGAGAGGACGTGGCTCGGGCGCTATCTCAAGAAGGGCTCGAGCCGCAAGGTGACGCACGGGTACAAGATGCTGCACTTCGCCGACGGCGGAGAGGGGCTGCCCGTCTCGTACGGCATCAACGAACGGGACGTCAAGGACAGCATGGACTTCCTGCTGCTCGACGAGGAGGACTACAAGTCATTCCTCGAGGTCATGAACATGGCGGGACGCTTCTGGGTGCGCGATCTATACGGCGAGCGGTTCCGCGCCCGCCTCAGCTGTAGCGTGAAGCGTTCCGATGGCGCGTGGGTAGCCTCGTGCGACCCGACGTGGGAGAAGTGGGAGGAGCCTGCCAATGGCTGATAGCTGGACGAGGCCGTTTGACGCCTCCTACGACTTCGTGCGCGTCTCGCGCGAGACGGGGCTCGAGCTCGACTTCGTGCGCGACATCGAGAACGGCGGCTCCATCGAGCGCAACGCGAACACGGCGCTCTACGAGACTGCATCCCTGGACTTCGCCGACAAGTTCGACGTCGGCAACGACTTTCTGCGCGTGTACCTCAACGCCTCCTTCTCGGACGGCAGTAAGAGGCGCGAGTGCCTCGGAACATTCATGCCGCAGGTGGACTCGGTGGACATCGACGGCGCCTACCGCGAGGGACAGATCAATGCCTACGGCCTCCTGAAGCGGCTCAAGGACGACGACTTCGACGGGCCGTACGTGATCGTTGCGGGCAGCAACCTGGTTGATGAGGCTGTCAAGATAGCCGAATCGGTCGGCCTCACCGTCTACGCCGACCCCAGCAGCCTCCTTCTGGGCAGCACCTTGGTTTTCGGCGTGGGCAGGGACAACGACGCCAAGAACAAGCTGGACGCGGTGGACCTGCTCCTCAAGGCGGCCGGGTTCCGCTCGCCGGCGACCGACCGAATGGGCAACGTGATCTACAGGCGTTACGTCGAGCCTGCCGACATGCCCATCTCGGCGGAGTTCACCGAGGGCAGGGACGCGCGCTTCATGTCGGACATGACCGAATCGACCAACCGCGCCGAGGTCTGCAACGTCGTGCACGTGGACTTCAGCACGCAGGACGCATCGGTGCGCGGCACGGCGGTGGACGACTCGCCCGACTCCGACCTGTCGACCGTCTCGGTCGGGCGCCGCATCGTCAAGAGCTACAGCTACGACAGCCTGCCGGGCGTGGACACCGAGGATACAAACCTTATCGAGGGTGCCGCCAACGCCCTCATCGGCATCGGAAAGAAGTCTGAGAAGAACTTCAGACAAAGCGATACGCATGGCAGCATCCAGACCGTCTACGTCCCCGACTCGCCGCAGGAGGGCGTGCTCTTCGGCATCAAGGTCGTCTCGAGCGGCGGGCGCGTCGGCTTCTGCCAGGACGCGGTCGGCTCGCTCAAGAAGGGCGTGCCGATCACCCAGAGCCTGTGGATCAAGGGAACGAAGGGCGCCCGCGTGAGCCTGCAGGCGTGGTGGGTGCCGTCCCTGTCGGCGGGGCCTCACATGCATTACGCGACGCTCACGGGCGAGTGGCAGCGCCTCGTCGCCACCGAGACGCCCGCGGACAACTACAGCGAGGTCTCGGCGGGCTACGTGTACCTGGAGTCCGGCGGCGAGGCCGTCGTGGTGGCCGACAAGGTCGAGGCGGGCGCCGAGGCCACGCCTTGGCCCCAGGACGCCATGCAGGCGGCCGCGGACGCCAAGGCGGCGGAGCTGCTCGCCACCGAGCGCGCCGTGACGCGCACGGACGAGTTCAAGAGCGTCTACAAGCCCGTCGAGCCGTGCATGGCGGTGGCGATGAACTACAGGACCGGCGGGGTGGTCGGCAAGCTGGCAATCCAGAAGCAGACGCTGACGCTCGACGCCGGCTGCGTCATAAAGCACACGGCGAGGAGGTACGAGCGATGAGCGATTCGACGGCCGAGATCAAGAGCGCTGCGGCGCGGCTGGCGGCGGCGATGCCGTCGGGCGGCAAGCGGCTGACGATGGAGTTCGGCACGGTCGTGGGCGTCCATGGCACGGCGCTAGACGTGATGCTGCGCGGTGCGGTCGTGACGGTCCCGATGGTGCGCTCCTGCACGGGGTGCGTCATCACCGACCGCGCCGTGATCCTGTCGCAGGGCCCGCTGGCCGTGTGCGTCGGCACGATGGCGGCGGCGTAGGCCGGCGTTACGGGGGCCCGAACCTGCAGTGTGGCGGGGGATGGGCCTCCGCCGCACTGCAGAACGGGAGGGAGGCCGGATGGAGGTGCTCAAGCTCTTCGCGCCGTACGGACCCGGCTGGCTTGGCGGCGCGGTGCTGGTGCTGATCGCCTTCTATTTTGGGCGGCAATTTCTGGACGAATACAAGGTCCAGAACGAGCGCAAGGCGAACATCGACCTCAAGCGCGAGGAGCGAAAGCAGACCGAAGTGGACGAGCGGGCGCAGCGAGATCGGGAGCGCTCGCAGATGGAAGGGCGAATCGCCGCGCAGATGGAGCGAAGCAACAGTCTCATGGAGGCGATGAAGACCCTCATGGAGTCGGTCGTCGCGTCGAATGACGTGCTGCACGCCGACCTGGTCCACAGCCAGACGCGTAGCCAGGACATGGCTCAAAAGGTCGACCACATCTGCGACCGAGTCGACCTGATCTACAGCAAGGAATCCGACAGACAGGAGGAATCATGACTACCGAAGACATTATCCGCAAGGTGACGAGCCGAAAGTTCTGGCTGTGCACGGCCGCCTTCCTGGGCTCCGTCGCCACCAGCGTGGCCGGCATCGCCACGGATAACCAGACCGTCGCCGCCATCGGCACGGTGTGCGGGGTCGCGAGCGCGGCCATCTATGCCGCGGCCGAGCAGGCCGTGGACGCCGCGCGACTCAAGTCGGGAGGCGAGCATGACGGAGACTAAGGCCGAGGCTAAGCGCAAGCTGCCGATGCGCAGCGTTTTCGCCATCGTCCTCGCGCTCGTGGCCGCCCTTGCCGCCCCGTGCGGCGCGGAGGCATATCAGAGCGTCGACAAGTACGTGAGCGGCGGCCACGGCTACCTCAATGCGTCCTACCTCGTCATCCATGAGACGGCGAACCCCGGCGCATCTGCCTACAACCACACGCTGCTTTGGTCGCGTGATGACACCTATGCCGTTCATCACGTCATGGAGCTCGACGGCTCCACGGTCTACAACACGGTCGCGGAGAACCGCCTCTGCTGGCACGTGGGCAACGGCAATGGCTATACAGTCGGCATCGAGTTAGCCCATGCCACCAATGCAGCCGACTTCTCAAAGCAGTGGGGCGAGGCGGTCAAGTGGGCTGGCGACGAGCTGCGTGCCCACGGTTGGGACACGTCACGACTCTTGAGCCACTACGAGGCTGCTCAGCGCTGGGGCGGCAGCGATCATACCGACCCCAATGGCTACTTTGCCCAGTACGGCAAGAGCTGGTGGGAGTTCAAGCAGGCGGTCGCGTCTTATTTGGGCAGCGGCTACGTAGCACCTATCGCGCCGACCAACGGCAACGGCGGGACCTATGAGGGGGGGCGGCTACAGCTCACCGGCGGCCAGCTTCCCGAAATCGACTGGCGCCTGCGTGAATGTCCACTATGCGCTGCACAACCGCGGCGGCGGCTGGAACTCCGAGGTGACGAACTTCGACGACTCCAGCGAGAACGGCTTCGCGGGCATGCCTTACGGCTCCCATGACATGTTGATTGCATGGGCCGATACCGGCACCCTACGCTATCGCGTCCACACCCGCGAATCCGGATGGCTCGACTGGGTGCAGGCCGCATCCTACGGCGACAGCGTGAACGGGATGGCGGGTGTCTGGGGCCAGACCATTGATGGTGCCCAGATGTACTACGTCACGCCTGGCGGTGACTACCGTCAGGTCTACTACCGCTCTCAGGATGTCGATCATGCCGGATGGTGGGGCGAGGTCTGCGACGACGGAACCACGTATGGCGGAGACGATTACGCCGGCTATTACAGCCATGCGCTCGACCGCCTGCAGGTCTACATCTCCGACGGGACTCGCCGATGATCGCGCTGACGTTCGTTCTCGGCTCGCTTTTCGGCGGCACCGTGGCGACAATCGGACTCTGCATCGTGAGCATCAACCGGCGCTAGCGACCGCGGGCGATAACAGCAAAAGGGGCCGTGGCGGTTCGTCGCCACGGCCCCTTTCTCGTATCCCTCGAATATCCCAAGTGGGCGCAAAACCCTAAGTACGGTCAGTGTATTGCGGTACGTTCAGCGTGTTTTGCCTGATGGTCAGTATCAATAGCGAGCTGCGGCAAACTGTCTCAATATTGCCACATGTGGTTGACAGGGCCGGAGCCTTTGCCCATGTTCAGGCCGGCGGCCAGAGCGCCTGTCAGGAATGCCTTGCCCGCATTGACGGCGTCGGCAAGATCCATGCCTTGGGCCAGTGCACAGGCGATGGCAGATGAGAGCGTGCAGCCGGTGCCGTGCGTGTTGTCGGTCTCGATGCGCTTGTGGCGGAACCACGTGGTGAGTGGATCTCCCAGATGGTTGCCCTCGTCATCGAGCGGTGCGGGCTCTGCTAGTACATCGTTGGCCTCGTTGACAAAATGCCCGCCCTTAACGAGGGACGCGCAGCCAAAGCGGCGGGTGAGGAGCATGGCGGCGTTTTGCTGCGTACGCTCGGAGTCGACCTCGTAGTCGAGCAGGGCCATGGCCTCGGGAATATTGGGCGTGATAACCGTCGCTAGCGGGAACAGGCGGCGGGTGAGCGCCTCGGCGGCATCTTCGGCAATCAGCCGTGCGCCCGAGGTGGCTACCATGACGGGGTCGACTACCACGTTTGTCGCGTTCCAGGCACTCAGGCGGTCGGCGATGACATCGATAATCTCGGCAGAGGAAACCATGCCGATCTTGACGGCGTTGGGGCGGATATCGTCAAAAACGGCATCGATCTGCGCCGTGACAATATCCGGGGAGATGTTCTGCACGGCGGTAACGCCCAGTGTGTTTTGCGCTGTGATGGCGGTGATGGCCGTCTCGGCATACAGGCGGTGCGCCG
>OLRT01000332.1_pt1 | contig 37904 bp, 30 predicted proteins | sample 1672021 | NCBI WGS metagenome assembly OLRT01 (sample SAMEA3136637, study PRJEB25190) | human gut metagenome | reverse complement strand
GTTCATCCGCCGGTAGGTTGGATGGTCTGTATACTTAAAGATAGCATCTAATACCGTATAAGATAAGAACCATTCATCCCTTGTCGGATAAGGAACAACCTTGTACTTTAGCTTTGACATCGCAACAGCACCAGCCATACCGCCAGTCTTTTTGTATCCCTCCTGTTTTTTACAGTATACTTCATAACTATGAGCATTTGCTTTCTGAATCCCAGTAAAGACATAATGAAGAACCTCTGTTTCATGGGAAGTCCTTTCTTCCGGGGACTTCCGTATCCCTGTCATCGTGTTACGGATATAGAAATTCGCTGCATTGTACATGCACTTGGCAGCTGTGGTGTTTTCTTCAAAATATCTGCATAACACAGCATCTTTATCTGGTCTTATCATGATCTTCCATGTGCGCATATAACATCTCTCCTTTCTATTTCTTACTAACAGTATGATAGATTTTAAGTAAAAAAGATTTTTCTGTAGAAGTCTTATTATTTCAAACAGCCAGAGATAACCATGGGGGCATTCATCCGCAGGCAACTAGAGTTGGCTGCGGTTTTCTGCATGTGTTTGATAAAAAAATTTAATAATTTTTCTAATCATTCATACTAGATATAGATAAAAATTTCTTACTACACAGAAAGGAGGAGCAGAATATATTCTTCTCCAGCCGACAAGAATGGATGAGAATATCCTGCACGTAAATAAAAATGAGTGATTTATCAGGTATTCAAAAGATTATTTATAGTGACGATACAACAAACACTAGCATGGACCAGCGGGCAGAGAGAAAAGATCCATCTCTGGCAATAGATACAGTCGATCGTGCGGTACGTGTCATGCTGGATAATGAGCGCAATGAAGATGGTTATAAATATGAAGAATCCTATATCTATAACTTAAATGCAGATGATATTGGTCCCGGATTGGGATGGGAATGTTTACGGCTTGAACGTGCAGTCGTAGAAGACGAAACGGGATATGTCCCAACAGTCAATGTATATCTGGTATCTGCGGATGGGAAGACCGAAGAATTAGTACATGGAACAGAAAAGGGTTCTGCTGAATGGGTATATGACAAAGAAAAGATAGAAAAGTTTGCAAAAGACTGCTGTACAAAAGATGGCGGAAGAGGATTCGTTTCCACAATTGATCTAGGACTGACAAATCCCAAGGTTGACGTTCCGCCGAAACCGGTTGTGACTACAGTAGATGCAGATAACTTTATGAATCTCCTAGAAGAAAAAGGAATTAGTGAGGCTTTTTATGACATCACAGAGGAACAGGGAGTATACGCCGAGCTGGATTCTGGATTTGTTCCCTTTGAGTATCGTGATCAATACAGGGATATTGTAGAATCTATCCGTGAATTTGACCCTTGTTATGGCTATATAGCAGGACACGATACAACCCGTACTGACAATGTAGAAGTGAAGGAATTGACTTCTCCTAATGAAATTCAAGACTTTATCAAGGATTTCGTTGGAGAAAATCCTGATTTATATGATATTGATCATGTAAAAATATATATACAGTCCTCTGATGCACTTACAGATGGGGAAATAGAAGGTTCTTATGTCCCTTATATTGAAACGGAGGGGATCCGGCTTAATGGAGAACAGCCAGAAAAACTCTCTATTCCTGTATCAAACCTTGTAACAATCGAATGTCATGAAAAAGATGCCCCGGCTAATGTTGTGTCCAGAGCAACTACTATTATGGATGGTTTTGGACGAACATGGAATCCGGAAGGGAATTATTCTCGTTTAAATATCCATAATCAAGATTTTGGAATTTCCAGCCGACTGACAATGGCTGCCGGACGTTCTAATTATCTCAAAGAGGCCGATCAAGTACTAGATATGTGCGGAAAAGAAGAAAGGGACCGCATTGCAGATCAGAAAGAGGTTAAAGAAGAACTTCTCAATGAAAAAGTATTTGTTATGGATTCTGTTTCTTTTTTCCTTAGTGTTGGAGTAGATGGAAATTCTCCGCAAAGGGTTTATGCACAAAGAGTACAGGATTTAAAAGATAATAGAACCGAGATTGAAAATCAGTATCTGCGTACAATGACAGCAAAAGCATATGTATCCGCTAAGATACTGCCAGTTCATGATGCAATACTAGAAAAAGTCAAAACACTACGTTCTGAGGCATCGAAGCCCAAAAAAGAACAGGACTTTGAAAAAGTCAAAAAACTGGAGCGTATGATTATTCAGGACGTAAGAGAATATAAAGGGATTTATGAGCGATACGGTGTCCAGACACTAGCTCTTCATGCATCGAATCTTGAAAAGGCTTATGATAAAAATGACCCATTTCTTGACGAATCGAGATATAAGGAAACTTATGAAACTCAAACAAGATGGATCAAAGAATTCGGTCCAGAAGAAGACACGGAAGTCGATAAAGATTTAGATGCACGTATTGGTGCTTTTATTGGGTCATCAGGTGTCCGTGGGCAGCTTCCCGCCATAGAAAGCAGGGAGTTTCCTGACTATTCTAATTCTGAGATCGAACATACAATTCGTTCTATTTTGGAGGAAATACGTGACGAATCCAACGAAAAATATTCTGATCTTGAAGGGCACAAGCTTATCACAGCGATTTCAGACCGGACAGGAACACTTACTATCCGTACTGAAGGAATGGTAGAGGGCTATCCTGTGCTTCCTCCATTTGCACGGCCAGATATCATAGATAAGATAAAAACAGAAAGATATTATCCGATCACTTTTCAGTCAGATGACCAGCATGATTTCATTGATAATGCAATCCTATTGAGAGATGATGAAAATAAAGATAAAAATCTCGATCTTTTAACTCTTGCAGTTAGAAAAATTGGAGCAAATGTAGGGAAAATGGATCATGGAGAAAACCATCACCTTTTCGATATAATCAAAGGGAATATGCTCAGTCAGACTTTTGAAAAAACACTGCTTATTAATGTAATAAATGATATTGACAAAAAAAAAGATGGAAACGAAAAGATAAGAGTTGAAAAAATTTTTAAAGATGCACTATCAAAAACGAAGGAAGATGTAGCTAAAGAGGAAAACGAAGAAAAAAAAGTAGATGTGTCTGAAGAACAAAGAGAAGATAATTCTCCCGATGAAGTAACCGATGAAAAATCATTCTATAAAGTACAAACTTCTCCTTACGCAAAAATAGATCCTAAGCAGGAAGTCGCAATATCAAAAGAAAAACAAGAGGAATTAAAAAAAGAAGCAGAAACTGAGGCTAAAAAAGATGAGAGAGTAGTTGAAGATCCAGACAAATATGATGAAGTATTTAAAGAGAAATATGACCAAAAAACAGAGGCTTTAAAAGAAAAACTTACAGCATTAAAAGATGAGATCCTGCATTACAATAAACAGCTTAGTACTTATGAAGATATTCCATTTAAATACAGAGGCCAACATGCTTTTTATCATGCAGCGAAATATGAACATGATAAAGCCGCGTATGAATATGAAAAGATAGGTGGGGCAGTTGGTACCGGGCAATTCCTCAGTGAGAAAATGAGTACTTTAAAAATGTATTGTAGTTTATCGGATTTATGTAACTGTGATTATGCAAAAACCCTCTTTTTAAATATTCTTAGAGGAAAACCAGAACAAACAATATCTGATATCTATAAAAAAGAGGATGGCTCAAATTATAAAGGAAGAAGCCATTTGGTTCAATTTGTTTCAAAAGAAGCTGTGATTCGAGATAAATATCTGCGGCCGCTTGCTAATATTAACGCTGCAGTTGTTCGTACATTTTTACCGAAAGAAATGAAGGATCTTACTGTAAAAGAAGAAAAAAATACTGACAAGACTGAAAATGAGAAAAAAGAACCCAATATAGAAGAAAAAACAAAGAAAACAGAAGCTGTTGTGGAAGAAAAATCTGTAAAAAATGATGTGGCAAAAGAAAAAGATCCTTCGGAAAAAGAAGATATTGAAGCGATAGAGAATGCTGCGGATAAAGGGAAGGCTGATTCTTCTACAATAGAAGATAAAGAAGATAGGACAATGGATACAGAAACTCCTGTAGAGAAGAACCCTGTAGAAAATGAAACAGGGGCCGATATAAAAGAGGAAAATCCTTCAAAAAAAGAAGATATAGAATCGGCAGAAAATCCTGAAAAACTGACCGTTCATTTCATTGAAGATAATATCAGTGACAAGGAAGAAATTGATTCTTCTACAATAGAAGAAGAGGAATCGGAAGTTGGTTCTTCTAATACGGATTGGTTAGATGAAGTAGGAAAGAAAGTAGAAGACGAAGAACTGGAAGAAAAAATAACAGAAAATGAGGAAAAAGAAGCTCCCAAGACTGAAAATGAGGATATTGAATCAGACAAAGAATATCTTTTAGAAGAATCAGAAGACAAAGATGCTTTTGAAGAAAATACATCTGGTATGGAAACAAATATAGTAGATGAAATGACTTCAGAAAAGGATTCTTCAGCAGATAATGATAATAATTCAGAAAAAGTAGAAGATACGGATTTGGGAAAAACAGAGGAACATATGGAGGACGATGTTAAAGAAAGTAAAATGATTCCTACTGGCGATATCGATAAAAAAAATGCGGACAAGGAAGAAAAAAGAGAAATATTATTATCAAGAGAAGAAAAAGCTTTAAAAGATAAATTGGAAAATCTTCCAGATACTATTTCATCTAATCAAGTTTCTAGTGATCCAGATGTAAAAGGTTTGATTGGAGATATAAGAAAGACAGCTGGAGGACAAAATATTTCTGACCCAATTGCTAAAGTAGTTGCTTCACTATCTATAGATAAGAAAAAAAATGACATAAGCGACAAAAAGACAAAAAATATTTGTAAAGGAATGGAGTCTATAACGAAGGCAGATGGGGCATCTGTAAAAATAAAAAACATTATTGGAAAAGCAAAAAATATTATTAAAGACTATCAAAAACCTCTCGGAATCGTATCTCCTGAGACAAGAGTGTTGATGACTCTCTCTGACCGATTTACAAATTATATCGAATCCAAAATTCCTCTTGCTGCTGTACGGATGGATATCAAAGCATACCATGATAATTTTTCTGGAAATATTTCTGGATTTTTATCTAATGTAAGCAAAGCCCTTGGGGATACAATAGACAAATACAAGATGGAATTGAAAGAAAAAAATGCCTTAGTTGTATCAAGAATTGATAATATCATGAATAGTATCTCATCCGTAACTGGTATTGATATTGATAAAGCAGGAGCGGTAATCAAAGATACGATAAAGGGGATTTCAATTGGAGTAACAAAAGGAATCATTGCTTTTTTTTCCTACGACCCTATCGTATCTCCTATAGAGAAGCAGGAAGAATCAAAGCCTGAAGATATCGAAAAAAATGAGGAAGTCACTATAAATGATAAGGAAACAGAATGGAGGGCAACTCCAAACGTAACTATTATGGACGCAGATAAAACAGATAGTGATTTAAATGAAAATCACAAAGAAAATATAGAACAAATGTCAAGTGATAAAATAAGCATGGCTGTGGATGCGGAAGAGTCGATGAATAATCATCTTAAAGAAGATAACACTGAAAAAGAGGAAATAGAAAATCTTTCTCCGTTAAAAGAAGATAATGTTATAAATAATAAGCAGCTAAATGAAAAAAATGATTCTATAAGTATGGAAAAAAATGACAAAACACAGGAGACAATGATAGATACAAATGGTTCTAATAATATAGAAAAGATAATGGAAGATACCTTTCATGGAGAAACTACAGTATCGTCAGATAAAGATCATATTATAGATAATACCCCTGTACAAGAAGATAAAAAAACAGAAGATGTAGAAGATAAGAAAGCAGAAGATTTCACTGATGCAGCTATGGCGATTGAATCAGAAACAAAAGATGCAGAAAAGAATATTGATGCAGAAGACATAGAGGTTTCAGAAAATGATAAAACTGCCCAGGAAGAAAAAACTGATATAGAAACAACGGAAACTACACCAATACAAAACGAAGACGTTTCTTTTACTGAGGATGTGATCAGTGATAATGAAACAAAAGAAGATTTAAAAGAAGCGGTTGCAGAATATTTAGAAGAAACGGATTCTTCTCCTTTATTGGAACAGACTTACGACCGCCTTTCTGAATATGATACAATGACAGGAGAAGAAAAAGCAGAATTTTTGGAGAATATTGTTTCGGGAATTGAAGAATATATTGAAAAAAACAATGATGATGAAAACTCAGATAATGAAGATATTATGGCAGAAAAAATAGGAGATCTTCTTGCTGATATGGCAGCTTCCATGAATGGTTCTTTGGATGATAACATGGAAATTGCAAAAGAGATAGTCTTAAATTCTGGAATGGACAACGATATGAAAGAAACAGTAATCAATAAAGCATATGAAGAGATTCCAGGTCTTATTGAGAAAGAACCGGCAGAAATGGAGATAGGTGGAGTTGTTTCGGATGGAGAGAATGCATGGATGGTAAACGATGTTACCGTTTCTCCAACAAATGCAAGTGCAGATATTATTGCGGATAAAGCAACTGATTTTGAATCTACAAATCCAATTTCAGATGCATTAGAATCTCTTCATTCAGAACATTCTCTTGATACAGGTATTGAACAGGGGAATGTAGATGCTTTAAATAGCGATATAGGTACAGATACAGGATTAAATAGTGATTCGGTTATAAGTACTGCAGATGAAAATCCTGTTGATACGGCTACCCCAGATATGACTACAAATGATGATTCTCCTTTTGTTAATAATGAAAGTATGGTCATGCAGGGAAACGATGATTTAAGCGATTCTCCAGTTTTTGATGATACTCTTAGTTATCCAGATACGGATCTTTTCTCAACTGATATAAAAGGAAATGACATAAATGATGAAGATAATTTTAGCTTCTCCGATCCTGTAGCCTATGATTTTTAGAAAGGAGGACTTTGATGCCTAAAGAATATTGCGATATCTTATTATTTGCCATCGGAACTACAGCTGGACTTGTTTTAGGTTTTCTATTCGCTCTATTTATCTTAAAGGATGTGCCGGTCATTTCTCGCAGAGTAAGGAGTAGGATAGGGAAAGGACAGAAAAGAAAACAGACAGGAAAACATGATAAAATTCCTAAACAAAGAAAGAATAAAGAAAAAAATATTAAAAAGAAGAAAATATCATTTTCAGAAAGAATATCTAAATTAACAAATAAAACATCTTGGAGTGAATTGTCTTGTATCATTAATAAAACAGATCCTGTTGCAAGTGTTAGGAAAAAAAGAAAAAAACAGGACGATTCCTACCAATATATCAAAAGATTAAAAAATTAAAGAAGGAGGATGCAGGAAAATTTTCTCAATGATATATCATTGAGATTTCCTGCTTTTAATGAATGGACGTACAAGTTTCTACACTTTGTTATATCCCAAAACGTAATATTAAATATTACGTTGCTTATGCAGGGGCAGCGATCATTAATGATATACAACGGAAAAAGGATGCTGGACTTGTTATAGATTGCACTAGAGGGAAAAAAATCTTATCTGTAGTTTATTTACAGTCGGGTGAAGCGGTGCTTGTTAATACAAAATTATCTACCTTACATACTCGTATGGAAGAAGCAGAAAAGAAAGAAAAGGAGTGATATCTTTGGAATTTTTATTTACAGGATTGCTTTTTGGATTTTTAATGGGAACGGTTGTTTCTTTTGGGCTTTTTTTAAAAAATTCTATTTACAAAAGAAAGAGCCGATATGGATTTGAAAAGGAGATACGCCAAATATTGAAGGCTGACGAAAAACTTTTATCAAAAGATATTAGCGACCACTCTAGTCAATCATATCATTAAAAAAGAGCGGGAACCCCGCTCTTTAATTTTTGAGATAAATAATTCCATCAGCTTTCTCAATCTTTTTTTCTGTAGGAACAAATATTTCATAAAATTCAATAAATTCATATAATACGTAAAATTCATTTTTTGACTGTAGCATATGATAAAACTCAATATCATGTATTATCCCATTGTCTGGCATATAAACACAGATACATGGAATATTCTTTGTTTCTGTATTAGAAATGAGTATTTTCTTTCCGTCATAGGATACATATGCATAAAAAAAACGATTTAATCCATGAAACCCAATAACTTTTATTGTTTTATCTGCTAGTATTTTGAAATAATTTATCTTTTTCATACGCACCTCCTTGTGCTAGAAATTAGAAAGTTACCAGAAAAAAAGAGACATTATATTATATTAATAGTATGCAAGTTATTGTAGTGTTATGTATATTCTGTAGAAATCTTTTCTTCCAAAATATCATACTAAATATAAGAAGGCAAAGGGGATATCTTGTATTATCAAACACATGCAGAAAACCGCAGCCAACTTCGGTTGCCCGCCGGTGTATCACATAACGTCAGTGACGAGCAAAGAAAACGGTATCTCCCACTGTTAAACACTGCCGGAAGGGATACCGGCTGTGGATTAAAACAAACAAAAAAAGAAAGGAAGGTAGCTATGCCCAATAAAGTATTACGATTACTTTTTCTCAGTGTTCCATTACCAGTAACTTTAGCGGGAACCTGTATCACTGCAGGGACTCCCTCTATGTGTTATGCAGCTACGACAGATACAGAAAAAGGAGTCATAAATATCGCACAGTCTGTCAGTGCAGTAAGAAGTGAATCGGAAGAACAGAATTATACTTTTTCTTATTCCGCTTACGATCCTGCCACTTATGATGGAAAAGTAGGCTTTTCTATTCGGTTTGATAAAGGATTTTATCCAAGATCATTAAATTTAGGAGACTGGACTGATTATAAAGGTGAACTTTCAATAGAAGTATACCATGAAAAGAATTTTTTAGGAAAAGAAACCGTATCGCCAGGAAATGAAGTAGATATGACAAAATATGAAGGGTGCGATATGATTCGTATTCTTTATGGTGAAGAAGAAACAAATTCTGTTAAGAATTTTACCGGAATGATTCTTTCTGGAGAAATCCATGCTTCGGAGAGCGATGAAAAACTTTTAGTGTCTGCTGATTGTTTTGGAACAGATGCAGAAGGAGAAAATGAGACATTCTGTCACAGCAGCATTCGGACAAATTGTAGATATTCCATTCCAGATAAACCAGATGTATCTTTATCAAAAAATACTTTAAAATATGGAGAAAGCACAGAAATGTATATCAAAAATCTAGGTTCTTCAGGCAATACTGATATTGATCATCAAGAATTTAAGATGAATATTCCCGCAAGACTGGATATTGAGAAAATCAAGATGCCAGAATTTGATAATGCAGATGTGGAGTTGTATATTAATGGGAAAAAAGTGGAGGTCGAAAACGGAGAATATATTCCAGAAAAAGCAGTTGCCTCCATTGAATTGATGATAAGAACAAAAGAACAGACTTTTAAACAAACTTCTGACATGTCCTTTATTTTAAAGAATTCCGTCGATACAAAAGGTTCTGAAAACCTTCAAGCGTTTTCAAAAACAGTCTGCGCAAATAAGACGACATTTAAAGTCTATTCAGAATCCCTAAATATTAAGTTCGAGAAAGAAAATGTAAAAGATGATGATAAAAATAATAATGATGGAAAGGATGATGATGCCAAGAAGGACGATGATAAGAAAGACGATAACGGAAAAGAACCGTCTAAACCATCTGTACCCACAACACCTGTTACACCTACACCGATTCCTAACCCTTCTGACAATAATACCCCGGTAACTCCTTCTCCTAATGATAAAAATAAAAAAGAGGAAGAGAAAAAGAATAAAAAACCGGTTAAAATAGTAGATAATACAGGACTTTCTCTAAAAAAGGCAAAAGTAACCAGTAATAAAGGGGCTGTATATGACTTTACTTCCAATGACACAAAATCTGTTGCCAGCATTATGAAAGATGGCACCAATATGGATAATGAAACAAAAATAGAGAATGATATTCCAGATAATTCCACAGAAGAAAAAAATAATTTGGAAGAAGAAATGGAAAAGGTAAAAGAAAAGAAGGCTCAAAATCCAGTTAAAAAAGTGAAAAATAACCGATTCGCTAAGGTTGCTATCGTAGGAGGAATTGTTTTATCAGCATGTATTATTGCTTCGTATTTTCTTTTAAGAACACCAAAAGAAGAAACAAGAAAAGGAGGAGTAGATGATAAAAAAAACAATGATTAGGATTGTAATCATTTTGATTTTGGCAGGTTGTGCCGGAGCCGGAATCAGGTCTTACTATCTTTATAAACAACAATACACAGGAAAAGAGTGGCTGTCTCATCAAAAAAATTATTTTAAACAGTTAGAAACTTTCTCCGATACTGTAGATACAGTTATTTCCTTATATCTTAACAATAATATCTCAGAAAAAGACCTGCAAAACCATATCGGTGACCTGCAAGAAGAATTATTGTTAATGCATACCGCATATAAAGAAGAAAAAGAAAAACATCCTGTGCGTCTTGGTACAGATACCTATGAGACAAAATCAGGGACAGAAGCTGTAAGTGGATTATATGAAGTATATGAAAAGATGCTGGATGATTTATCTTCTTTATCTGGAGACAAAGACAAATTTACATATACAAAATTAATCTACAATAATGAGATTGCAGATAAAATCGCAGCCTATAAAGCAGCTCTGATATGTACATCAGAAGAAAAAGAAACGAATAATAACGGGAATTAAAGAAAGGGAAAAATTGATGAAGAAATATTCTATTGCGGCTACCACAGATATCGGAGTCTCAAGAGAAAGACAGGAAGACTATATTTTTTTTAAAGAATTGGATGAAAAAAATCTTTTTTGTGTTATTGCAGATGGTACAGGTTCTCGTCCTTCCATCCCTCAGCCAGCCTCGATTATCTGTCTTGAAATCGGCAATTTTATACAGACAATGTGGAAAAATAAGAAAAAAGATTTTTGTTTAGACCCTAAATTTTATATGAAATTGGCCATGTTAATTGCAAATAAGGTCATTGGAGCCTTTAAAATGGGAAACGAAGAATTATATTCTGGATTTGCTGCAAGTGTTACCTGTTGTCTCTTTACGGAAAATAATCAGATATTTATCGCTCATTGTGGAAATACAAGAGTATATATGCTCCGAAACGGAGTCCTTACACAACTTACAAAAGATTATACAAAGGCAAATGAATTATTGAATATGGGGAAAATAACAAAGGAAGAATATTATGTTCATGCGGATCGCCTCCTTATCACAAATGGGATTGGGTTGGTAACTGAACCGGAAATACAGCTGCGTGCAGGCAGGATAAAGGATGATGATATTATCTTAATGACAACAGATGGCGTTCATTACGCAATCCAGCCGCAGGCAATGGCAGAAATTATATTAAAAAGCCAAGATTGTGAGATGGCTGCCTATAATCTTGTAGATGCTGCTAAAAATATCATAAAATATCCAGATAATATGTCTGCGATGGTTCTATGTACTAATCAGTAGAGAAAAAAGAGGGAATCTTTTTATAAAATCTGTCCGACGTTCTAAAGAAGTTAGATAAAAAAATATTTATACAGAAAAATCGAATAGGCGAGATTTCTGTCATACTATATAGGAAAGGAGGACAGATTTTATAAAAAGCAAGAATTCCCATGCATCTTCAGATCGTGGGATGAATTGTAAAGTTAAGCAAGCGTCAGTGGTGGACGGAGGAAACGGTATCCCCCACTGACATGAAGTGAAGCTCTGCCGGGAAAAATATCGGCATTCAGCCTTCGTGTAATGGATACCGGCTGGGGATTAAAACGGGTCTTCGATTATGTTCCAAAAACTTTCGCAGCCATAAATGATTTTTTGCAGTTCAAAAACGTGACATCCTCCCCCACCTGTAGAGGTGGGGGCTTTTCATCCTCGGCAAGTTTGGTTCTCGTTCGATAGCACTACCGTGCTAATACAGATTTCAGTCTGTATTCGCTTGGAACATATCTGTGCTGTTTTAACCGGACTTGCCCAATCTTAGAGGTCGGGGTCTTCTTGCTGTAAAAGGATAAAAATAACCTCCCATTAATTTTGTTTTGCAGAGAAAGACTGTGTGATGCTTTTCATCATAACTGAAAAGTCTTTAGGGTCTAGTTTATTTATTGCATCTTGTGACATTAGGTGCATGATAATAAGTGCAGTAAAGAAAAAGGTAGGTTCATTGTTTTCAAAGGATTCTTTCCGTACTTCGGAGATAAATTTCGCCACCATTGTTTTTGCTGCTTGTACTTCTTTATTATCCAATTCTATCTTTTCATTGTTTATATTTATTACCAAGCCGAATCTCCTCCTTCAATGATTTATTAAATTTATAAAATTGGTATAACAACGCATTCTTTTGAAAAGAATTTAAACAATCATGTAACATATCCAATGGGTCAGAATATTGTTCTCTATAAATATCCACTAACCGATATTTCTCCAAGAACTGAAGTGCCTTTTTTTTATCAGAAAAGAACTTATAAATTTCCTCTATTGAACCAGGATGGAGATACTGTTCAATCGCATAATTTAAACAGATGGCCTTATTAATCTCACCATGGAGTTTTAAAAAAAATCCTTTTGGATATTTTATCAACATTCCCTGTAACACCTTTTCATAAACATTTAATGTAAGTTCTCTCTGTGTAATATGTACCATTTCAGGATACATTCTCCATGCATAATAAAAATAATCTGTTTTAGGACTTAATTCTGGAGGAAACTGGATGCTATTGGCTACTACCCGCAGCTTTAACATGTCTATAAGTTCTCCAGAAAGAAAAGTCCTTGTTACAATCGGGCTCCAGTCTAAAATTTCTTCAAATACATACCGGAGTAGATGCAGTGCATAACGATCATCTGCGTTCTTACTGATATAAGTTGCCGTGAATTTTGAACGGGAATTAATCGTATTTCCCAACAAGATTTGTTCATACTCCATTAAAACACCTGTTTCATTCATAAAAAACTCCTTAAAAATATAATATTTTTTCTGTTCCTATTTATTAGTATGAAAGAATATACAAATTCCTATTTTTCTGTGTAAAAAAACTTATACAGAAAAAATGTGAGATATCTCAATCAATCATACTATTAATAAAAAATGAGGTGAGATTATGTATAGAGCGAGAACACATGTAAATCAAAAGGCGTGTATATGCATGTATGAAGATACCATGCATATGCAATATCACGACATTATTGTATTTGATACGGAAACGAGCGGGGTAAAACCCTCAAAGGATTATATCGTACAATTGTCCGCAAGAAAATTTAAGAATGAAGGAGGAGAACTTATCTTAAAAGATAAAAGAAATATTTATATTAGACCTCCATTTTTCCTTGACAAGAAAAATATTGACATCCATGGGATCACAAATGAATTTCTTCAGGATAAGCAAACAGAAGAAGATGCTTTTTTAGAGATTCAAGAGTTTTTTGGAGAAAATGCACTTTTAGTAGGATATAACGTGGATTTTGATATTGATATGCTACGGGGAATGTATAAACGACAAAAGACAGAATTAAAATTTTGGTACAAGTTAGATGTGTTAGAAATGGCGAGAGATATATTGTATGGAAAGGAAATTGAAGATTATTCATTAAGTACCCTTATCCGGCATTTAGGACTCGACAGCGGGATCACTTTCCATCAGGCGGATGATGATGTGCTTGCTACATGGAGGTTAATGGAATACTGTTATAATGAGTACAAGGAGCTGCGTAAGACTCAGCCTTCATCCCTTGAGCATGTATATATCAACAGCATTTATTTTTGGAAAGGATATAATAAATTCCAACAAGGAGTCTATTTAAACACGTCACTTGGAAAAATGTATTATTCTACTTTTCAAAAAGCATGGTTTTCTTCTAACATCAACTTAGAACGTGTAGATATTGATGCAATAGAAAGAGAAGTATTGATACGGATGGGGATTGATTCTAACAAGGAACTTGGGAAAATGACAGCAAGAAAATTTGAGAACATCAAAAAAGGAAAACAGTTTGTGTAAAGACAAGGAAAGGTGGATAAAATTATGGCGATTATCGGTTCAATTTTGGGAGATATTGCTGGTTCACAGTACGAATTTCCCATTACAAGACCAACAAGATTAGATTGGAGATATTGTAATCTATTTACAGATAGATGCAAATTTACAGATAATAAATTGGAGAAACTAGAATGAGAATAGATAGAATATGGGCAATGCCGAGTAAAAATACATTTCAAATAAAGCCTATTAAGGAGATGCTTACAGAAGAGATAACAGAAGGACTATGGATAGATCCTTTTGCTAATACAAATAAATTTGCACAGATAACAAATGATTTAAATCCTGAATTTGATACAACATATCATATGGATGCGTTAGATTTTTTACGATTATTTGATGATAAGTCTATTGATGGAGTGCTTTATGACCCGCCTTTTTCTCCAAGACAGGTTAGTGAATGTTACAATGATTTTGGATATAATGTTACATGGGATACAACTAAAGCATCTTTTTGGTCGAAACATAAAAAAGAGATCTCAAGAATTTTAAAAACGGGGGGAAGGTTATCACATTTGGATGGAATAGTGGTGGTATAGGAAAAACTAATGGTTTTGAAATAAGCCGAATATTGTTAGTTCCTCATGGTGGTTGGCATAATGACACAATTTGTACAGTTGAAATCAAAAAATAGATTTATGGAGGCTTAAATGGAAGAGTTAGGTATAGTAGACGATCAATTAGTAAAAGAGTTTGATAAGTTGCCAGCTGATTTTTGGGACTTTAAAAATGAAGATACAAAAGAATTGACTCATAGTATCCACAATTATCCGGCAGTGATGGTTTATCCAATTAGTAGGAATATTATTTCAATAGTAAAGAAGTATCAAAATATCGAGAGTTTGTTAGATCCATTTATGGGATCAGGAACAGTACTTTTAGAAGGCATATTAGCAAATATTGAGAAAGTATATGGAAATGATTTAAATCCGTTAGCACATAGAATTTCAAAGGCAAAAACCACATTAATTGGAGATGAAATCGTACAATATAGAGATAAACTTGTCTTTGATCTGGAAAAAGAATATGAAAAATATGATAAGATTTTGAATATGGTAACAGGATATGTGGATGAAGCAGGTTATGATATTACTGCTAAAGTATTAGATAAAGGCAATTGGGGAGAAAATGCACCTGGTATTTTAAATGAATACTTAGATAACTATTTGTACAAGATTGTATTGGAATAAGAGGAGGATATATGAGAATAACGATTTCGGAAGAAGATTTTGAAAAATATTGTGAAGTATTTGATAGAATGAAGTGGCAAGCAAAGGAATATGCGCCAACGGTAGAGGAAATCCAAAAAGAAATCCTGCCAAATATGAAACAATATGCATTATTTTTGATATGGATTGATTGCACAGGAGAGGAAACTCCGGCAAACAAGGAGAGCAGGGAATGGATAAGAGAGATTTTGAAAGAGAGTCTCGAAATCATTCGCGAAAGATAGATACAACAAAAAGGGCTCCATCATGGGCAATGTCATTCTTATCTAATTGACATTGTCATGATGGAAGCCTTTTTGTTGTCATGCAATCTGTTTGCGGAACATTTCACATTCTTTATGATCCCGCCTTTTAATTTCTTCAATCAATCCATTTACAATATCTCTTTCAAATTTTCCATTGTATTTTTTGGTAATCTGAAAAGACGTTTTCGCAATTTCATTCCAATAATCTTTCTCTCTGTGTCCATCTTTACCGTTTAGAAAATCTTTTATCATTTTCCAATATTCAGAGAAAAATTGAAATAATTTAGAGTTTTTTCCTGTATCACTTTTTATTAGTTTAATCTGGAGACCATTTTTACAAGATTGTCGTTCCTCCCGATCTCTACGTTCAATCTCTGCTATTAAACTTAAAAGTAATTCGATACAAAATTGCTTATACTGTCCATTATATTTTTCAGACATTTCTTGTGACCGGCTTACAAGTTCGTCCCAGTATTCTTTTTCTCTTTGTTCTTCTTTTCCATTTAAAAATTCCTTTACGAATTTCCAATATTCATTGAAAAACTGAGATAGTTCAGAATCTTTATCCATATTACTCATCAATACAGGTACGTCTTTTCTATCAATCATTATCCTCTTCCTCCTCATCTGATTCTTCATAATGTAATAATTCATATACCCACTTTGGTACACCCTTTTCCTCAATATAATTTGCTATTGGATATAAGATAAAGAACAAATATCCAATGATTAAGAATGGGCATGCAATTGGGTGAAGCGGACTTGTAATTACTGCCATAAATCCACATACTGTTCCTAAAATAATACTTGCTGCATAACTTTTTTTCATAACTTTTTCCTCCTATCATCAAAACAATACTTTCAAAAGTAGTATGTGATTTTGAATAAAGAAACAAAAAAAGTTCTACAGAAAAATCGAGTGAATTCCGATTCTGACATACTATATATGAGAAAGTTGGTGCGAATCGGAAGCAACGTAAGAATCCCGGAAGATTCGCACTACAAAAATAAAAAATATTGTTCTTACTTTTCTAAAAAATAGAAATGCGAAAGGTGACAATGCCTAATTTTTGTATAAACTTTCTAAATAAAGCAGAGAAATCACTACCAATTTTATACGATTTCGCTGTCGCACCCCTCACGGGTGCGTGGATTAAAACGTCAAGCGCAGTAAATCAAGACAATACAAATCAAGTCGCACCCCTCACGGGTGCGTGGATTAAAACTCTGGGGACTGTCCATCGTAGAAAAATAGGGATTGAGTCGCACCCCTCACGGGTGCGTGGATTAAAATCATGGAACAGAAGCAGAGGTTTATGCTGAGATCGCATTCCTCATGGATGCGTGGATTAAAACCTTACGGTTCGTAATCTCGCTTATTGGTCTAGCGTGTCGCATCCCCGCGGGTGCGTGGATTAAAATGGGTTATATAATAGAAGTCGAACGTACTTTCTATCGCATCCTTCATGGATGTGTGGTAACTTGTCGAGGTATCAAGATTGTCATATAGGAGGTCTTAAAGTGTGATTATTAAGAAAAATAATTTTCGGAAAATATTAGTTGCTTTTTGCATTGGAACTTTTCTATGCACTGGATGTCATAATAAACAAAATATAACACAACTAGAGTCTTATGATGGGAAAGAACAAGTTTCCGAAGCAAAAGAAGAAAGCAGGAGAGAATATAAATATCTTGCAAAAACAACAGTAAAAAATGAAGATGCAGAGGTTCGTTTATTTATACCATCAGAATCAGAAAGGGTGGCAGCCTCACAATCTAAAGCTACATTACACGGAGTTACAATTAATAATGAACTCCTGAAAACTGCAGAATCTCCCAAACAGATTTCAAAAAAAGGGCTAAAAGAGGAAAAAAATATACTTGCTTCCAAAAAGAAAATCCAGAATATTGTATCTGATAAAGGTTCCGGGAATGAAAAGACTTTTCTGTTTAGCTTATCCTATGATATTACAAAGAAAGACACGATTTATCCTTGTATGGAAATTATTAGAGCAGAAAAGGTAACACCAGAATATGTGTTAAAGACTATAATTACTGTAGATAACCGATACACGGACAAGGAAAGTAACAGTCTTTTACAAGAGATTTCTGCAGCCTATGGCATTAATTTGCAAAACTAATTTGGGAAGGATGTTTTTACAAAAAAACAAGAATTCCCCCTACTTCTTTAGGCTGCAGGATGAATTGCAGAATTCATGTAATGTCAGTGATGGCGGAGAAACGGTATCCCTCACTGACATGAAGTTAAAACCCTGCCGAAAGAAATACCGGCATTCAGCCTCTGCATAAAGGATACAGGCTGGGGATTAAAACAAAATACTGTAACTGTATAGGCGCAGATATAAATACTATGTTATCACATTTTTATAGATGTGTGGATTAAAATAACTGCCAGAATAAGCTGCTAGAAAGCAATATTGTATAAGAAAAAGAGAGTAGCTAATGCTACTCTCTTTCTCTAAGTTACAAAATTAGGAGTCATCGATTAATATCGACAACTGATATAATATTATTATATCATATTCATCATATATGTCAAGAAATATTTTTTTAACAAAAAACAAAAATTCCCCTACCTCTTTAGGTTATGGGTTGGCGGAGAAACAGTATCTCCCACTGACAGGAAGTTAAGCCCTGCCGGAAGAAAATCTCCGGCATTCAGCCTCTGCATAAGAAATACCGGCTGTGGATTAAAACAATAGCTGAACATCTTACTAGACCCCGATTGCAGCGGGGCTTTTTTTTACGAGGTTAAAGTTATACAGAAAAAGTGCTTTTTTGTCGATTCTATCATACTAATAATGAGTTACAAAATTAGGAGGATGAATTGATGAAAGAAAACACAACAACCATTTTTTATTTTCCGTTAGGAACCCCTTACTTTCCAAAAACAGATTTAAGATTAGAGAGAGCAAAGTGGACAAATATAGAAGATTTAAATGGTATTGATAAACTGTATAAATTCCTTGAAATCCACATGGGGAGAGATGATGGATATTACGGATATTATCCTGTTTATAGCCGCCCAATCTGTAATGGAAGACTATTAAATATAAGACAAATTGGTTTTATTGATTCACAGGATAGTATTAGGTCAATAAAAACATTCGGAGATTTAAGACAACACATGGATTATTATATTGTGGCAAATAGCTTTAAATCCCCTAAATTTCGCAGAGCAGTAAATGTACATAGTCTAACAAATATAGTGGTTGATATTGATGTACATCATGCAAGAGGAGGCATTAAAGGATGCCGAGATGTTATAATGCAACGTTTGGATGCATTGTTATATCTTATTTTTGTAAAAAAACCTATTGGATTGCCTTGTCCCAACACAGTTGTACATACTGGCCGGGGAATACAGTTATGGTGGACAATCAAGCCGTTAAGTGCAAAGAAATTAAAATATATATATAAGGGAATACAGGAATATCTTTTTACTGCACTCGAAAAAGAAATCAACTCTGCAGATCCAGAATTAAAAGAATATGTATTGTTAGATATCTCTGCATCAAAAAAGATGTCAGGGCTTTTTCGCTTGCCTGGAACATGGAATACAAGATCAAAAACATATGGAGATTTCTGGATATTGCATGATAATAAATTAGATGCTGCCAAATTATATTTCGCATTACATCCAGCAACAGGAAAACCTTACATAAAATATAAAAAAAAGAAGAAACAAGGAAATCCTGTGTTTCGAAAAAATAATTATGGAAATCATATTGACAACATGATTCGCAGCCTGATTGAATTACGAAGGTCTGCGGGTGAAATGGAAGATGGTTACCGTGATTTATATTGTCTCATTGTCTTATCTGCTTATTTATCAAATGATACACCAGAAGATGAGGCATGGAATCGTGTTGTTGCGCTCAATAATTCCTTTAAAAATCCTTTACCGGAAAAAGAGCTGCGTAGTTATATGTCAACAGCAATGCGTAAAAAGTATAGATACAGGAATGAAACAATCATAGGATATCTTGGGATAGATGATGAAGAACAAAAAGCATTAGGATTTTATCCTGCTAATGTACATTGCTATGAAGAAAGACAAAAAGCCAGAGAGCGTGGACAGAAAAGAAGAAAAATGAAAGAAAAAAGAGATATTAAGATTATCGAATTATTTGCAAAAGGAGTCCTGCAGGAGAAAATTGCAGAACTCGTTGGCTGTGCACAGTCAACTGTATCAAAGATATTAAAAGCAGCAGGAATCACAAAGAAAAAAACAGGGATTAAAAAAGCTGTAACGATTCTATGTCAGAAAGCAAAGAAAAAATGTAAAAAAGAAGTTAGATCAGAAGAAAAATTAAAACGATTAGCTGCCGAAGATCCGGAATTTGCAAAAACAATGGAAAGACTTGCTGAGTTAAAAGAAAGCAGGAAAAAATATGAGCGAACGAAAGCAGAATTTACACAGAAGTCAGATCAAGAATTTTTACTTATGGGGGAAGAAGAATTCCAATACGTGATCCAAAACAACTGTGAAGAATATGATCATTCTCATGCTACAAAAATTGTAGAATAAAATAATATAATTCCCTGAATTGTAACAAATTAGTGCCACAGAGATATCTGGGGCTTTTTGTCGTATAGTAATTTCACGTCAACACAGGATATTTCCAATTACCAAAGATGATAAGGAGACCTGCTCATCACATCAGCCCAGATTTCTGTCATTTTTAGGTTGTGGGATGGCTGGGGATTAAAACAATATTCCATCGTGCATATATAATTGATGTTTATATTTGGTCCCTTGGTCTGTTTTCTTTTGGGGTCTGTAGTTGGTGGTGTATAGGCTCTTTTCTTGTATCCATTATCTTTTTGTACAGAAAAACTGCCCTATGGCATATTCTTTCATACTATCTATGAAAGTTCTTACAGACTACATTACGAAAGGAGTGTGTATTATGGACACTATTTTTACTAGGGACTCTACACTGTCCCCCTCTGAAACTTTACAACGTGCATCATCTGTACTTAGCAGTATTCAGCATCCCGTTTCTTTTTTGCCTTCTGCTCACTTTTATGCTGCATCTTCTGAACAGAATCTGGTTGGTACAGCCATATCTATGGACTTTTTGCAATCTAAAGTCTATAAGTCTTATCGCAAAAAACGTTTTCGGGAGCTGTCCTCTTACTGCTTTGATACTATCCTATTCCCAAAAGAATTTTTCCAGCAACTACTAGGGAATATGGGTAAATTTCTTTATATCCGTTGTCAGCCCGACTTCTTTAATCTTTATCCTTCGGACTGTCTTCCTGCTATGCTTGTTCTTGCTAATGAACTTTATGAAGCTTCTCTGAACTATACCGATGATAAGGCCTTTGAGATCTCGGAAGCTTTCTATATAGATTTCTCCCGCTATCTCTTTCATCAGATTGACTGGTGGCTGGTTCACTGTTTCTATAGCGGACGGTCTACTATGCAGGATTTTCTATTTACTTCCGCTTTTGATATAGATAAAGACAGCTCCGCAATGGAACTTCTTTCTTACCAATTGACTGGGTATATCCTTGACCTGCTTTATTACTATGTATCATCTAATGGACAGGAGACCGATTGTTCCAAAGCCGCCTTCAGAGAGAGTATAGCTGAAGATAAACAAGAGATAGCTTCTCTTAACCAACAAGTTACCTCTCTTACAGCCCTTTGTACGCAGCTAAAAAAAGATAATCTATCTTATAAACGTCAACTAGAGCAAAGTTTTTCGCAGACAACGGGAGAAGATGAGAAGATTGGTGATATACAACGGGAGTTAGAACAGGTTTATACAAGATTAAAAAAGATCTCTTGGGAGAAGGATAAGCTTACAGAGAAAAATGCTCAGCTTATAGAAGAAAATCATCTCTTAGAACAGCTATTTTCGGAACGGAACAGAGAAAAAAATGGTACGACTTCTTCTAGCATTGATTATTCTTTACCTTTTCTGTTTGTTGGAGGACATTATTCTACCGTGGACAAGTTACGTTTCCTTTTCCCTAACAGCCGCTTTATCTTTAACGATAAGGAAGTGCCCAAGATTTTGGACCTGTCTACCTGTAAAGCGATGTTTGTGTTTACATCTTTTGTAAGCCACACTTTATATAACAAAACAAAGTCTATGTGTAAGTCAGCTGGTATTCCGGTCATACATGTCAACCATTCCGGATTGAAAGCCGTTTTAGGTGAGATATCCTCGGGATATACAATGTTGTCTTAGAACATGTTCAAAAAGGAGAAAGTTATGTTTAAGAAAAAAAATTCTATCAATAATCGTTTAGAAGCCCCTATTCCAGAATTTAAAGAGGCAAAGAAAACCAAAAGGAAACCGACTGCAAGGCAGCCTAAACCTCCTAAAATAAAAGAGAAAAAACAAAAAAAACAAAAAACCTTTAAACAGAAACTTTATATTGGATTTGCTACTGCCTTTGTGTTCTCCTTGTTTTTTGCTGCATTACTACTTGGAAAACCCAAAGATGACCAGCTCATACTCTTACCAAATGAATCCGGCACCCTTTCTCTTACAAATCCTATCCTTGATCATGTTGCATCTTTTCAAAGTGAAGAGGAAAACATAAAAGTAAGCAGCAATGGTAAAGTTAAAGCGACAAAACCGGGTGTTTACACGGTGAAAATCTCAGCTTTATTTCGTACTTTCTATTGTGAGATTCATGTACCAGGTTTTAAAGAGGATAATCTCATTCTTTCTGCTGGATATACATATCAGTCGCAGGCAGTTGGTACGGGTAACGATACTGTAAAATGGGAAAGTTCTGATAAAGGGGTTCTTACGGTAAGCCCGAATGGTTCGATCGAAACTTTAAAAGAAGGAGAAGCAACGATAACAGGAAAAGATAATGGTAAAAAGTTTTCCACAAGAGTGCAGGTAGTTGGTATCTCTATAGACAGCTCTATTATTTTTTCGAATACAGAGCATCAATTAAAGATCAGTGATGCAGTAAGAGACAAAGTAAAGTCATGGAGTGTAGATGATGAAAACATTGCCTCAATTGATCAGAATGGAAAATTGAAAGGATTATCTGCCGGTGATGTCCGCGTTACATGTAATATCGGTAACAATACTCCATTGTTTTTAAATGTTACAGTTGCAGGACTTGATAAATCAGAAGCATACTTAAAGAAAGACGAGAGTATCCAGTTAAATATCACAGGGTTAAGCAGTACAAATGGGCTTCATTTCACAAGCGATAACACAAAGGTCGCTACTGTAGATGAAAAAGGATCTATCACGGCGAAGAATGCAGGAAAAGCCAACATCACATTAGCTGGAGCAGGTCAGAGTATGTCTTGTACAGTTTATGTTATGGATATTGCCGATAGTTATATTATTCCATTGGGTTCTACACAAAAATTTAAAATGGATTATCTTGGTAACGATGCAAAATATATCATTGAAGATACAGCGGTTGCTTCAGAAGCTTCCGGGAAAATTACAGGAGTATCTGAGGGACAGACCAGTATGACCGTAGAATCACATGGAAAATCCTTTGACACGACACTTTACGTTGCACAGATCCAGCCAACATCTACCGAGGTTATGGAAGGAGAAGAAACTTCTGTTATGATCACAGGTCTTCCAGATGGTATCAGCCCAACGTGGCGGTCCGAAGATGAAAAAATTGCCAAGGTAGATGGAAATGGGAATATTACTGGTGTGAAAGAAGGAGAAACGGTTATAAAAGGAACTGTAAAAGGAATGGTATTTTCATGTAAGATAAAGGTATCTAAAGGGGCTGCTACTGAAGCATCGTCAGAAGAAACATCGGGGGATACAACGGAAAGTTCTTCTGAAGCGGCAGAAAGTACAACACAGACAAAGGAAAATTAGAAATATTTTACTGATATGCCCATGTTTTTTGCATGGGTCTTTCAGTAAGATAAAGGAGAATATATGCTAAGAGCAATCAAAATCATACATAGCTGGAACCAGATAAAAGAATATCGTTTTTTATCCGATTACTTTCGAATGATGGGAATTTATATTTGTGGATATACTCCACAAACAGACTGTTTATCTTCTGATTTTGATGTTGTAATTATTTTAAAAAAGGACATGGATAAAAATGATGTAGAAATGTTAGAAGAGCGTTATCCCAAAGCAATAAAACAAGTCTTTAATGTGGATAAGACGAAGCTCAATGATGATTATTTAAAAGAAATGGTACAAGCCATTAGGAAAAATAGATTTTTTTCTGCTGTAGAAGTAGAATCCATGGAAGAGTTAGCAGAAATCTATTATAAACGTGATTTATCATACCATCGAAATGCATATGATTCTTTTTATAACAATCGAATAGTGATGCAACGTGCGCAGGATGCTTTTGTAGATGCGTGTATAGACTTAAATCATATGTCAGCAAATAAAAAAGAAACCGTTTATTATCTGTATGCAGCCGCATATTTACACAAATATACTAATGAAACTTGCCGTACTCTAAATCAGCATTTTCTATTTTTAACAGAAAGTATATTAAAAATCTTAGACCAAGCTCTAAGATTACAACCATTTTTTACCAACGCGTATCTTTTAAAAGGAATGATAGCGGAGTTAGATAGAGATATAAGAAAAGATGCAGGTGCGTATTATAAGATTGCACTCGAACAGTTGTATGAAAAACCTTATGCCAGTTATTCATACTATGTGATAGGAAAATATTACGAAAAATCAAGGAAAATGAGCAAAGCTGTAGAACTCTATACTTGGTCTTTGCGATTAAATAACTTTGAATATAGAGTGATTTATGAATTGGCTGTACACGACATAAGAAATAAGAATTATAAAGGTGCTTTAGAACGTCTTAAAATGATTCATAACATCTTAAATAAAAAGGAAGTCGCGAATTACTTGCAACCCAAAGAATACACATATTTATTCAAAATCTATCTTGAATTAGAGAATGTGTACGGAGATAAATTTTTTGAGATACAGAAATATAAAGAAAGCGTACAAAGGAGAGATAAACTATGTGATATGGTCAGAAATACAAAAAGAGAAAATCGGGCATATGATGAGATTTTTGGAAAATCAGCACAAACATTTCGGAAAGAAACCTATAATCACCTTATTGATATAAGGATGAAAAATAGGTAATCAATTTGGAAAACAATAGAAAGGATAGCGAAAATGATACTGTATACAGGAGAGAGTGAGGCAATTGGAATCAGTCCAACGCCGATTGATTTTATAGAAGAACAAGAATTATTTATTCATGACTCTGATGGAACGTATCCTTTGGTTTCCTCCTATTCTTTCAAATGGAAAAATGAAATGGGATAAGAAACGGGGAAAGCTGCAGAAGATTTTTAAAACGGAAAATTTTGTTATGGTTACATTTGGAACAAATGAATTTGATGCAGGAAAACATAATAGAATACGAGTGTATTTGGAAGACTGGGTTAATGCGAATATAAGTAAATATAAAACTCCGAGTGCATTTGCTAAAGGGATGTATTCTTATATGAACAGGATGAATGTTCAGGTGGGAAAAAATAAAGTAGCTTTTATCGCTGGATATAGAGAAAAGGAAATGAACTATTGGGAAGTGATATATATCACTCCAATTCCCCTACCTCTTTAGGTTATGGGATAAATTGTAAAATTCGTGTAACGCCAGTGGTTGGCAGAGAAACGGTATCCCCCACTGACATGATTAAGGCCTGCCAGAAGAAATACCGGCTGGGGATTAAAACAATTAATTTGTGTGATACCTCAATGAGTAACCGAAGTTGTCCATCGGGGCTCACGAATTCTGACATACTATAGATATAGGGAGGTGATTATATAATGGAACTAAAAAATTTATCATATTCTGCATTCGACTTAGAATTGTTAAGAAAATCAGGACTGGGACATCTGATTTGTGAAGATAAAATATGGTCTCCTGCATTACTGATAGAAAATGGAAATGATATTGTTGGATTGAAAAAAGGTGATTTTTCTCCTATAATTAAAAGAAAAAAGGAGAACGATATGAGTTTAATTCTGATGATGAAAAATCAAAACGGATTGGTAGCCGTTTCTGATTCAAAAAGTACGATTTCTAACGGCATGGAGGAAGAATATGGGCGTAATGTTCAAAAAATCTTTAAAGGAAACAACTATATACTGGGAACATGGGGAGTGAATATGCTACATATAGATGTTACGGTACGTATCGAAGATGTATTAAAAAGTCTGGTCGAACGATATCCTGATGATTTTGGGGCTGTATTAAAGGAATTTCAATATCATCTCAAAAGAGATTGTGAAGAAGAATATTATTTTATCGTTGGGTTTCGCCTTAATAGCCAGTATTACAAAGATAATTACTCCTATATCATTGAAGGATACACCATTACGGCTGGAGATATCAACATGAATTTTTCAGACTGTTCTCCTTCTGGATGCAGAGCTGCGGGTGCAATAGATATGCTACCACGAAATTTCTCTATCAATATGAACTGGACAGAAGGGGAATTAAAGAAGAAAGCGGAGTTATTAATGCAAACAGCTATTAAGCTTGGAAATGAATTTATGCCATATAATCCGGTAGGTGGAGAAATCCAAATGGTGTATCTTAAATAGTTTTTTGTGTCGCCAATATAAGAGTCATTAGTAGCAGCTAGTGGCTTTTTTGCTTATAAAAATCTTTCTACAGAAAAAAAAGAACATAAAGGAGAAAGGAGAATGGAATGAGAACAGGAAGAAAACTACAGAACCGAGAAAGAGTAGAAAAATGTAAAGAAACATTGGATCAACTATCCAGATTCATGGGAGATATCCTAGATGGGAAACTCTCACAGAGGGAAGCGGCAGAGGCGTTAGGACTTACCGCACAGGGATTAAGCCATGAATTAAATTCCTGTTTTAAAAAATATCTGAAATATTCACATGTGTTTTCCGATGAAGATATCAAAAACCTGTTGGGAGATGTGGAAACTCCTGCTGAAAAGTTGGCAAAGGATGTCCTACAGGTTGGAGAAGATGGCAGATATCTTTTAGTCAACAAGGAATGCCAGAAAGATTTCATCGAAGAGGTTAAAAACACATTGAATGAAAGGGATTATTTTATACTAAGCCAGTATTACGGTCTGGAAGATGGGAAAAAGAAAAACTTGACCCGAATTGCAGAAGAGATGGGAGTCAGCAGCAACTACATAGGCCAACGGAGAAGATACAGTCTGCGGAAACTTTATCAATATAAATGCTGTGCCTGCCTGCTGCCAGAATACAAAAAACTTCGGAAAGATGTCCGAGAATATGGACAGATGCAGGAAATACAAAAAGAAGCTTACACAAGGGAGGGGTAGAAACATTGTCCGAACTCGCTGGCTACAGCAAAAAGGAAGTGCTTTCTGTCCGACTTTTTAAAAAATATTCTACAGAAAAATCAACCAATCTCAAATTCTGACATACTATATATGAGAAAGTTGGTGAGAATCGGAAGCAACGTAAAAATCCCAGGAGATTCGCACTACAAAAATAAAAATATTGTTCTTACTCTTCTAAAAAAAATAGAAATGCGAAAGATGACAATGCCTAATTTTTGTATAAACTTTCTAAATAAAGCAGCGAAATTGTTACCAATTTTATATGATTTCACTGTCGCATCCCTCATGGATGCGTGGATTAAAATAATGCCACCCTGTTTGCTGGCTAAATTATATGCTGTCGCATCCCTCGCGGATGCGTGGATTAAAACGTAACGGATGGGTCTGCGGAACTCTTATTGATGTCGCATCCCTCGCGGATGCGTGGATTAAAACAGGGGAATGGAAGCGTGGGTGGAACAGAGGAGCGTCGCATCCCTCGCGGATGCGTGGATTAAAATAAATAATTATACCCAAAACTTCTAAAACTTTATCTCTTGTCGCATCCTTCACGGATGCGTGGATTAAAAAATTCCTAATCTGTCATACTATAAGGGAAGGGATAATATCCCTTTGTTTGCGGGGCAGGCAACGGTCCAGTCCGTCCCGTATACTACCAATTAAACAAATCTTTTGCAGAGCAGGAAAGGAGTTTGCTATGATACGTTTTAAACAGGTCGTATCCGGTGTACTGACAGGCTTTTTATTCTGTGGTTCTGCCATCAGTGGAGCACCACTTATTGCAGCAGCTAAAACAGAAACCACATACAGCCTGACACTCGATAAGACAGAAAACGGTTCCGTTGCTATCTTTGATGCAGAAAAAGAGGCAAAGAAAGATGAGAGCAAGGAGCAGCAGAACACAGAAGCTACTACAAAAGAGAAAGCTTTAACCAAAAAGGTGAAGGCAGGTGATACAGTATCCATTAAGGTAAAGCCGGATGCTAAGTATATCATCAAAAAGCTGTCCCTTATTGATCCTGAAACAAAAAAGAAGCTGGATGTTGAACTTTTTGCTGATGAAAAGCATGAAGACGTTGTAACATTCACAATGCCAGCACAGGATGTCATGGTAACATCCTCTTATGAAGAAGGAACAATGGAAAAAGGGCAGACAATTGCCTCCCTTGTTGGTGCAAAGAGGAAAGAAACAGAAGATAAAAGTGAGGCAGCAAGCACTTTTGCCAAAAGTGAAACAACAGAAACCGGAATCTCAACAGAGGCCACTACAGAACCGGCTAAAAGCAGTGAGAACACAGAGGCAGCAACAGAAGCTTCCACAGCGACAGATGCAAAAGCAGAAGAATCAAAAACGGATGCTGATGCAGGTAAAGAGCAGGAAGCTACAGAAAAAGCTGCGGAAACGACAACTGCCACCGAATCGGAGGAAAAGGCTTCGGAAGTCTCTGAGAGTACCGAAAGTACTAAAAAATCAGAGGAGGCAAATGAACCGGTAAAGGTCGTTGGTGATGAAGGTAAAGAAGTTGTTGTTAATGACACATCCTCCAAGAACAGTAAAGAGAGTGATAGGACAGAAGAAACAACAGAAGCGGAAACAACCGCCGATGAATCTTCTGAAAAACTGACAACAAAAGAAGTCGCACAGGATGCGGTCGATGTTGAAAAGAAGATCGAGGAGCAGACAGAGAATAAAGACCATGTGGACCGGAAGATGGTTGTAAAATATACTCTGGCAGATTCTTCTAAAACAGAGGAAAACATTACTCTTGATAAGCTGATGAAGGATACAACGGTAGATGCTGGTGCATTTATCGGTCAGTATCAGCAGGAATTACCTGTTTATGAGAGCAAATCCGATGGGGAATTTTATTATATCTATCCAGATATCACTTCCCAGAAGAAAAATCTCGAACTGGTTTCCTGTGATGTCGCTTATAACAACAATGATGGCGAGATTATCAAAGATGCAACATGGGATGCAGAAAAGGGATGCATCAAAGTCCCAGTAAGTTGTTTCTCTGATGAGAAAGTGAAAGAAATGGGAAATGCGCCTGTTCAGGCACAGCTTTTCTTCCGCTATGACAGCAGTATCTCCGATAAATCTGGTGTGTCTGTACACATTGATAACCAGAACCCGGATGTAAAAGTAAAAGCTGCCGATCAGGTAGTTGTAGGAGATGACCTTGATGTACAGTTTGATATTCCGGTAGCCACAAAAGATACCGCAGAGAATATCAATGCATCTTATTTTTCCATTAAAGTAAATGGAAATGAAGAACCGATCGAACTGACAGACAATAGTGTTGCTTATGATGAAGACAATGGTGTACTGACTCTGGCATCCAATGCTATGACAACCACCAGTGTTGATATCACTATCAAACCAAAGGCAGTAGCTGCTTATGCTGCAAGTACAAGTACTTCCAAAGCAGATTTAAAAGCTGTCCCTGGTGTAAAATTAAAAGAAAATCTTACAAAAGAAAATGAGGGTACATATTCTACTTATAAGTCCACTTTATACTGGGCTGACGAACCGTATCTGTATAAACATCAAAATGATCCAACAAGTGTTGTTGATAAAAAATCCTGGTTACGTAAGAATCTTGGATTGATGGACGATTATATGTGGGGAGCCGCTATTTCTGAAAAATCAGGCCATACTTATAATGCGATCAAAAAAGCGGATAACACATATGATTTTAATCACAAGACGATCAAGGATGAAAGAAACGGATTTGATACCCATGCGGATTGGACATATTATATGAACTATCGTTTTGGTGTTGATAAGGATTTTGCTAAATACAAAGCTGGCACATCTTCTAAAACAGGAAGAGAACCAGATATTGACTGGACACAGCTTGCGGATAACTCAAGATCAGAAGTTTATGCATTAAACTGCTGTCATATCGGCAATGGTACTGTTATGAAACCTATCGGAACAGTTTCATACGATACAAAGAAGATTGATGGGGCGCAGGTTCGTCAGAGTAAGACGCGTTCTCCGATCCGTATCAGTGTTATGTTCGTAAGTGAAAAAGAGAATTATGTCATCTTTGGTATGGTTACTCCTCAAATGAACTCACAGGCCGGATTTGGTATGTATAAGGTAAGATTTAGCGAGGCTTCTGGCAAAATCTCTATCAAGAAGAAATCTTCCAACACCTCCGTTACAAATGGAAACAGTCTCTATTCCTTAAAAGGTGCTGTTTACGGTATCTTTAAGACAAAAGCAGATGCAACAGCAAAGAAAAATGCTGTCGGCAGCATCACTCTTGATGCAAATGCAACAGGGTCTTTAAGTGGTCTTGAAAACGGTACATATTATGTACGCGAGACAAAGGCTCCATCGGGATATAAAGAGGATGCAACTGTTTATACAGCAAAGACTTCCAGTGGTGCGACTACGGTGGTAAATACAAAGGATAATGCAGAGACTTGTGACCTGCGGTTGAAGATTACGAAAAAACTGAGAAAAAATGAGCAAAATAAAGTAAATGCGACAACATTAAGAAATACTGAATTTACTCTTAGCTTTTATCCGGGTGGATATTATAATGCAAATGAGATAAAAACAAAACAGGCAACAAAAACATGGAACATCAAAAATGGTTCAACTAATGCTGCGGTAGATATTAAGGATAATGGAGATGGAACGGTAACCTTTATTTGTTCTATCAATAAGATTCCATTAGGAACATTAGGTCTTAAAGAAACAAAATCTGGAGCTGGTTTCTCAGCAGTACATTATGACGTGGTTAATCCGGCTGGAAAAATTCTTGCTAATGATGCTAATCCAACAGTAATCATGTATGCAAAAAAAGGACAGGCTGTGCAGGATGTGTACGGTTCGTCTACTTATATTGTAGGAGATTCTCTGCCAAGAGCTGATTTTGAGTTCGTGAAAAAGAATGATAAAGGTGCTGCATTGGCAAATATTCCATTTACGATTGAGAACCTGGATACCAAAGAGTCTTATACAATAACTGCAGGTAAAGATGGAAAATATTCTTCCGCAACCGATGATTCCTTATGGTTCCACAAGTCAGCTATTGGAGATTCTGAAGGTAAAACAGCTGGCTTAGGTAAACTTCCGGTAGGACATTACAAGCTGACAGAGAAACGTTGTGCGAATAATACAGGATATCAGTTAGCAACTTCCTCTTTTGAAGTGACGACAGAAGATAAGAAGATTACCTTTGAGTTAACTGACCCACCTGTAACAATCGGTACAAAAGCAATCGACAGTGCAACTGGCAGCAATTATGCAAAACAGCAGGATGCTTTATCTATCACAGATACGGTATCTTATGATGGATTAGCATTAGGCAAGACTTATGTTATAAAAGCCGTACTCATGAACAAAAAGACAGGAAAAGCCGTTACAGCAAACGGAAAGAATGTTACAGGCGAGACGAAATTTACGGTAGAAGAAAAAGGTACAGAAAAGAGCAGTATTGCGAATGATGATGCGCTCTGGAAAGATACACGCAAGGGAACGGTAGATGTGAAACTTTCTTCCTTCCCAACAAAAGATTTCAATGGAGAGGAACTTGTTGTCTTTGAAAAGGTATATCTCGTTGGGGATGATGGAAAAGAAGAAACTGTTCCAACAGCAACCCATGAGGATATCAACGATGAGGGTCAGACGATCCTTATTCCAGAAGTGAAGACTTCCGCAGTAGACCAGAAGACTGGTTCCAAAGACACTTCTTATGAAGTAGATGAGAAGACAGACCAGAACAGTGAAGGATACAAAAAGATCACAACTGTGATCGATACGGTATCCTACAAGAATCTGGAGCCTGGTAAAGAATACAAAGTAGTCGGCACACTGATGTCTAAAGAATCTGGAGAAAAAGTAAAGGATAAAGATGGAAAAGAGATCGTATCTGAAACAACCTTTACTCCAAAGGAAAAGGATGGAACAGTTGATGTGACATTTGTCTTTGATGTGACAGGACTTGAAAATACAACAACCGTTGTATTCGAAAATGTTTACCATAAAGACGAACTGTATGCCGCTCATGCGGATATCACAGATAAGAACCAGACATTCTTTACGCCGGGTGCAAAAACAACTGCAAAAGACAACGAGACTGGAAACCATACTTCTCCAGTTAAGAAGTCCGTAACGATTAAAGATACTGTTGTTTACACAAATCTCCAGAAAGGAAAGAAATACTCTGTAAAGGGTGTCCTGATGGATAAGGAGACTGGAAAACCATTTGTTGTTAAAAACGAGGATGGAACAGAATCCGAAGTGACAGCAGAGAGAGAGTTTGTTGCTGGACAGGATGATACAGAAGAAGTTGGAAAGGAATCTGTTTCTGACGAACGGGTAGATGGAGAGATTACATTAAGCTTTACCTTTGATGCATCTGCATTGGAAGGCAAAACTGTTGTAGCATACGAACATGTATATCGTGATGGCAAAGAGGTAGCAACCCATGCAGACATCAACGATGAAAATCAGAGTATCCACTGGCCATCGATCGGAACAACAGCAACGGATTTTGATGGAAAAGGTCATACAGTAAGAGTTGGAGAGTCTGTTGTTATCCGTGATACTGTATCTTACAAAAATTTAGTGCCTGGCACAGAGTACAAGGTAAGCGGGGTATTGATGGATAAAGAAACAGGAAAACCATTCCTTGATGCCAAAGGTAACCAGATTACAGGAGAGACTACTTTCTCTCCAGAACAGGCAGATGGAAGTGTGGATGTCTTATTCACAGTAGATACTTCCTTACTTGCCGGAAAGAAATTTGTAGCTTTCGAAAAGCTGTATACAAATGAAGTAGAGATCACATCCCATGAGGATATCGAAGATGAGGGTCAGACAGTATATGTTCCTTCCATCAAGACAAAGGCAGCAGATGCCAAAACAAAGATCAATACTTCTTGTGAAGATAAAGAGATCACGATCATTGATACGGTAACATACAAAAATCTTCATGTAGGAGAGACGTATCAGGTAAGCGGTGTACTGATGGATAAATCGACAGGAAAGCCATTCCTTGATTCTAAAGGCAAAGAGATCCGTTCAAAATCTGAATCCTTTACACCAACGGAAACAGACGGAACGGTGGAAGTAAGATTTACTTTCCCTGCAACCGGCTTAAGTGGAAAGAGTACAGTCGTATTCGAAGACTTAAAGCAGGGAGATGTTACATTATGCAGCCATGCGGATATCGAGGATGAAGCACAGTCTGTATATATCCCTAAGATCGGTACAAAAGCAACCGATGCGAAATCTGGAAAGCATAGTGTAAAAGCTGGAAAAGTAACGATCAATGATGTAGTGAAATACCAGAACCTTGAAAAAGGTAAGACTTATACATTAAAAGGAACATTAATGGATAAGAAGACTGGAAAAGCAGTCAAAGTAAACGGCAAAGAAGTCACTGCCACAGCAAGTTTTGTTGCTGGCGGAGATACTGTATCAAATGAAAAAGATACCGTGGTAGGTGATGTGGATAAGGATGCTGCAGAAGATGCTATCCAGAAGACAGAACGCGTCAGCGGGGAAGCAACGGTAACCTTTAAGTTTGATGCATCCGGTCTTGGTGGAAAGACCCTTGTTGCTTTCGAGCATCTGTATGAGGGGGAAGCTGAGATTGCAAACCACACAGATATCAAAGATAAGGCACAGAGCGTAGATATCATCAAAGTGAAAAAGCCTGTAAAAGGATCAAAACGTGGAAGTTATTCCCGTGGAAAGAAAGTCCAGACGGGTGACAACATGAAGATGTACATCTTTGCTGGTGTAGCAGTGATCCTCGTGATTGCCGGAGTTGCATTCCTTGTAAAAGGAAAGAAAAAAGAAGAAGAGTAATCTTCTGAAAATTGATCAGACAGCCATCGGGTGACCGGTGGCTGTTTTTGTAAAAGGAGTGAAGTAAGAATGCATTATGGTTTTTCTGAGGGATATAAACCTCATTTGAATGGCGATTATCCTATCTATACACAGACATCATTCTCTGATAAAATAACAGAAAATACAAAAGAGAAAGGTAGAAGGGAACATATGAGTTTTGTAGGTTTAACGTTTTTTAAGGATCACATTATTGGTTATGGGGATACGAAAAGTTCTCGGTTTGTTGATGGAGCATTTCAAGATGATAAAAAGAGGCAAAGAGTTCTCAAGATATTTAAAACAAGAGATTATATTGTTTGTACATATGATATTAACTCATTTAAAACTGTTGGAGAAGATTCAAAAGAAATATTCATTGAAGACTGGTTAAAAGAAAATATGAATGAAGTGACTTATCCGGAAGATCTCTTTAAGAGGTTTCATGACTATCTGATGAAGCATGAAAATCTTTTGGCATTGAATGAGTATGTGCGTTTCTTTGCCGGATATATTGAGATGGGACAAAGGGTGTATGTGAAAGCTGCAATTAATAAAATGGAATTATCTATTAAAAGACAATATGTTGTAGAACCATTTCCTGTCTATGGAGGAGCAAATGAATATGTTGAATATTTTAATAAAAATCCAATGCTTCTTATGTCAAATGAGCAGGATATTAAAGAAAATATTAAGCAAGCAGTCAATAAATTTGATGAAGAATTGCCATACAATCCCGTGGGCGGAGATATTATAGTAAAGACTTGGAACCCACAAAAATAGAGAATGCATATTGCAAATAAGAAATGCATATGATATAATGCCAATAGGCAAAATGATGAAATGTGTTCAAAGGAACGCAGTAAAAACCCCCCGGAGCTTTCACCTCCGGGGGGTTTTATCCGTTTTGGCGAGGTGGATTAGTCCCCAGGCTGGCTACCAGATATTACCTTCTATCCAGCCATTTGCAAATATAATAGGTGATTATACTTGCCAGAATAGAAAGCATAAATGATGAAATTAAATTCAAAGGAACGCACCCCCTTTCTGTACCTGTCTAGGGGCGGTAGCTCTCTTATTCTAACACGAATTCGTATTTTTGTGTAGGTAACATAGGGATTGATTGTCCTGCCTTTTTGCATTTTTTCAGATTTATGATATACTCCTTTTTGAGAGGGAAAAATTTTTTCTACAGAAAAATCGTGATTCTAAATTTTCTATCATACTAATAATAAAAGAAATCATGGTTAATAAGAAAAGGAGAAAAAAATTATGATGAAGAAAATGAACAAAAAAAGTATCATGGCAATATTATTCGCATTGGTGTTCGCATTTACTGCGATGTTTGTTCCGAAATCAGCATCCGCTGTTGGCAAACGAGGAAAAATCCGAACAATCAAAGTAACATCTGTAAAGAAACTTACCGTAGGGAAGAGTTCAAGAATTAAAGTAAAAGTAACACCAAAGAAAGTAGCTGCAAAGGTTACTTTTAAGAGCAGCAACAAAGCAATCGCTACAGTTAATCGTAAGGGTATTGTGAAAGCAAAAAGACCTGGCCGAGTTACTATTACCGTAAAAGCAAAGTCTAAAAATACAAAGATAAAACGGATTAAGATCAGAGTGATCCCGAAGAAAACTTCTACAAAAAAGAAAACTTCTAAGAAAAAGAAGAAACAGACTACTTCCAAGAATACAACAAAGAAAAACGATACATCCAGCGGTAATAACGGAAGTAATAATTCTGGAAAGAATGATAATGATGGAGAAGATGTAACCCCTTCATATGAAACTGCATTAGATAAGAAGACTTCTGCGGATGGGGTATTAACCCTTTCTAAGAGTGATTTAAAATATGATAGCTTTTTTGAGGCATATTATCTCCCAACAGATTTTACAAAGGCAAAAACAATTATTTTACCAGAGGGAAATTATAGATTTTATGATGAAGATGAAATAAAAGAAAATAGAACATATGTATTAAATGGTCAGTCTTATATTTATTCTGGTATAAAATATACATCCAATCAGGAAGTACTTAATAATTTAGATTGTGACCAAAAAGGAACGGAAAATTCGCTTTTAACTCCTAAAACTGTAGGAAATGGAGCTACGAAAGTAACATTAAGAAATGGAAAACAAATTACTATAGTTGTGAGAAATTTTAATCCGACAAATACTTTACGATATCAGTGTCGAAAGGTTGTAAATGAGATTACAAATGATTCTATGTCAGATAAAGAGAAAGTATCAGCAGTATTGAATTATATTTCAAAACATAGCACTTCTCAGTATATCTATGATATTGGAACCTATCATGTAAATACAGATTGTACCGGATTCTCTGCAACAGTAGCACAGATGCTTAATTTTGCAGGAGTAGATTGTTGCATGAGATTAGCAGGATACGATCGTTCTTATGGACAGACTCCGTCTCATCAGAACAATCTTGCTTGTATTGATGGAAAAGCATATATTGTAGAAGAAGGTGGATGCTTCTTATATAGCGATTATTTCGATAAAAATAATTGTTATATTGGTTATAACAGCTATTATGATAAAATTTATCCAGAATTAGGGCTTAAAAATCGAGAGGGAAAATTAGATGTTAATTTAGATTATGACCATTCAAATTTGAATTACATTGAATATTCCTTAGTTTTAAAGAAAGCCGGCCGCCTTTAATTGTAAAGCTCAGAAGGGAAATTCTTTTCTGAGCTTTATCTACAAAAGAAGGAAGGAAAATGACATATTATGAAGAAAACGAACAAAAAAAGTATCATGGCAATCGTATTTGCGGCAATGTTTGTATTTGCTTCTGTTGCAGGAATCTTTCTACCAAAACAAGCATCAGCTGTTGGAAAACGGGGAAAAATCCGAACAATCAAAGTAACATCCGTAAAAAAACTTACCGTAGGAAAGCGTTCCAGAATCAAGGTTAAAGTAGCTCCAAAGAAAGTAGCTGCAAAGATTACTTATAAGAGCAGCAACAAGACAATCGCTACAGTTAACCGCAAAGGTGTTGTGAAAGCAAAAAGACCTGGCCGAGTTACTATTACCGTAAAAGCAAAGTCTAAAAATACAAAGATAAAACGGATTAAGATCAGAGTGATCCCGAAGAAAACTTCTACAAAAAAGAAGAAACAGACTACTTCCAAGAATACGACAAAGAGAAATGATACATCCAGTGGCAATAACGGAAGCAATAATTCTGGAAAGAACGATAATGATGGAGAAGATGTAACTCCTTCATATGAAACTGCATTAGATAAGAAGACTTCTGCAGATGGGGTATTAACCCTTTCTAAGAGTGATTTAACATATGATAGCTTTTTTGAGTCATACTATCTTCCAACAGATTTTACAAAAGCGAAAAAGATTGTTCTGCCAGAGGGAAAATATTATTGTCGTAATAATGATATAAAAGAAGGCTTAACATATGTTTTTAATGGGCAAAGCCATATTACAATGCAGGTGAGATATTCTTCTAATCAGGAAGTAATTAATAATTTAGAATATGATCAACCAGGAACAGAAACGGTTTCTGGTGGTCAGGGAATTGTTGGAAATGGAACAGCTCAAGTAACAACATATAATAAGAAGAAAATTACTATTGTTGTTCAGGGATATAATTCTGTAAACACATTAAGATATCAGTGCAAGAAAGTAGTTAATGAGATTACAAATAATACAATGACAGATAAAGAAAAGGTATCAGCTGTATTGAAATATATTTCACAACATAGTTCAGAACAGTATGTTTATGATATTGGTACCTACCATGTTAATACAGATTGTACAGGCTTTTCTGCAACAGTAGCACAAATGTTGAATTTTGCTGGAGTAGATTGCTGTGTAAGATTGGCAGGATATGATCGATACTATGGACAGACTCCTTCTCACCAGAATAATCTGGCTTGTATTGATGGTAAAGCATATATTGTAGAAGAGGGTAGCTATTTCTTATATAGTGATTATTTTGATGAAAATAACTGTTATATTGGATATAATACTTATTATGCTTCTCAGTATCCAGAATTAAATCGCGAAGGAAAACTTGATTACAATCTTACAAGAGAATCTGCACCAGAATATAAACTGGTACTGAAAAAAGCCGGTCGTCTTTAAATAATAAAGCTCAGAAGAGAAATTCTTTTCTGAGCTTTATCTATCAATTTAGGCAGAGTACCACGTCCATAGGAGCTACGGCACCGCATGGGCG
>OLRT01000329.1_pt1 | contig 38100 bp, 38 predicted proteins | sample 1672021 | NCBI WGS metagenome assembly OLRT01 (sample SAMEA3136637, study PRJEB25190) | human gut metagenome | reverse complement strand
GGTATTGTCCTGACACTGTCTGCCAGAACTCTCCGTCTTTTCCATATTACAAAGAAAAAGAGAAGGATCAGCAGGCATCCCCAGATTACCGTCAACTGTTTCAGCGAACAGCACAGATATTTCATTGGAAATGCCACAATTTCAAACAGAGTATAATAAAGCAAAAATCCGGTAATACACATAACCGGGAATTTCCCTGACTGGAACTTTTCCGGGATCAGTGTGCCAAACATCCAGAACACAACAAGATATCCCCCCGCCAGCAGGGTTCCCATTATCATATTTGTCATGAATTTTCGTTGGTTCCTTTCTTTTTCAGAATTCCCATCGCTATTTTTTCAGGTGTGATCGGAAGTTCTCGAAACCGTACTCCGGTTGCATTATAAATAGCTTCCGCAAGCGCCGGACATGGTGTATCGATCACAAGTTCTCCGATAGATTTGGCTCCAAACGGTCCACTCTCTTCATAACTGCTTTCAAAATCCACCCGGATCTTTCCGATATCCATTCTGGTTGGAATCTTATACTGCATAAAGGAGTTATTTCGGATTTTTCCTTTATCGGTATACTGTACGTCTTCAAAAAGGGCCATACCGATTCCCTGCGCAATACCACCTTCTGTCTGTACACGTGCCAGATTTGGATTGATTGGGGTACCACAGTCAACAACTGCCACGTAATCCAGCACATCTACCTCACCTGTTTCCGTATCCACCTCAACTTCTGCCATGCCAACCATAAACGGCGGCGGTGACAACGGTGAAGAATGCTGTTTGACCACCTGCAGTTCAATATTATTAAAGAAGGTGCCTTTCAACGCCACCTGTTCCAGAGAAACTTTTTTCTCTTCTTTCTCATCCTCATCCACAAATACATACGAACCGTCAAACGCAACCTTATCTACATCTGTTCCCAACATCTGTGCACCAACTTCACATATTTTACCTCGAAGCTCTTTGCAGGCTTTCATGACTGCCACACCTGTCGTATAAGTAGTGGCGGATGCATAAGATCCTGAATCATATGGTGAAATATCAGTATCTACACTGAATACAACAATGTTTTCCATCGGAGTTTCCAGACAGTCAGCCGCGATCTGCGCCATGATCGTATCACAGCCAGTTCCCATATCCGTACATCCAAGTGCAAGAGTATATGAACCATCCTCGTTCAATTTGATATCTGCACCACCAACATCAACACCGGCAATAGAAGATCCCTGCATGGCCATTGCCACTCCGACTCCACGGACTTTACCATTTCCCATATCACGGAATGGATACTTAGAATCCCAGTCCATCATTTCTTTTGCTCTGGCCATACATTTATCCATCGTACAACTCTGTGCATAAGGTACATCCGGATAACCCGGAAGCGGTCCACCTTCAACTGGCATGTTTAATTCCTTGATTCTTACCGGATCCATTCCCATTTTGTGAGCCAGCTCATTTACTGCAGATTCAACAGCAAAAATTCCCTGCGTTGCACCATATCCACGATAAGCCCCTGCTGCCTGCACATTCGTATAAACAACATCAAATGCAAAACGATAAGCTTCTGTGTGTCTGTAAAGGCCAATTGATTTGTGTCCGCTCAGTCCCACTGTAGTAGAACTGTGTTCACCATAAGCCCCCGTATTAGACAACGTATAGACATCAATTGCTCTAATGATACCATTTTCATCTGCACCTGCACGCACGGTAATTTCCATTTCATGGCGTGGTGAGGAGCAGATCATAGACTCATACCTGGAAAAGATCATCTTGGACGGACGACCGGTCTTCCATGTAACAATTGCCGGATAAATTTCACTGACGGAAGTCTGTTTTGCTCCAAATCCTCCACCAATTCGTGGTTTGATAACACGCACTTTGGAGGCCGGAATATCCAGTGCTCTTCCAACAATTCGTCTTACGTGGAAAGGAATCTGCGTAGAAGAAAGTACGATCAGTCTTCCAAAATGATCCATATAACAGGCTGTACGGAAGGTTTCCATCATAGTCTGCTGGTTCGCTCTGGTATGATAAGTATGTTCTACTGTGTATTTGCATTCGCTGAGCACCTTGTCCACATCTCCATGCTCTTCCAGTGCAGTTGCACACAGATTTCTCTTATGGTCTCCACCAAGCGGAATCTTTAGTTTCCAGTCTTCTTCCGGATGTACAAGAATCGGATTATCTTTTGCTTTATGCATATCCAATACTGGTGCTTCCACTCGATATTGTACCTTAATTCTTTTTAATGCTTTGTCTACTGCATCTTCTGTCTCTCCTGCTACAATTGCAACCGCATCTCCGATAAATCGAACGTGACGATCCAGAATCAGACGATCATCCGGACTCATTTCCGGTGCAGTTTGTCCTGCCAGAGTAAAACGCTTCTGTGGAACATCTTTATAAGTAAGAACACATGCGATACCTGCAACTTTTTCTGCATTTCCGGTCTTGATCTCTTCTACCCATGCATTTGCATGCGGACTTCTTAATATCTTAACGATCAGGCAGTCCTTTGGTGCCAGATCATCCGTATAAACTGGTTTTCCTGTCACCAGCGACATTGCGTCTGTTTTACGTACAGGCTGATTTACATATTTCATTTTTATGCGTCCTCCTGTGCTTTTTTATATTTTAAAAACTTGAGGATACTTGTTGTCTGAGAAACAAACCCGGAACATCTGCACAGATTTCCGGCAAGATATTCCTTAATCTGTTCTTCCGTCGGCTCTTTGATCTCATGAAGCATGGCAAATACATTCATAATAAATCCAGGATTACAGAAGCCACACTGTTCTGCACCCTCATTTGCAAGAAAGCTCCCGAATTCCTGTGCTTCTCTCTGCATTCCTTCCATCGTCACTACTTTTTTTCCATCAATACGAGCAGCCAATGTGGAACATGAAAGAATCGGTCTGTCTTCAACCAACACTGTACAAAGTCCACAGTTTGCAGTTTCGCAACCTCTTTTGACGCTGTAACATCCTTTTTCTCTCAGAAAATCAATCAGCAACATTCCAGGCTCGATTTCTTCCTGTCGGTAAACTCCGTTCAGCCAGAAACTAATATTCATTCTTCATTCCTCCTACTGCTTCCCAGGTTCTTCTTATCAATATCTTTACCAGAAGAGTCCTGTATTCTGCGGAAGCCCGCATATTACCTGCTGTAGTCACATGTTCTGCCGCATATTCAGCAAACTTTTCAATTGCTTCTCCGCGCTGTTTGTTGGTCATATGCTTGAAATTTTTAAGGATACTTTCCTTATCTTCCACAACAACCGCACGTGCCGGTCTCGCACCAATAACAGTTCTCGCTTCCTCGCCGATCAGAGACGCCGCACAAGTCAGTACCGGAAAATCCGTCTTTGAATTTCGCTGACTCATATAACAGACAAACAACGGCTGTTTACGTACAATGATATTCACAAGAATATCATTATCTTTTTTGCGGTTTACAAATTCTGTCAGTGGAATTCTTCCTGCATCATACAATTCCACCCATGTATCCATTGCCAGAAACATTGTCAGTACATCTGAGAATCCATACCGTCCCCAGATACTTCCTCCAATTGTTGCACAGTTTCGAAACTGTACGCCAACTATATGACGCAGACTTTCTCTGACTGCTCCATGTGTATACTCATTCAGTCTCTTATTTATTTCAAGTTCTCTCAACGGTGTCATGCAGCCGATCACAAACTCATCATCTGTTTCCTGCACTGTATCCAACCCCAGGCCGGAAAGATCGATTGCTGTAGAAATATTACGATTTCCCATCTTCAGCCAGACCATACCGCCAAGAACCAGTGCTGTTTTTTTCTGATTCAGTTCATACGCTTCTGCAATGCTTTTTACTTTCACATAGCTCTTAATCTTTAGCATCTGTGTACCGATTCCTTTCTTCTCATCCAAACTTCAATATGTATAGGCATACGTTATCTAATTTTAGCAGAAATTTTTTCATTTTTCCATAGAAACAATTTATTCTGTGAAACATGCATAAAAAAGCCCTGTCCCTGTCAACAGTTTTTACAACTAACTGTTGAAAAGGAAAGGGCTGTTCTGATTATGATTATCGGTTGTTGATTGCAGTTACCAACGCATCAATGGATGCACGAATGATATCCGGATCAACGCCAGCACCCCAGGAAAGTGTTCCGTCCGGTTTCTGGATACCTACATATGCGATTGCCTTGGAACTACTGCTCTTTTCGAGTGCATGCTCCTGATAGGTTACCAGTGTAAATTTCATTTCGTATGCTTTCTTCAGTGCATTGCTGACTGCATCCAGGCGTCCGTTTCCGGTTGCCTCTGTAGTAATAGTCTTTCCGTTAAAGGTAGATATTACCTGTGTCGTAATGCCTCCATCTTTCTGCTGGAAATGCACTTCATTGATACTATATGGTTCTACAACATTCTCAAATGTAGATTTAAACAGATTAAAGATTTCATCTGGATGGAGTTCTTTATGACAGTGATCGGAAACAGCTTTTGCTGCATACCCCATAGCTTCACGCATCTTAGGCGGCAGGTTCAGGCCGTATTTTGTTTCCAGGATATAGCCAACTCCACCTTTACCCGACTGACTGTTGATACGAATAACATCTGCATCGTAATTTCTTCCAACATCAGTCGGATCGATCGGCAGATATGGTACCGTCCAGCGATTCGGATCTTTTTCATCTCTCCAGTGCATTCCTTTTGCAATTGCATCCTGATGAGATCCTGAGAATGCCGCAAATACCAGGGCTCCACTGTATGGACTTCTTTCATCCACTTTCATTCCGGTACATGCTTCGTATACTTCACAGATATGTGGCATATCAGAGAAATCCAGTTCCGGATCAACTCCCTGTGCAAACATATTCATGGCAAGTGTCACTACATCCACATTTCCTGTACGCTCTCCGTTTCCAAACAGCGTACCTTCTACTCTGTCTGCACCAGCAAGCAGACCAAGTTCAGAATCTGCAACGCCACATCCACGGTCATTATGTGGATGCTGAGAAAGAATTACATTTTCACGATATTTCATATTCTCACTCATGTATTCAATCTGACTCGCATACACATGTGGCATAGACAGTTCTACAGTTACAGGCAGATTAATGATTGCCTTATTCTCCGGTGTTGGCTGCCATACATCAAGAACTGCATTACATACTTCCAGTGCATATTCAGGTTCTGTTCCGGTAAAACTTTCCGGGCTGTATTCAAACTGGAAATTTCCCTCTGTTTCATCAGCCAGTTCTTTCAGAAGCTTGGCACCATCGACAGCAATTTTCAGGATCTCTTCTTTTGATTTTTTGAATACCTGCTCACGCTGTGCTACAGATGTTGAATTATAGACATGCACGATTGCCTTCGGCGCACCTTTGACCGCCTCAAAAGTCTTACGGATAATGTGTTCTCTTGCCTGTGTCAGAACCTGAATCGTTACATCATCCGGAATAAGATTCTGCTCGATCAGTGTACGTACAAATGTATACTCTGTTTCAGAAGCTGCCGGAAAACCTACCTCAATTTCTTTAAATCCGATTTTTACAAGAAGTTTGAAAAACTCGATTTTCTGTTCCAGACTCATCGGAATGACCAGTGCCTGGTTTCCGTCACGAAGGTCTACGCTGCACCAGATCGGAGCTTTGTCCACATATTCCTTCTCTGCCCATTTCATACATTTCATTGGCGGCATATAATACTGTCTCTGGTATTTTGTTACGTTTTTCATGTTTTTTCCTCCTGTCTCTCTAACATATAAATTCTCTGTATGTTTTCTGTTTCTGAACAAAAAAAAAATCTCTCATCTCTACAGACTACTGTAAGAGACGAAAGACATCTGTCTTCGCGGTACCACTCTTATTTATGAACGGTTCATACACTCATGGGATACGGAATATTTTGTATAATTCTTATATCCTCTCCATATAACGGTGGATACCGTCTGCGCCTACTTTCCAGATATTCGGGAGTTCGGACAGATGCTCCAAGGCGAGTTCCATGACTTCTTTCTACTGTCTCACACCACCCGACAGCTCTCTGTGCTCCGGTCCTCATGTACTATTCCTCATCAAAGCATTTTGCATATTTTGTCGATGACTAAAGACTAACATGTCCACTGCTCCTTGTCAAGAGTGAATTTTTGTCTCAGTCTTTCTGGTTCAATCGGGGCAACAGGATTTGAACCTGCGACCTCACGGGCATCAAACGGTTCCACAACGTATTGATTTTACTGGCTTTTCCACACATCATTTCAAAAAGGTAATATAAAAGGTAATAGTTTTATCCAAAATGAGCATGTGCATCTGCTACGATTTTAGCTTTATCCTCTAATGATGTCGTATCAAATGTGTAATAATTCTTATTCACATCCGGAGAATGTCCCAGTAATGAAGCAGCAACTACTTCTGATACACCTGCACATCGCATATTGGAATTGAATGTTTTTCTAAAAGCATGAATTCCCCTGTCTGGGATTCCCAATTGCTTACATTTATTTTTAATACAAGACGAAACAACTGGTGCATGAATCCTACCATCTTCATTAGCAAAAATCCACTCACACGAATACCCTTTTGCAAACTCAGCCTTTTTTACCCTTGTAAATAATGCCATTATTTTTTCATCCAGCGGAAAGTTTCTTACCTTTTTATTCTTCGTTTTGTCGATAAAATATTCTTTTGTCTTTCTATTAAACTTTTCTGATCTCTGTATGGTAAAATACCCTTTTTCATTATGGATATCTTCCCACTTCAAGGCTACTATTTCACCCACACGCATTCCAGTTAAGCTCGCAAGCTCCACAGCATAATGTGGTATGTAAGAGGGTATCTTTTTATACTGTTGATGTAGCCATTGTGTAATTAACTCAACTTCTTCATCCGTATACACTTGTTTCGATAATGGTTTATCAATTTCTTCACAATATCCATAAAATTGTTTTCTCAGAAGATATACCATTGGATTTTCAGGAATTACCTTTTCTCGAAATGCTTTCTGGAATGTGTTATCAATATATCCATATGCCTTTTTAAAAGATCCCTTACTCAAGCCGTTATCCACAATCATATCATGAAAAAACAGCTTTAACATATCCACTGTAATTTCTTCTATTGGATTTTGCATGAATGCTTTATCCTTGAAAAACCTATTGTAATCGGTGGTATACTTATAGACTGTGTTATCGACTACCATACAATCTTGTACTTTTCTCCACCGCCAGTACATCTCATCAAGTGTTATTGTCTTATCTGTCTCGGTTTTGTAATATTCAACCAATATATCATCCAGTTTTTTTCTAGTGGATTTCTTAATTAATCTGTATCCACTTTCTTTACTGCCATCCTTAACGTATGTTCTCCAATATCCATCCTTACCCTGCGTGATTTTATAAGGATGCCTTCTTAAAAGTTCTTGTCTCTCCTTCATTTCAATAGCATCCTGTACATCTGACAGATCAACCTTACCACTATCTTCAAGATATTTCAAGATTTCCTCTGCTTTAAATTCTTTTGTCCCCCGGACTACATTTTTAACACTCTTATCATTTTTCTTCACTTATTCCTGTTATTCCAATTTTGCAGAAGAAGGATGCCCCAATTCAGGGCATCACTCCTGCATCTTTTATACATTTCAATCTATCTAAAAATCCTTGAGGAAGAAATTTCTTCCCCTTAGAGTACTAACCTTTATAACATTTCTGGTAACTACATTCTTCTCTTTTTAGGCTGCATTACCGGTTATATCATCTTTTGCAGCAGTATCTTTCTCTGCTGTTTTTTCCAATCCGATTCCGCTGTCAATCTCCGAGTTCATATCTGTAGAGTATGGCGGTCTGCTGCATAGCTCCCATTTACCTTTTCCAACCTGCATCTTCCATTCCAAGTCCACATCCTTTGGATAATCTCTGGACAATGGTTCTGTGCATTCTTTCATCAATCGTTTCTTCTCTCGTTTACCACAGGTGAAAAACAGATACTTGAACTGCTTCCCTCGATAATGCTGTATCCCGACTTCCTGCTGCTGTTCAAACGTTGGTCTGCATGTCAGTCTCTTATCTTCTTTATCTTCTGCAAAAAACTGCTTTGTCTGTCTGGGATGCAGTTTTATCCCGTTCTTCATGTACATATCTGTCCAGATGTATCCCAAATAATAAAAATTGCTGCCCTGATAGACATATCCCGGCTTTCCAACCATTCCATCAGCCCAAGTAAACAGTACCTTGACTTCAGGACAGTTCTTCTTTATCCACCGGATCGTCTGGGACAGCATCTGCGATTCACTGTTTTTCGGCATATCTTCTGTCATACACATCCTGCCGATTTCATAATAATCTTTCGTTTCCAAGGATGGGAATATCTTCTTTATCGTATGCAGCGGTCTCGTTCCCCATCCAAGTGTTACAACACCAACAAGCCTATCATCCAGATAAAAGCCCAGAAAGTGTTTATTCAACCGTGGCAGTATATTTGAGTAATGATAGGTCTGTATCATTTTTAGAGCATCCTCTTTCTTTATTTCTCGTATCTCATATGTATAAATATTTTTTCCTCCTGTTTATTTCTCAAGCTTCAATGGATGTGCTTCCGCTTCGATCTCAGCTGCATCATCCGTTATCGAGGTCATGTAGATCACCGGCTGCAATCCATTTGCAATACAGTTCTGTATGTTCCACTTAATAAGTGCTTCAAGCATTTCTGGTGTATATGCATACATCGGGCAGTCTGCTTCTTTGATCTTCTGTTTCAGTTCTTTATCCAGCTCCGCATTCGTCTTACTTGCATACCGTGTCAATTCCTTATGGATTTCTTTTGGCAACAGCTGTAAATTCTCAGCCCGGTTGCACACATTTCCATCATTCGGCTTGTATCGTAGGTTCTTTCTAATATGATGCACTTCAGTTTCTTCAGAGCCAAATTCATTCTTTCCAAAATGTTCACTCATGATCTTATGCATTGGAATATGCTTGTTATATTCTCCCTCAATGGCATGCTCGTAATACCAATCCTGACCGGTTCTGACTCCATTCTTATTCATCGTTCCTATATATCTATGGTTCGCTTTCAATATTCTGAGTTTACCTGCATATACCGAAAACAGATAACCCTTGTCTTGACCTGACTTACATCATTCGTCCATGTGACCTGTCCATTGGATGTATGCAGCTGTGCAGCCCACGCATCGACCGCACCTGTCTCATTTGTCCAGTTGACTTTTCCTTCAGATTTCTTTTCTTCAGAAGCCCACGCATCCACCAAAGAAGAATCGACTCCTGCCTGTACCATGATCTCCGGTGTCAGTCCCTGTAAGGATGCCGTGATGGTATCTGCTGAAGTCGTGTCAATGTTCAGCTTTGCCTGTATCTCTGGACTCAATCCCTGAATCTCACTGACAAGACTGTCAACCTGACCTTGTGCTTCTGAGGTATCTGCCCCGACTGCTGCCTGAAGCTCTACATTATTCTGAGCCTGTTGAAACTGCTGTAACAGAGATAATGCATTCCCGATCTCGCCATCCACCTGTGATGCATCCACAGACATGACTGCCGGTTGTTCCAACATCTGTTTCTGTGTCACACAATATTGGATGACTGCATTCGCATCATCGACTTGTGAAGAATCAACTTCAACAGTACCTTTGTACTCTTGCATCTGCTGAATGGTGCTGTCCAGAGTCGCTATCTTGTCTTCTGTATTCTCAATATCAGATACATCAATCTGGATGTTCATGCCTGTATCACCAGACATTTCTTCTATACGTGACTTGGCTTCTCCTGCTGCCATGCCAAGATCACCAAGCGTTTTTATGGATTCGTCAGCCCAGTCAAACTGTCCTCCAAACTCTTCCATCTCTCCAAACATTGCCTGAACCATCGGCATTGACAGATTCAGTCCATCAACGAAATCCTGCATGGTTCTCTGACCTGCGATCTTGTACTCTCCACTTGCTTCATCCAGTTCCATAAGACCTGCTTTTGTTGCTTTTGCACAGAACTCTGCTACATCAAGTCCCGTTCTGTTACCTTCCGAATCATGGTTGAAGTAATGCTCAATGCTGTCTATATAGGAAGAAACTGCTGCTTCATCGTCATGATCTATCGTATCAGGCACGATAAAATCAACTGCTGCCTTGTAATCTTCTCGTCCTGTCCTACCATAGTATTCAGAATCTGTGTTCTGTGTCGTATCCTCGATATGTTGTAATGCTCCCATGGCATCATCAAACATATCACCGGATTCAGAAGCGTTCTGTTTATCCAGCCAGTTCTGATATGCTCCGGTCGCTTCCCTCAGAGATGCGGATAACAGATCAAGCTGATTGCACTGGTTCACGATACTGTCATTTTCAGACAAGAGTGCATCTATGTTATCCTGAATGCTCTGAGCATTATCACTCTTTGCATCTGCAAGACCTCTCAGTTCTTCCTGAAGCTGCTCGATCTGAGCAATATTCTCCATATATTGATTCTGCTTTTCCAACTTCTGATTATCATTCGTCTGGATTGCTTCTTCTGCCTTTGCTTTCTGAAGCTCTCTGACCTTCTCCGCATTCAGCTGCAAAGCACCATTATTGTATTCCAATGCAGACGTATAATCTGCCAGTTCATCAGAATTAAAATCATCTATGGATATGGACTGTCCAGTACTCTGGGAATTCAATAAAGAATTGGCTTTCTCTATCCCGGATAATGCAGTGTTCACACTCTCAATCTGAGTCGATAAATTTGATGCGGAATCTGATACCGTATTAAGCCCGGCTCCTGTACTGGAAGAAATAACTCCCAACTGTACGAGCATATTAACAAGATTTCCTACCTGTTCACTTGACGTATCAGATATCACTCCACACTGGACAGCTGCATCTACCAGAGAATTAACAGCATCCTCTCCCTCCTGAATACCTTCTGTCTCAAATGCATATTTGAAATCGGTATCTGTCAGGTTTAAATCTTTTAATGCTTTTGCACTCTCTGATACCGTCTTTCCAAAATCAGAAGAATCACTGCCCTTGACCGCTTTTGTAAACTTATCATTTGCGATCGCAGTCTCATTCAGCTGATCCCGTACTTCCTGCACCTGATCTGCATATTCAGACATGCTACCTTTTGATAATTCCTGCATGGTGGAATCTAACTCGTTAAAAGATGATGCAGCATCGTTGATTTTCGTATCGTCCCCATCAGAGACAGCATCGTTGTATTCCTTTACTGCTTTTGCGTAGTCAGATAACCATTTTGCAGCGGTCTGTTCTTTACCATCCGCACTAAATAAAGTCTTGTCCGACTTCATTTCAGCTTTCTGTGCCTGTTCATACAGGCTCTGATATTCTTCAAGAACATCTTTTGTATCTGTGAGTCCTGCTGCTGCATTATCTGATAACAGTTCCAAAGTATCAGATTCTCCATACTGTTTCTCAATATCCGAAACTTCGGTCATAAAATCATTGAGTGCATCTTTCGCAGTGGTCGCATCCGCATCAATCGCAACATTCATGGTGATGCCATCAGAACCCTTCTCCAACTTGACCACTTCATCGCCATAAGTCTTCTGAAGCTTCTGTATAGATGTCTTTAATGCTTCAGATTCATCCGAACCGTTATCATAGAACTGTCCAAGATAATTATGCCGATTCTTCTCCATCTCTTTTGTAGCTTTATCAATGCCCTTCTTATTCTCATTTAAGAAATTCTCTGATTCTTTCTGTGAGACTTTATCCAGAAGTTCGATCTGCTGTTGAAGGCTTCCATTGATAAGGTCAATGCCTTGTACTTGGTCACCATAAGAATCAGTCAGAGATTCCTGAATGCTCAACAGCTCACTCTTTGCGTCCGCTGCTTCTTGTTCCGTCAGTGTACCGGATGCAAGTTCAGTCCTCAACTCCTGAATCCTGCTGATATTATCTTCTATGGATGTATTATTTTCTTCCCACGCATTACCGGATTCTCTCGCAGATGAGACTGCTTCCTTGACAGAATTATTATAGGAAGAAATTGCTGCTACCGCTGCCGTAACTCCTGCTGCAACAAGAATCAATGGATTTGCCATGAGTGTAGCCCATAATCCAGACAATGCACCGGATAATGTGACCGTGGATGCTGCTGCCGTTCCGTTTGCTGCGGATAATCCCATGGCTGCGACTGCTGCCTGTGCTTCCGCTTCGGACATTCCGGTATTCATAAGAAGCAATACTCGCTGGGCTTCGGATAATGCTGTACTGGATGCCAGTAATTTTGCCTGAGATGCGGATAATCCCTGTGTGAGGTTCAACAGGTTTTCGAATCCTGCATCTGTCAGGTTTCCTGCTTTCAAGATGTCCATAGCTTTTCCAAGGTTGCTGAAATCCTGAATAAGATTTTGAATCCAGCCAAAAGCATACACTCCACCTGCTGCACCAAGCCCGACAAGAGATGCTTTCAACAGGTCTGTCTGAGCTGTAAAGTCTGCTACTGCTTTCGCTCCATCCAGAAATCCTGCATACATATCATCAGATACGACCGAAGTAGCAACATTTTCAAGGCTTGCTTTCAGTGCATTAGTTTTGGCTTCCAGTGAATTCATGTAGTTATCATTAAATTTCTTTTCCGCAGTCCCATCAGAATTCTGTGCTGTCTCTGTAAGTGCCTGAACCTTATTCCAGTTATCCATCATTGCTATGAGCTTGTTATACTGGTGTGTACCTGCCATGGCTGTTGCGATTGCTTTCTTTGTGTTTCCATCAAAAGATGACCATTTCTCAGCAACTGCATCAATGACCGGTTCGGAATCCTTGAACTGTCCATTCACATCACGCATAGAGATTCCAACTTTATTCAGGACTTTCTCCACATCGTTCAATGCTTCGCCAGTCTCAGAATCAACAAATTTTCCTGCTTTTATCTGGTTCATTCTGGAAAAGATACTCTTTAGTGCTGTACCAATCGAATCATCACTGTCCTGCGTAACATCTTTAATGGTTGCGATCATGGCAGCAGTCTTTTCAAGAGACACACCTGCGTTATTTGCCTGTGATGCTACTTTTGTCAGTGCCTGTCCGATTCCACCTGCATCAGAAGCAGATTCAAGGTCAATGCTCGTAAGGACATCATTGATATGACCTGCCTGATCTGCGTTCATCTGAAAACCATTCAGTGTGGCTGTCAAAACTTCTGAAGACTGTTCTGAACTCATCTGTGCATCTTTTGACAAGACCATGGAATCCTTGATGAGCTGATTTGTCTCGGACATGGTACGTCCCTGTCTCAGCCAACTGTCCGCAGACTGAGCAACATCAGAAGTAACACTTCCAAGCTCCTGTCCAAGCTCATTGTAGCTCTGCATCAAGTCATTGATATAAGTCTTGCTCTCACCTGTAGCCATTGCAAGGTCAGTCTTGATATCATTGAAGCTCTTAACTGTTTCAAGTCCCTGTTTTCCTGCATCCACAACCTTATAGATTCCATCCTGAAGCATATTTGCCATGGTATAAGTGCTGAATGCTTCTTTCAGGCTTCCACCAAAACGTTGAAAAGTGGATTGACCTGCTGCTCCTGCTGCATTGATATTTCCAAGCATCTGTTGTAATGTATTAGTCCTTGGTGTATCAATTGCTGTTTCTGCTGCATCTTTTGTACTGTTCTTTACTGTATTCTTAACTTCTGTCTTGAGTGAATCCGTATCAACATGAAGGTCTATCTTGATATCTGTTATCTTGTTGACTGCTTCCTTCAATTCCGCAGCTATGGCATCCGCATCAATCTTAAAGTGTACCGGAAGATCAAGGTCTGCAAGTGCAAGGTTCAGATCAGACTGCAAGGATTCCTTATTCACCTGCAAGTCCACCTTTACCGGCTCGTCACCTGTTGCGATCTTTGCAATGGCTTCACGAAGGTTTGATGTAAGTTGCTCATCATTGACCTTCAGATCAACATTCATTGCATCCCCGGTTCCGTTTCCTGCATTCTGGACTGCTTCCCTTATATCAGAAGTAATCTTATCTGCATTCACGTCCACATCAAGGTCTATGGTTGTCTTTGCAGCTTCCTGTGCGAACTGGATATTCTTCTGAAGACTCTGCATAATCATATTGGATGCATCTGTAGTCTGCTTCCATGCGAACTCATCCACATCAGCCCTTGTCTGTGCATCCATGTCCTGGGCAGATATCACCTGCGTCATATCCGCTCTTGCTTTCTTCATCAGGTCAAATGCATGGGTGATCTGATCTGCCTGTGTTGTGATATTCTCTGCAAAATGCTGTGGAAACATTGTTTCCATCTCGCCCCAGATAGAGTCTATCGAAACACCCTTACTTGCATCCCGGACGATCTTTCCAACATTATTCTGTAAAAGTTCTTTATAATTATCTTCTCCAAGCTCCTTCTTCAAGGCATCAGATACGAAGATCTTCTTGTCCTTAAAATAGTTGAAAAAGTCATCATAGATTCCGGTCGCTCCCTGTACAAGCTTTGCATTCTCGGATAGAGTCTTCTGTAAAGGCTCCATCCCGGCTGCAAAGTCAGAGAATCCAGAATCTTTCACGTTGAAATTGCTTCCATCCCAAGCCTTTCCAAGACTGGTCATCATCTTATTTAATTGTGATCTTATCTGATTGATTGTGGATTTATCGGTGATATTAAAAGACTCTGCTAACTGTTTTGATATAGAAGATGTGTCGATTTTTGTCTGTTTGATACCTTTTTCGATACTGGAACTTAGTTTCTTTGCAGAATCCTGATTCAGTTCAACATCAATCTTCAGCTTGTTGTTCTGATTCAGGAATGCATTTAATTTGCCCTCGGCTTCTGCCGTGTCAAGCTCGGCTGTGACTTTCGCTCTGAAATCTTTAGCCATTAAGCAGACTGTCTCCTGTCATTGTTTACTTTTCTTGTTAACTTCTTTAAAACTGCATCCAAGGTTAAATCCTCCTGTTTCCAAATACTCTTTCCAGTCTCATCCAACACTCGGAATCTATAAATTGGAAGAATATCAATCGTCAGTCCTAACTCACTGCACATCTTTTTGCATTCTTCTATCTTATTGTAAGCAACCTTTGTCACATAAATCTTCTTGCCCTGACAGTCTGTAATTGCTTTATTTTTATTACAGTACGGTTTACGACTCACAGCTGTTTCGTAATGCATGATGTACGGGATTTCCGTCAGACCAAGCTCTTGTGCAAGCACTATCAGTTCATAACCAGATTTCAGCTTATAATCATAGTTTCTGACCAACACCGGCACAAGCTCATGTGTACGCTCATACTGTTCCCTGTGTGCTTTTAAATTTTCTTCCTCATACTTACGCTTTCCAATCACAATCTTGTCCAGTGGAATCATTGGAAACTCTTTCTTTTTATTACGTCCATCATTGATGTGCTGCCATTTCAACGCACCATTTTTTGTGTATCTCGGATTGTATTCATCCATATTTTTAATTTCCTGAATCATTCTTCGTCCTCCACTTCATCCTGATCAAATATCTCTGTATCTTCTAGTCCAAGTGTGACCGCCAGTGCATTACGTTTGTTACACATCTTTTCAATAATCTGCTGCATAACATCTTTATTAATACGTTCCATAAGAACTGTAACCATGGAATCTTTTTCATCTTCATCACAATGATTCCAGACTTCCACCATATCACAAAACACCTCTACGGGGTCTGTGTATGCATCTGGAAAATAAAAATCCCTCATTTCATTCAGATCTATCTTCACCAAATCCCTGCCGTTCTTATCAAGCAACATGAATACTTTATATTTTCCAATGTCTGTGATCTCTTTTATAAAATCGTCCACATCCATTTCCAGATGGCAACATTCCTCGTGCGTATCTTTATCATGCATCAAGATCTTCCGTGTTACGATTCCACTTATAAAACTGTATTTTTCTCTGTTGTATAATCCTATCACCATACCAACTTCAACATCGTCAATATAATCTTTTAATTCAACCATTATGTAATTCTCCTTCATATTTATTTAGTAAAATCTGCTGCCAAAAGCAGTCTGTATATGTCTTGGCACGGCACTCATCGTATCTGACCAAAATCCACCATTACCAAGCAATCCTCCGCTCTCAGCAAAGTTATAAATCGTCTTTGTGTCCCTACCGGACGGAACATATGTATACCCAGTGTTCAATCTGATCTCACCGGAAGAAACAGCTCCACCGCCCATGAACGAGCATTCCGGTGAGCTTCTCAACGTTCCGGTTCGCATGTATCTTCCTCCTGCTGCTCCATAGAAACGATCAACATTCAGGTGAAGGTCTTCCATAGAATTGTCAATCACTTCTCTCGTAGCGTCCGCAACTTCCTGTTGGAGAGCCTGTTCCAAAGCTCCCCATGATGTAAATGTTCCTCCCATGCTGATTCTCCTCACACTCTTGAGTAATCCAGTCTCACGTGTCTCGTCTGTTTCATCCAATCTAAAAAGGCTCCCTCCTCCACACGGTAACTACGACCAATGCGGATACTCGGGAAGCCTGACGTTCTCATAAGTGCTTTCGCCTGTCTTTTTCCAACCTGTAAAACTTCCTGTAACTCTTCTTCTGTGTAAAATCTCATAATCTTATTGTCCTTTCATTTTCATAAATAATCACATGCTGATCTGTGGATATATCATCCTTGTTTCTATTGCATGACCATCTTCATCATACGTTTTTTCAGTTTCTATCCTGATGATTCCTCTTGTTTTAAGCTCAAGAATATACTTCTGTATTCCTCTTGGTGTCTTAGCTAATAGATTTGCAAAATACGTGTTGGTTGCAGTGCAGTATCCGGTATCCTCTGACATGGTTAAAATCTTACCGTACAGCATAATCACTGCTGCATTTGTCACACCAAGCTCTTTCAGCTTGTGAATCATCCCTACTTCTATAATAATTCCATCATTCATCTTCTTTTCCTGCTGCTCCTTACTTCATATTTTTCATATCATTTTTAATCAGAGTTGTGATATAACTCTGGATCGACATGCCACGCAATGTGGCAAATAACTTCAACTCTCTGTGGAAGTCTGCATTAACTTCGATTGAAATTCTCTTTTTATTTTCTGCCATTTGTAATACCTCCTTATTTTTATCTGATGCTAAAAGTTGTTTTCCTCATATACGACACGCATTTGAGATTCAAAAAAGCATTGATTCTCTCATCGTTTTAGGACAACTTTTAATTTTAAATTCTGCAATTTTTGCGGAAATTTTGTCAAAAAAGTTTTTTCCCTCATATACCGGACGTTTTCGGGATTTAAAAAAGTCCTGTCTTTACCAAAGATTTATAGCAACTTTTTTTCGACTTTCATACTTTTTTGCGGAAATTTTGATATCAAAAGTTATTCTCCTCATATACGACACGCATTTGACATTGCGAAAAGCACCGATTTCTTCAGGGTTTTAAGACAACTTTTTTTCTGACTTTCGTACTTTTTGACGGAACTTTTGTTCAGCCTAAAATCAATTCCCTCATATAGCGGACGAATTTGAGATTGCACATTCTGGTATGATAAAAGGATTTTACAACAACTTTTAATTTGACTTCGTGTAAATTTTCTGGAAATCCTGTCCGGTACAAAAGTTGTTTCCCTCATATACCGGACGCATTTGACATCTCGATAACAACTTCTTTTATATATGTTTTATAACAACTTTTTTTTTCAAATTCTGCAATTTTTGCGGAAATTTTGCTGAGTAGCCAGCTCAGAGCTGTACTGTCTCTCCCCGGCTACCTTCCCAGCTCATTCTTACCTGCGTCCAGAGAACTTATCATCACCAGATCGAGTCAGAATCCATCCTGAGCATCTTTCCGAACAAGTTTACCTGTAACTGACCCGGATGGATTTTAGCCCTCATTTCGTGACAATAGCCCTCCACTTATTTTCAATCATAATCATCCAGAAAATATCTGGATTTTCTGCTCTGCTGCCTGACCTAACAAGCTGTTCTGTATCCGTAAATGTAGTTACTATTTTCATCTTCTCAGTAGCTACGTTCAGCTCATTATTTACCCTTACCCATTCTGTCACACCAAAAAAGAGGGCAGACATCTGATCTGCTCTCTCCTAATTTTATAAGCTCAAAATTTTCTTTTCTGTTTTTTCCGAATCGACTTTCTTCCTATATAAAGAGTTTCCTGCGTCAAGTTGTAAGCACCCCGGGCAGTGTTACGGTTCCACTTCTGCTGCATCAGCCTTCAGGATATCTTCTCCAACTTGTTCCATCTGTATACGCATCTGCTTTTGCAACTCTCTGGCTTGCTCACGAAGTTTTTCATCTGAACAGCTTACCCGATCATGCAATATCAAAAAGAATCGAATGAGTTCAATTTTTTCTTCAAAATCCAGTTCTACTTTGTATTGCTTCTCTGAAGTGCATCTTCTTTGAATAGAATCCCAAATCATATTTAACATAATTCGTTTAAACCCTTCTCGAAGCATCTTTTTCTCTTTTTTATCTGGTGTGAAGTTCATAACATCAGCATAATCATCCGCTCCAATAGTAATCTTATTCATCTTCCTGACATTATACTTTTTGTCATCACTTCGGTTTTCGAATTCACTTTTTATTGCTTCCGTGATTTCAAAATATTTACCGCATCTTACTGCTGCACGCTCAGACTTCAGTTTATAAAAATCAAGGAACCAACTCATGTAAATATTATATTCTTCCAATAGTTCATCATCTGGAACAGTATGCATAGATGTCCTGCTTTCTTTTCTGAGTATTCCCTTCGGTAAACTATTGGCTGGATATCCAAGTTTTCTGCAAATGCGTGTAATGGTCTGGCTCCTGACAGTATTAATGCATATTTCCTGAAATATTCTGCTTACTTTAGCATAACCTGCCGTTGTCGCAGACTCAAAATGTAAAGCCATACTATGCAAAATCCCGTATACATCAAATCCAAACTCTCTGTAAATCACTGAACTGGATATGTAAATATTAGTCATTTCTCCTCGTTGATGATATTCATTTCTCTGAACTCCCGAAGAAAGAACACACTTGAACAAATATTCGAATACTCCGTCTGGTACTCTCTTTACACCGCTATTCGTTTTTCGTTTATCTTCCAGCTCCGGTTCCTTCAGCTGCTTCGTGAAAATATAACTCTTCTTTGGTTTGTGTGTTTTCTTATTCTCCGGGTGATAAAATTCAAAAGATGATTCTATCTCTTTAATCTGTTTCTGTTTCTGACCTCCTGATGATTCTTTCCAGCCGAGTTCTTCACAGATTTTCTTATATGTATACTCCTGATTCAACTTCAACATAGTTTTGTTTTTCTTCCTTTTGTCAGATTTAATTACCTATATATGCAGCAAGCTGCTCTCTGTCTCCGTCCGCTTATGCTCCCCGGAGACAAAAAATGTATATGTTATAAGGCTTATTATAACACGTTTTCCAAATTTGTCAACTTCAATTACCTATATAATACTAATATATAATGGTAATTGATTTTGACAAATTTGGAAAGTGCAAAATAATCTTTTTCTTTACTGGCTTTTCATTTGGTTAGGATAGACTAATCTATTCCAATTTTGTCAACTTCAATTTTACGCACATAAAATGAATTGGGATTTGATTCGGACAAATTTGGAAATCATCGACCAAAATTCCTTATTCTTACTAAGTTTTTGACGAATCAATTTCAACAAAATTCACATCCTGCCGAAGGCAGAGAGAGGGCGAAGCCCGTATATAGATACTTAATCTTGACAAATTTATACTGTCTTAAAAAGCCTAAAAACCTTTATTTTCAACGTTTTTCAGACTTCAGTTCTTTCTTAAAGAGGTTTAATCTGCATGTTGAAGCTGCTGAAAAGCTATATTTTTTATACGTTTTGGAGCAACTTTTTATATTTTACTTAATCTGCCGGCAAGAAGAAACGCGTACAAGATATTCAATCTCATACGCTTCATGCTTTACTTCTGATGTTCTATTATTCACTCGCCCTGAATCAGGGCATGTGCTTGTGTTGTGATGGGATGCCAGATGAGTACCTCATATTAAACTCAGGGACATTTCGACCTCAAGATTTAATAGATGGGGTGGCAAAACACCTCCTCATAGCATTGCAAGGTGTCTCTATTTTAGCAACCCCTTTTGCAGATGCCTGTTTTAGGAATCCGACTTACTGTACTTAAATTTTTCAGAGTCGGTAAAACACCGGGACAGATTTAATTCTCTTCGAATGATGGGGCGTACCAGAGACCATCCATCTTATCTCAGATGTAGTTATCCCGGCTTTATTTCTGGTTGCATTTCTTGCTCTTATCAATATCGAATTTAAATTTCTGGTCAGTATAAAAATGTACCACATCCAGAGAATATAGCAAATAAAACGGCTCTTCTCAGTTGTAAGTACCCCGTCTACCTGCTGCCCCTCTCCCTCCTATCCAGATGATCTTATCTGTGTTCTTCTTCCTGATCTGCTCTTGTCCTCTCTGCTTGTCTCGTTCCGGTAAAGATATGATTCTGCTGCTCCGGTCAGCTCGATGGAATAAATGTTTTCTCCTGCTGCATAGCCCTGTTATTCTATGACCGCATTTCCCGATGTTATCCCCTATATAGGAAGCTTCTTCTTTTCTCCTGATGCTTCCTTGCTTTCTTTAATTAGAAATAAGTGCTACCCTATTGCAGCGTATACGCTCAGATTCAGCTCTACACCCCTCCATGGGTAAATTGTCCAGACAAGTCTCTCCCGTGGCTTCCTGCTCTGTCACGTTCGATATAGTCCACTAATCATGGGTAGCAAATCATCTGCACTCTGTCCGGTTCGGTGGGCTGCTCCTGATCCTGTGCTGTGATGATCTCCAGTACTGCGGTACTGTGTACCAAATGACCGGTTGCATATCTGTATTCTATCTCCTGTTCTTTCTGCCGGTCACACTTCAAGTACCATTGTATCTGCTTCTGTTCTTGTCTCTCTGTCTGGTTCTTCAGCTTCAACAAGCTTTATTCTGTTATCTCTTCTCTTATCTCTGGTGTAGCTCTTGGAATCTTCTTGGATATGATCTCATGCTGTATACACTCTCTTGCATTCAGCTTGTAGCACGGTTGTAGTTACTATATCTATATCTTCAGTAGCTACATTGTCGTTACCTGCTGCCGGTGATCTGCTTCTATTCTCTCTCTGATCGGATAACAGGACAAAAAAAAAGAAGCGGTATCTCTACCGCTCCTGTATTACTCAACTGCAAGTATGTAGTTAACTGCTTTCTCTGCTTTGCCTGCTGCTGAAACAATAAACTTATTATCGTTCCGTAACACCTGCAACCAGTTCTGAATGTATGCGGCTGAGTTTCTGAAGGTCTTTGTTGTTTCGATTCCAAGCATGTTCATCAGTGAAGCACTTCCGATCTCTGCCACAAGTTCTTCTTTACTGTATTCCTCACCGCCAAACGCTGCAACTGCTCCGGTCTGAAGTCTATTCAATCTGCTCTGGTGTCCGGTGCTATGTGTCAGTTCATGAAACGTTGTACTGTAGTACTCGTTGATGGCTTTGTACTGTTCTTTCATCGGTACAACAACTCTATCACTTGACGGGCTGTAATATGCTTCATTGCTTGCACATTCAACAAAGTCAATGTGTTCTCTTGTGATGTAATCAATGATTATCTTGTCACCTTCTGCAATCGGTTCAACCTCTGCAAATGGTCTTTCAAGTGGTTTTACACCTTCAACCTGTGAGATGTGAAAGACGTTGTAATATCTCAACATTGGGATTTTCTTAACTTCTTTCTCCCCGGTTTCTTTGTCTGTTTCTTCTTTTTCAAGTATCTTCCAAAATACCACTATTTCGGACTTCTCACCTTTTTTAACATGACCGCCAAGATCCTGCCACTGTTTAAAGGTTGCATACTCTCCGGTGTGCTTCAGCAGCATTTGATTAATCATTGAATATGGTTTCTTGCTTACTCTGTTGTATGCTCCTGCTCGGATTCCTGTCCAAGGTTTTTCCCATGGGATAATTCCTTTTTCAAGTTCTGCAATGATTCTTGTAGTTACCATATCGTATACATTTGCTTTTGTTGCTGCCATATTAAAGCACCTCTTTCTTTATTTGATGCTTTAATTATATACTGGGTACAGTATATTGTAAATAGACATGCTGCACAAACTTAACCATCGAAAATTGTAGTTTTTGTATACTGTGCCCAGTATTTTATAAAAACTTCTTCTATCCTTGTTTATTACTCCAAAATGTGCTAAACTCATTATAGAACAATCGTGTTGCAGGGTGGCTGACCTCTATTCTACATAGAATGGAGGTGATGCCGATGAAATTTGATTTTCAAGATCTTATGGCTTTTGGAATGTTTTTGTTGGCATTGCTTACGTTTATTGTTTTAATATGTAAGTAATTTTCTGCATAGAAAAACCACCCCTAAACTTTGGCAGGTAGCAGGGTGGCATTTCTATGTTATCATGTTTTACAAGGTCAACCCCTTGTGGGCGGTTGTTCTCTTTGATTAAAGTATATCACAGTCTATTATATGAATCAAGCCTACTATTCTTTTATCTCTGGAATCTCATTCTCCAACAATCTGTTAATCATTCCATTCACAGTTTCATTCTGATCTGCTGCATGTTTCTGTATTATTTCTTTATTACCTTTTTTCACTCTTATCTTTATCTCATCATAAGACTTTTCATTATATTTCTTTACGGCTTTTTTCTGTGCTTCGCTATATGCCATAAAATCACCTCAAAAAGTTTTTGTTATTTATATTAACACAAAACTGTCTTTAGTTCAATACTGTACCCAGTAGAAAAATGCACAAAATATACTGGGTACATTTGTGCAATATTACGTCTTGATTTTATACTGGGTACAGTATATACTAATCTCAACAACAAAACAACAGCAACACACAAGCAACCGAACATCCGAAAAATGTTCACAAACTTGAAACCATATACCTGTGAGAATCGCAACTAGCATATCAATAGTCAGGAAGATGATTTAAGGGTTGCTACTAAAGAAGAATCTCAGGAGGAAAACATATGTGTAAAACAATGAACGAACTTGAAAAGGTAGTAGCTGATTACAGAGGACTGAAGGCACTGAAAGAACAGGTTGAAGAAGAGCTTAAAGCGGTTGAACGTGAGATTATCGGCTACATGGATTCGAACAAAAAACTCACAGAGACAGGCAAGGATTTCACAGTAAAACTTTCCACTTGTGAAAGAAGAACACTCGATAGCAAACAACTTGAAGCCGATTTAGGAAGTCTCGCAGAGTATCAGCGTATCAGCCAGTATAGAAGACTTTACATTAAATAAATCACTTATCCTTCCGGTGGCGGTTAACCGGAGAAAGAAGGTATCTATGTTATACAGAGTATTCTTTAACGCTTCCAATGCCAGTTATGCCAGATGCTTTACCAATAAAGAAGAAGCAGAAAAATTTTACAATGGGCTTGTACATGCAGGATGTTACACAAATGTAGTATTTCAGGAAGGTTAAAGTGGTCACAGCCACTATAAACAGGGCTTTAAGCTGTGAGCGTTCCCACTCTTCACGGGTGGGAGGTAGTCAAAAGACAGGAGGACAATAACATGGTTAAATCAACAGTAATTAAATTATTTATCTCTGCATTGGTAGCAACTACACCAGTCCCGACAACAGCATACACAAGTACAGGCATCTATTATGCCGACAGTCAGACCGTTGTTGATGCTTCCGGTGAGGAATGGGGATTTGATACAGAACTTGAAGACGGTACACCTGTAGTTATCACATTCGACTCACAGGGGACTGATAGCAGATATGATGATGTAGTTACCGGATTAACAACTATTGAACAGTAGAAGGACATGAACATGCTCAATAAATTAACTGCTAGGATGAATGTTCTTCGGGACATCATCGAACAAAAGGCTGCTGCCCCACGACAGATTGCAGGGTATAAAGAGCATTTCATACGATGTTATAACTCACTCTATGAGCTGTGGCAGTGTGATGCTATAGACAAGAATACTTACAACCGGCTTGTAAATGAATACTTCAGCTACTACTTGGATTACAAGAATGCATTCAAGTATAAATAATCACTCTTGCTGTGCTACCGGCATGACGGGCAAGTTGTTTTCATTTTTTATGTTTTTCTCCGTGATTCTCATGGGGAGAAAGTTCTTCCCATAGGATCACAACAAAAAAAGGCGAAAGAAGGTATTTACTCATGACTGAATTTAAAGGAAGATACGACAAACTTATTGATGCTTTATTTGATGCTTACTGTGATGAGGACAACGATCATCCGCAGGACATCAAGGATTCTATCAACGATACGATCAACTACTTCAGCAATGCCTTACACACAACACCGGCAAAGGTTGACAGCAAGATCATGACTCCGATCTGTGATGTGGAACGTTGGGCTTTTGAACAGGGCTTTGCTGCATGTCTGGAATTACTTGGCAATTCATTACTCAGGAGGAAAGAACATGAACAGGACAAGAGTTGAAACTGTAATGACATATGAGGACTGGTGCAAGGTTCACCGGAAGACATTAAAGAGAATGTTTCGTGATACTGCTGCTGCCTGTATGCAGTGGATTGCAGTACTTCTTATTACAGTCGGGCTGCCGATTGGAATGATTGCACACTGGCTGCTCATTGGTTACTAAAGCATGAACCCTGACAAGGTTTATATAAATATTTCATATCACAGGAGGATTATACAATGAATGAAAAGGTCAAGGAATTTACAACAAACAAGCTTCAGGAAGTAAAGGATGGCAAGAATCCAGTCACTGTCTCATCAGAGGTTGACGGTTATCTGGAAGCCCTCAGAGATACCGGTATCATCACACCGATTGAATATGTCGATGCTTACTATGACTTCTCTATCAGTGTGGTAAAAACACTTAGCCCGAATATTGAATCAGAAAATGCAGCACTGGCAAAACTGAACGGCTGGAAAGCTGTTATTGAGACCATTGCATTACAGATGTAACAGGCAAAAGGTTACCAACCCTCGGTCAACTTAATTGCAGATGCAGCTGTCACACGCACTGGCAGCTGCACCATAAAATATATATCACGGAGGAAAAAATCATGAACACAAACAAATGGACACAGAGCAACATCATCAACGAGGAAACAGGTGAAGCAAAACAGGTTCTTGCGATCGGACTTTATGGTAAAGAGCTTTATCAGTACAACACTATTGTTATGGCTCAGGGCACACATACAAAGCTTCTGATTGCTAATGATGATACAGAAAAAGATCCTGATATTCATACAGACCGATTCGAGACCTTCTCTTCTGATCTTGATGCATTATTCCAGAAAGAAGTTGCAGACAAGTATCATCTGCATAAAGGTCAGTGTATCCTTCACGTTGACCTGACCAACAATAACATGACTGCGGTTGTGAGCATTCAGCATTACTCGGATTATCATTTCATTGTGAAGGATTACAAGATTGCACTGAAGGATTGACCTTCTTCTCTCCTGCTGCCGAATTCTCCAAGGCAGCAGGATTCACAGCAAAGCAAATGAACATATTCAGAAAGGCGGTTCTATTATGGCTAAAGAATATATCGAAAAAGATATGAGACCTCACGAAGTATCCTCTCACTGGAAGAAAGATCTTCTTGCTCTTATGTCCGACTTCTGCATAGCACCGGAAGTTGCAAGACATATCATTCACCAGACAGAAAAAGAAGCTGCTGCCGGTGAACCATGCTGTCAGGTATACCGGAGAGGATGGCTAAAGTTCAGAACTGTCTTTCTGAGCATGTAGTCATTCTAACGTATCATCCGAAAAGTAGTAAAAGTATACATTTTTCTTGGCTCTCTGGCATTTATGGCAAGTGTAATTTTAAAGGAGCCTTAGATTTACAACATAGGGAAGTAAAAAGAAATGAACAGATATTTTGGTTATGTCAGGATCAGTACACCTCAGCAGAATCTTCAGCGTCAGATTCGAAATATCCTCGCAGAATACCCACAGGCTGAGATCATAGAAGAAATCTTTACCGGAAGAAAATTCCAAGGCAGGAAAGAATTTGACAAGCTCATAAGAAAAGTAAATACAGGTGATACGATCATCTTCGATTCCGTCAGTAGAATGTCTCGTGATGCAGAAGAAGGATTTGCAATGTACAATGAGCTTTTCAGCAAGGGAATCAACCTTATCTTCCTGAAGGAACCACACATTAATACAGATACATACAAGTCTGCTCTTCAGGGTGGCATTCCAACAACAGGAACAAATATTGACTGTATTCTGGAAGGTATCAACAAATATCTTCTGTCCCTTGCTAAAGAACAGATCAGGCTTGCATTTGAACAGTCAGAAAAGGAAGTTCAAGACCTCAGACAAAGAACAAAAGAAGGATTGCAGACCGCCCGGCTTAATGGTAAACAGATCGGACAGGTTGCCGGTAAAAAGCTCACAACAAAAAAGTCTGTTGCTGCTAAAGCAATCATCCTGAAGCATAACAAGACTTTCGGGGGATCACTGAACGATGTCGAGACAATACAGCAGACCGGAATCTCCAAGAAAACATTCTACAAATATAAGAAGGAATTGTTGACAGAATCAACATCCATGTTCACAGAGTCAACTTCTGCTTGTTGATTCTGATTCAATCGGCTATAATATTTGTAGATAAACTTATAATCATCACTTGAATGGAAGGTGACAATATGCCATTACCAAAAGAATCGACTTACACAATAGATGATATTTACGCTCTGCCAGATGGCGAAAGGGCTGAACTGATTGACGGTCATATTTATTATATGGCTCCACCAAGTACAAAACACCAGAGAATCAGCAGCTTCATCAGTTGGAAGATTTCTGATTATATCCATACTAATCAAGGAGCTTGTGAAGTATTTGCAGCTCCATTCGCTGTACATCTGGACGAAACAAGCAGCACTTATGTAGAACCGGATATATCAGTCATTTGCGATCCGAACAAACTGAATGATAAAGGCTGCATGGGTTCTCCTGACTGGATTATTGAGATCGTATCTCCTGCAAGTAAAAGAATGGATTACTACACGAAACTGTTTAAATACAGAACTGCCGGTGTCCGTGAGTATTGGATTGTTGATCCCTCCAAGAATCAGGTTGTAGTGTATAATTTCGAGCATGGTGACATGGAACAGTATACATTACAGGATTCTATAAAAGCCGGAATCTATGAGGATTTATCTATTGATTTCTCACAGATTAATCTATAGAATCCCCTATCTTCAAAAATCAGCACTTTTTCCAAAACAAAAAGTTGACGTTTATCCCTGATGTTGCAAAGGATTTACGTCAACTTTTCTTGTTCTAAAAAATCACGTTTCTGTTTTGACATGAATTTATATAAGATTCTGGTCAAGTTTTTTTCTTGAATTTTTCTCAGGAATCACAATGGATTTTCCGCACTTTTTATATTCTGCTTACGCTGTATCGAGTTTGGCATCGGGACAGGCTGCATCTGAAGCAGAACGTTGTAGTTACTATGTTTTATAATTCCTACTATTTTAGTCAGGATTAGTTTTTCTGACCGTGTAGTTACTATGTTCATTTTTGCATCATGGCAGCAGTTGAAGCAGCTCTCGTAATTATGTAGTGTACTGCTGCTGATTTTAAGTATATTACTGCTGATGATGGACTGGTAGGTTATGCGGTAAAATACGTTGTGATTACTGGTGTCATTGAGTTAATCGACAGTATGTCTATTATCGTAGGTAGTGGGTGGTGTGGGATAGGACGGGGTGAAATAATATTCTTCCTCTCAAGTACTTCTTTCTTTTCTCTCAACACCACTTTACTCTTCCATTTCCCTCCGAAATTTTGTATTCAACATTTTCATTTCCTAAAATTTTATAGCATAGATCAATAAGCATGATGACAAATGTCCCAAAAGATAATAACTCTGTTACTGAAATCATATGCATCCTTCTTCCCTGTTGATGCACTGATTTTAACATGAACCGTCGGTATAATTCAGTATGGATTTTTTCTAAGACACATAAACTTATTCTTTAATATCTTCTCTACGTTTATTGTATTTCTATACTCTCAGCAGGAACCCATGGTAATGTGACCGTCCCAATCTTGGCTTCATAAGTAAATTTACCTCCTGATGTAGAACCGTATACAGTAATAATTTTATCATCTATTTCCCAATCGTTCAGTATATCTTTCTTGCAAGTTACAAGTACAATTTCATCTTTATTTGAATTCAATTCGACTCTCAAATACATAGAATCATTTTCTGCATCAAATACCTGTATAACTTTTCCCTCAAATTCTATTTTACCTTTTACACTTCCATCATTCAATTCACTATATGTAAAGTCTACGGTATATTTTTTTTGCTCTTCAATCTCTGATATTTTTTTCTCAGCTTTTTTCAATACCTCCCCATTATCATAGTCTTTTACAGCCTCAAAATCCTTCAGAGCAGCATAATAATCACCTTCATCCATATATTGGAGTCCCTTCAAATATTTGCACTCCCCAACTTTTGATGACGCATCTTTATAGTTCTTTGCTTTTCTAAAATATCCTGTTGCTACAACATAATTTTCTTGCTCCATAAGCTCGATTCCACGACCATATTCTGCTTCATGTAGCAATTCATCTGAATCTTTATACTCAAACCTCATTAAAATATTAATTGCATCCGCATATTTTTTCTCACTCAGTAAATCCTTTGCTTCCTGATACGTAACCTCTTTTACAGCATCCTCTTTTCCTAAATCTTCATAAATTTCTTTTGCCGCATCATATTCTTTCTTATCAAGCAGATTCTTAGCTTTTAGACATCTTGCTTCCGTTATCATAGCTGCTGAATCTTTGTAATCTCCCAACGCTTCAAAAGTTTCTATCGAATCATCAAATTTTTCTTCAGACAACAGCTCTTTTGCATGTTTATATTCCATGCCCGGCCTAATAACGCTCGGATAAATGCCAAATGCAAATATACCAACCAATATCACCGGCACTGCTATTCTTCGAATAGTTTTATTCTGTTTTTTTCTTCTTATTTCTTCCTTCTGCCGAATTTCTTCTTGCCTTTTAGCTTCTGCTTCCGCACGTTTTCTTTCTTCTTCTCGTTCTTCCGCTTCTTTTTTTAGGCGATCATCCATTGCCGCAGTAAGATTCTGAACATTCAGTTTACCAAAAATCTTCTCTTTCTCGCTTTGACATACACTGCAAGTATCACGCAAATTCCACTCGCCACATGTGCATCTCCATAAATTCTGGTATCGGATCGGAATATATTTCGCTTCTTCCGTAGTCTCCATACGGTATTGCTTTTGCAATTCAAGATTTATCCACTCTTCCTGTAACTCTTTCGATACCGGCAGTGGTTTTAATGCCCCCTTTACTTCTTCAACAGTTTTATCTTCGTATACCACACTGTAAGAATCTATTGAAAAAGAACGAATCACAGTATCTTTTAACAGGATTGCTTTTTTCTCACCAAATCGAGTACCATACTCAACTAGCAAATCCAAATACTGATATTCAACCGTTTCAGGATGTTTCTCACCAGATGCATAATATGTACTTATCCTGATCGTTAATGCTTTAATTTTCTTTACTGATAAGCTATGAAATTTCAGCTGTATCAGGAGCGTATTTGTTTGCTTGTCTAACAGAAGGCTCCCCTTTTCGATAATCACGGGAGCTGCATCCACATACAAGTTATCTTCCAACCAGAATAATCGTTTAAATCTTTCGTCCTCCATAGGTCATACCTTTCTTCTACATTTTCGGTAAGTTAGATTCTATATCCTGTAATGTGCTTTTTTTCGGTTCTGATGTTAAATTTGCATCAGCGGATACTTTTTTTATTCTTCGTAAAATCTCATCCTGTGTATCTGCATTTCGCTGAAGCAAAGTGATTACTTCTGCAAATCCATAAAAGACAACAGATGTGATTATTCCTGCACTCAAAATAATCCACCCCACATAAGAATTAATAAAAGATAACCAACCAATAATCCCACCTGTGAGTTCCAGAATTGCCACAACCCTTAGTGCCCGTGCCATTGTGTTTTCTTTCTTTTCTTGCATTCTTCCAACCCCCATATTTTTTGTAAAATTATAATAAAAAGGCACCACTCCCACACATTTCTAGGAAAGTGATGCCTTAATATCATCTGTCTTGATCTCTGTTTCTTGTTGCAACTGGCTGTCATACATTCGCTTAGACCCTGTAGTTTTGCGTCACCGGATTTCTCCGGCTATGCCATATTCAATTTTATATACATTTCACAGATATTTCACAGTTTCATTATAACGAATTATACTCCTTCAGTGCATAAATGTAAATATGCTGTGAGTATATTCTAAGAAGATCATGTCAACTTTCACATCCAAAGATTCTGTACACTCAGAATATTTCGGAGATCCAGACCTTCAACTCCAACCTTCATCCAGAATTCGGAAATCTTCGTACTCTTACTATTAATGGAGAGCCTTGTTTTGTAGGTAAGGATGTGGCAGAAGCTCTGGGATATTTTAATACAAGTAAAGCAATTATTACTCATGTTGCTGATGAGGACAAAATTATTAAAATGTTACCGAATTCCCAAAATGGGAAGACGATCGGAAAGACTTATATTATCAACGAATCCGGCCTCTACTCTCTCATCCTCAGCAGCAAGCTTGAGAAAGCCAAACCCTTTAAGCATTGGGTTACAGCAGAAGTTCTTCCTACTATTCGTAAGACCGGGGGTTATATTAACCAGGGCCAAGAAGACTTATTTATTGATACATCTTGTACCTACCAGTCATTTGCAGTATTCTAATATTATCAAGATCCGAAGGAGGAAACGACATGAAAAAGAATCTCAAAAAATATCTTATCATTCTTCTTGCTGCAATCATGATATTCTCGCTTCCACTTTCAGCATCAGCGGCAACTAAGAAGAATGTCACAAAAACGTACAAGAAATCTGTAACCAAAATGTTACGAGGATTTGACAGTTATTTTGGCTATTGCTGTGGCAAGAATCAGTACTTTAAATTTGACAACTATGCCAGAACAACCATGGTTCGTATGCGTAATTATGGTTTATCCAGTGATAAAGCATCTTATGTCAAGAAGAAACTCCGTCCACAGCTGAAGCTTTATTTCAACACTTCAACTGTTAAATTCAAGAAATTTACCAAGTACGGAATCCCACGCAATCCTTCTTACTTATTCTGTAACAAGAATGGAAGAATCGTCTATACTGGTGGTGACTGGGGTGAAGTTGCTCCAAAAGGATTCGTCAAGAAGATCATCCGAACCAGTTCAAATAGATTCGAAGTAACTTACAGTATTTATTATTATGATGATTGTGCGAAAAAGAATTATGGCCATATGGGAACATACAAAATATATCTCAAGAAGACCAACAATAAAAACGGCTTCGTCATTACTAACATCAAACAAACAGTAAGTAAAAAGGTTAGGCTATAAAATCACACTGAAGGCACATCCGCTATTCTGGGATGTGCCTTTTTATATTCTACGTTATTTCATACTCTTTTCTCCGATCCGTCATAGTACTAGCTCTATTCGTCTGTATATACCCTAGAATCGTTTCTGAGATTATTCATGTAAACTTCTCTGTTTTTTAGCATAAAACAGTTTGCAGGGCAAAATATGAGGTCGTTTGCTGAGTAATGCTATGTAAGATGCTATGCTGTCACTAGAAAGACTATACATACTCTTTTCCTGCTGCCGGGACGGAGATCATCAGCTGTGATCGGTCATATTGTGAGTTATATTTCAACTTAAAAAGTGAAAAAAGGCTCATAAATCATCAGTTCTTAATTCTCTACTGATAATCTATGAGCCTAGATATTCTCCGCTATTAAATTGTATTTCATCATATCTTATTTTTTATCCTTCCATTCGTCAGATGTACAGAATTTCCTCCTTATTTTTTTCATAAGACCATAAAAGGTAATAGAAAAGGTAATAAAAGTAATAAAAATTACAAATTCCTAAAAGTCTGGAAACCCTTGATTTTACTAGCTTTCAATCGGGGCAACAGGATTTGAACCTGCGACCTCACGGCCCCCAGCCGTGCGCGCTACCAAGCTACGCCATACCCCGATGGATGTTATTATAACAATCCGTTTTTTATTTTGCAACTATTTTTTAGATTGAGAGAGGGCAGATGCCCCTCTCTCATGATACCGGAACTATATTTGTAACTACATCTGTATGACTGTAACGATCATACCTTGTTTTCTTATTTTTAAAAGTTAACGCAGCTTTTCTCTGCGCCATGCTTATCGAAACAATTCCTGTTTTATCAGAAGCTGTCACATTGGCTGTATCCGGTAAAATATACTCAAACTGATAGCGCAATGTCGGCAACTCACTGACCGTATATGTGCCTGGCTGAATTCCGGTAAAAGAACATTTCATCACTGCATCTTCTCCTGCCATTGCATATTTTCCAGGTTTAAATTCCACATATTTTTCATAAACATGCGTTGCTCCCAACTGATCTTTTCCCGTTATTCTGAATCGAAATACCGGGTTTCCGTGTGCCCATGTGATATCCGCTTCTCTGATTCTTTTTGTCACAGTGATCTCGCCATCAGTAAGCACTGTATTTCCTTTTACCCACGACTGATTTGTATTCTGCGTGTCCTGCATCCTGTCTGAAACAATTGTTCTCGATGCCGTATTTTCAATCGCATAAAACTCATTCGATCTCTGATAATGATTATGCGAATCAATTTCCTGGTTGCTTCCTGCCTGCACTTTTATCCTGAAATAATACGTCACATTGTTATATGCTTCGTCTGTTTTGAGGAAATTAGAATCAGCACGAAAAACAATCGTATTGGAACGATTTTCAATATTAAAAAAGCGAGTCACATCATTTCCCAGTGCAGTCATAACGCTGGCACTTCGATATTTCAGACAGGAATCCAGAACATCTTTTAATTCAAAAGAACTGTAATTTCCCGGAAGAAGCTGCTGTCTGATCACATAATCAAAGTTTTTTCCCTCTGTAATCTCATATGCCGGATCATTATCTGTGAATGTATGCCTTGCCATGGAATCAAAGGAAGCATTTTCATCTCCAACCCTTTTTTCGGGTCCCGGATTCGGTTCATAGCTTCCAATCGTCTGCCCCGTTGAAAGGTAAAATGCATTCTGCGCGCCTGTACTGTTTTTCCATGAATCCTGTGCCAGCCAGTTGATAATAAAAGAACCATTAAAGTCCAGCTGACACCAGCCCTCCACATCATCTGTAGTTATATTTCCTCCATCTGCTTTTCCACGTATCTCACGAAATGCATTTCCATTTGCTGTCGTTCCCTCTGTTGTTCTCAGATAATCATAACCACTCCTGAGGTATATATGATCAACGCCCCAACTGTCATATGTCCGGATTCCCTGCCCACTGTCCAGATCTACTGCCGTTATATGTCCTTTGGGATAAATCTGCACACTTGTATTATGCTTCAGGAATTCAAACTGAAATCTTACTGTTCCAACTGAAATGGTATTAAATGCAATTCTGTCTTTGTAAAACAGCACACATGGTGTAATCTTTGTTTTATCTTTTCCAACATGGTCATTATTCACGGTTCCCCAGGCCGGTACGGTCACTTTCAGATCTACGATCTGTCCCTGATACTCGCCTACATTGCTATAGATTGCTGTAATGGCATCCGTATTACTTGTATTACCAATTGCGCAGGCATAAAAACTCTGACAATATTCTGTCGTATATCCCTTATTGTCTCCAAACCAGTTGTGTATTTTATTGTTCAGGCTGTCGTTTTTTCTGCTTATATAAGAAAGCTGTGTAACTCCTTTTCGAAAAGCATAGGTAAAAGCATATTCCGGTCGCATTTTGTAATTTGCTCCTACCCATTCTACGGGAATACCACTTCCTGCATATGTAGCAATTGATTTTTCATTATCCATGAAAAGATCTTCTTCTCCCATTTCAGCATTCAGTTCCAGCTCCTGTTCTGGATTCTCTTCTACTTCAGCATCTATGTTCTCCTGTTCTTCTTCAAAAGAAATTTCTGTCTCGTCTTTTGCTTCTGATGGATCTTCCTCAGCTTCTGTATCACTTTCGGACAAATCAATTCCTTCATTTTCTGTATTTTCTTCGTTGTCTTCGGATGTCGAATCATCACCATCTTTCATTTCTGTCTGGTTTTGCGAAATATCATCTTCCACACCATCTGCCTCCATACTGTTTTCCCACAGCCTGTCTTCTGCAGATGCCTGAACTCCTGCCATCGCAGAAAATGTCAGCACCGAAGCCAATATGATTCCCGCTATTTTTTTCTTCATGATTCGTTTCCTCCTTTAAAGCATCTGATACACAAAGTGATCGCTCCGGAACCCAGAAGAAGAATGAGAAGTACCAACGGTTCAGAATCATCTCCTGTCCTGACGGGATTTTTTCTCCGTGTTTTTATATCTTTTTCTTGTGCAGCTCCACCAGCACTCTCACTGCCCACACTCTCATAAGAAGAGAATTCTTTTTTTTCATTTTCTTTTACCGCAAATATCCATGTGATATCTGTTTTTTTCAATGCATACGCATTATCCCATTCCCGTGGAATTTCAAGCTGAAACTCCAGCCTTCCTTTCTGCCCGCTTTTAAATTTTCCAAGAGATCTCGCCTTTGCAAGTTCAGCAGCATCAAGAGTTCCTTTATAAAGAATTTTTTTGTTTTGACTGATTTCAAAACGAACTTTTTTCAACATATTCATCTGTTCTTCTGATCTTCCATCCGTATTCGTCTGAAAAAAGAGTTCGGCTTCCTGATCTGTTGTGTTTGCAATCTGAACAGCATCCTTCAGTATATCTCCTGGCATGGCAGATTCCAGGTTTGTAAAAAAATCATCCGGTACAGCAATCAATTTGTGTGCTTTTCCATTAAATTCTACAGATAATTTTGTATTGCCTTTTTTACAGGTCAGTGTACCATCCTGCTCATGCACACATTTCTGTATCACCTGATTTCCCCATGGTGACATTGCACTGAAATCCGGTTTGAAATTAGCAGCCTGAATCGCATCAGCCTGAATATCCACTGCAATTTTCTGTTTTGCATGTTCTTCCGTCCAGGTATCTGGGATTGAAATATTCTGAAACAGATCTGTGCTCTCCTGTTTTTTCAATACTTTCGTGTAATAATAATATTCTCCACGTTTTACCCATTCACCTGAGATTCCTCCAATGTTTTCATCTTTCAGGCGTTCCAGTTTTCCGTTTTCCCCGGCATATGTGATTCTGGCCCTGATCCAGCAGGGAAGTGCATTGTTTTTAATTCTCGGTATTTTGGATATCGTCTGACCGGGAACCACCTCCGATGGCTGCGTATACTTTACCTCGCCCTTTCCCTTCCTGGCATATTCCGAAATAGATATACTGACATCTCCCACGGAAATATGATTCACTACATCAAGCCTGTCCGAAAAAGATGCGAATACCGCCGCTGCCGAAAGGATAGCCGTCAAAAGAAAACCTGTTATGATTTTTACTGATTTTCTCATATTTTCACCTGCCTTTTATAATTCACCAGTATAATACTCCCAGGCTTTCTGATAATTATCAAACGGTCTTGCTTCTACCGATTCCTGATATACCTGTATTTGGAATTCATTCAACAGTTTCCAGTATTTTTTTTCAACTCTGGCATGATCAATAAGAAATCCTGTGCAAAGCTGTGTTGTTGACTCGCCTTCCCTGAGGATCTTTTTATAATAATAAAATCCATCATCTCCGTAAATCCAATTTTCGCTATCTGTATTTTTCATAGTAACAGCTTTTCCAATATCGCTGTTTGAATATCCGACAGCCACACGTACATAACAGTCTGTACCGGTCTGGTTCTGTCCGGAAGGATTGTTTGACACCCATATTTTCTTGGCTATGTCAATATCCTTATCCGGAACGATCGTGGGTGGATTCGGAAAGTCCTCTCCAATTTCTGATGAAATATTTCCTGGTGTCACAATATTTACAGCCTTATCATATGCAGACTGATAAGCAGCGGTTCCCTGCACTCCGACAAGGACTCCCAGCAAAATCCCCATACCGGCAAATATTCTTTTTTTGCCTGTCATATGTTATCACCTGCTTTCCACATTATTATTCTGTAACTTGTCCCGGCTGGTTTTTGTTCTGATCTACATATTTCTGATATGCACTTCTTGCCTGTTCAACCACATTCTCAGCATCACCTCCGGTGTAGGATGCCTGGATTGCATAAGCTCTTACCGGAATTTCCAACTGCTGACCATCCAGCTGTCCTTCAATGATATTCAGGAATTTCACCGTGTCAAATAGCGATTCTGTTGTTTCCTGCGGTTTCAGAATTTTATTATACGCAAAAACATATACCTGATTATTTCCAACCTTCTGTGAATTCAGTTTTGTCCAGCTGGCTTTTGACTGAAATGAAAAAAGTTCCTGTACCCTTTTTTCTAGCCGGCTTCCATTATCTGCCGCCGCAATCACATTTGCTGTCGGTATTGAAACTTCCAGATATGCATAAGCATCATTAATTCCGGTATTTTTAATCCTTGGATCTTTACTGATTACCTTTCCCGGCTCTATCTTTTTATGGTCATCAGGTTTCCAGTTATCTTCTGTCAGTTCCACATCTACCTTTCCTACTGTAAACTGATTGGAAACCTTATCATAGTCTGTCAGATATGCGGATACTCCACCAACTGAAGCCAGGCATAAAACACCTGTCAGAAGTAAAATTTTTTTCATGTTATTTTTCATAGATTTTTTCTGCGCTTTTTCTGCTGCGCTCTCCTTTCCATTGTATAAGCAGGAAAAACATTTCCTGTAAGATCATGACTGTCAGTATTCCAAATATCGTTCTCTGTCTGACAAATACTGCTGCATAACCAAGACAGGGAAACGAAAATATCACTTTACCTATAATCTGATCTGCAGTCACAACCGTCGGATCTTCCCTATTGTTTGCATCACCTTTTGTTACATATCCTTTGTGTTCTTTTCGGATCACTCTGTGTGTCACTCTGGTTTCACCGACCTGATAAGTAACAATATCACCAATTTCCGGTCTTCGTTCCTTCGTATCCGTAAAAACGATTCCTCCTGTTCTCAGTACCGGCTCCATTGACCCTGACATGATCGAATCAACAGAAATACCAATCTGTGGAAGAAGCAGTAACATCACACCCAATATCCCGATCAGTGTAAAAAAAATTCTTCCGGCTTTTTCTGCCGTTCTCATATTTCTCCTTTCCTGTGTTATTTTGTAAATCTAAAATGGATTGTTTGCAGATCTGCATGAATTGATAAAAAGATTGTCTTAAGATGCCTTTATCTTATGCTCTGTGGCATTAAATGTCAATAAAATTCGTTCGTCATATTCTGACAGAAGATTCAAGAATGCCCTCGGCATTCTTGCTGCGAGATGCACGTCATGCAATGCATGACATATTCTTCTGTGCATCTCTGCAATCCTGCCGGAGGCTATATCAGATGGGAGATTGAATCCCACCACTGATATAATTTTGTTGCTCACCACCTGCAGAGGTGGGAGTCATCTCACATCTGATATAACAAAAAACGACATGTCCAACAAAAATTGAACATGCCGTTTTGGAACTTCAAATTACGCTTCGCTCCATTTGAAGAGCGCAGGTATTGAACCTCAAACTCCGTTACACTTCGTTTGAGTAGCGTAAATTTCCTTACGAAAATTTACTTAGTTGTTGATCAGTTTGTCTTCGCCATTCCAGCTGTACAGTTTACGGATTTCTTCACCAACTTTTTCTGACGGATGTTCAGAAGCAAGTTTTCTCATTGCTTTGAAGTGAACCTGTCTTCCAGCGTCAGACATATCAAGCAGGAAGTCTTTTGCAAATGTACCATCCTGGATATCTGTCAGGATCTGTTTCATTGCCTTCTTTGTTTCTGCTGTAACGATCTTCGGTCCTGTGATGTAGTCACCGTATTCAGCTGTGTTGGAGATAGAGTATCTCATTCCCTTGAATCCAGACTGATAGATCAGGTCTACGATCAGTTTCATTTCATGGATACATTCGAAATATGCATTTCTCGGGTCATATCCAGCTTCGCAAAGAGTTTCGAAACCAGCCTGCATAAGTGCAACAACACCACCACAGAGAACTGCCTGCT
>OLRT01000324.1_pt1 | contig 38234 bp, 25 predicted proteins | sample 1672021 | NCBI WGS metagenome assembly OLRT01 (sample SAMEA3136637, study PRJEB25190) | human gut metagenome | reverse complement strand
TGCAGGGGGAAACCAGGACTGCAAGACTCTGATGGTTTCCCCCTGCAATATTTTTTATTTCAACATATAATCTTTCAAAATCCCATGTTCTTTCAAAAGATCCTCTACGATCGTTCCTTTAACGACCTTCAGCAGCGGCTTCTTGACGAGATTCAGCAGCCCCGGCAGCTCAATCTCCAGCGGAGATTTTCCATCCATGAGTTTCACGCTGGAATCCAGCAGGTCTCTCACATCGTAAACGCTTCCCCATACTTCCGGTACGCCTCTGTCTACGCCGAGCAGGCCATATACGGCTTCCATCGCGGTACGGACGGAATACTCGGTGGTGAAGATCGTGTCTCTCGGGGTTTCGGCGAACTGGCCGAGGAAAGCAAAGTTGGTGCAGCCATCGGGGATGACATCCGGGCGGTCGCCTTTAGCGCGGGGCATGAAGAAGGCAGTAATGTAAGGCATCATGGTTGGTACGCAGACAGCGCTGTGCTCGGCCAGCTCCTCGATCTCCTCTTCGGGTACGCCCAGGTGATAGAGCCACTCTTCAGTGATCTCCTTACCGGTACACTCTTTCATCGGTTTCTTGATATAATCGCCGGGAACATCGGTGAAGAGGCTGTATACCCATACGCAGACCTTCTCCGGATCCTGCTCTTTGAACTGTCCCTGACGATTGATGGTCCAGCTTAAGAGCCAGCTGGAATCCTGGCAGCTCACGATACCGCCGGTAACGACGTTTCCGGTTCTCGGGTCACGTTTGCAGATCTTCGTGATATACGGAATGATTTTGTCATCCAGCGTCGTAACGGTAGCAGACTCCCAGTTGGTCTTTGCCACGTCGGAGCAGAATTTCTCCGGATGGCCGAAGGACGGATCCTGTTTTGCGATGTTTTTCCAGAGGCTCCAGCAGCCGCTGGTACGAACTTCAGCGTCTCCGTTGGGCGCATGATTCTGATCACCATAGATGGTACCCTCGGTACAGCTTCCGTTGGTGACAAATACCAGATCGTTCTCGGTGAGAAGGATGCCTTTCTCCACGCCGTTTACCTTGCACTCGATAGCTTTTGCCACTTTCTTGCCATCGGAAATTTCAAAGATTACGTTGGTAACTTCAGTGTTATACTGGAAGTCTACGCCAGCTGCTTTCAGATACTCAACCATCGGAAGGATCAGGGACTCGTACTGGTTGTATCTCGTGAATTTCAGAGCGCTGAAATCAGGAAGTCCGCCGATGTGATGGATGAATCTCTGGAAGTAGAGCTTCATCTCCAGAGCACTGTGCCAGTTTTCAAAAGCAAACATGGTCCGCCAGTACAGCCAGAAGGTGGAATCAAAGACTTCGTCGTCAAAAACATCCTCGATGGTCTTGTCGTACAGATCCTCATCCTTGGTGAAGAAAAGCTTCATGATCTCCATGCAGCCTTTCTGGCTCAGGTTGAATTTTCCATCGGTGTGAGCGTCCTTGCCGCGGTCAACGGTCGCACGGCAGAGAGAATAGTTGGGGTCATGCTTGTTCAGCCAGTAATACTCGTCCAGAACGGAAGCGCCCGGTTTCTCAAGGGAAGGAATGCTGCGGAACAGATCCCACAGGCACTCGAAATGGTTCTCCATCTCACGGCCGCCGCGCATCACATAACCTCTGGCCGGATCAAAAATACCGTCGCAGGCGCCGCCGGGAACGTCCATGGCTTCCAGGATGTGAATGTGGGAGCCGGGCATCTGGGCGTCGCGGACCATAAAGCAGGCAGCTGCCAGAGCAGCCAAACCGCTTCCTACCAGGTAAGCATGCTTGTCATCCACGCCTTCCGGTTTCTCCGGGCGGGCAAAAGCTTCGTAGTTTCCGTTGCTGTAGTAGATGCCTTTGCTGTTTTTCTGGTTCATTCCGCGCTCAGTGTTGCGGTAATCGCTGGTGGCTTTTTTCACCTCAGCTTTTTCTACTGTTTTTTCCTGACGATTCTTTGCTGCGAGTGCTGCTGCACCTGCTCCTGCTGCCACCAAGGCTGCCAGTCCTAAAGAAGAATGTTTCTTTGCCATAGTAAAAACCCCTTTCTATTTTAAATGCGTTTGTTTTCTTTTTTGTTTCTGACCGTATTCTATCGCAGTCTTTCGCCGGCTACAATTAACAAACCATAAAGAATGATAAACTTTTTAACAATCGCGCCGTTTTGTAAAGTAAGTATTCCCTATTTCTCCGTAAAAAAACGGCGCCACCATTTTTTGATGACACCGATTTTCTCAGAAAATTTTTAAGTTTCCCTTTGCCATATTTTCCGCATTTTTCAGGGAATTGATGATGTTTCCGTGCATGGTAACGCAGATCTTTTCCGCCAGCTCTCTGGGTTCTTCCTTCATGCCCCTGCGGATCCAGTCCAGCATCACGCCCACAAAGCTGTACTTGTAAAAATGAGCGATAAACTCCCGTTCTTCCTTCGGAACGTCCATGCCCACGGCCTGCTCTTCCACCACGCCGGCAATCAGCCCGTAAGTCAGACTGAAAAGATAATTTTCGATCTGCTCCCGGCTCACACTCCGGTAGACATTTAATATGAAGGGTTTGTTTTCCTGGACCACCTCAAAGATCTGCAGGATCCCCTCCTGCCAGGTAGCGTAAGTCTTTTTCCCCTGGAGCGCCCGGGTGGCATCCTCAATGCAGGCCCATTCCACAAGATCGTAAATATCCTTGAAATGATAGTAAAAGGCCATCCGGCTGATGCCGCAGTCGCTGGTCAGATCGCTGATCGTAATCTTATCCAGAGGCTTCTTGAGGAGGAATTTTTTCAGAGAGTCTTCCAGTGCGTACTTTGTCAGGTTCTGCATAAACAGTCCGCCTTTCCTAGTGTATAGCTCCAGTTTACTCCACTGTCACACTTTTGGCAAGGTTTCTCGGTTTATCCACATCAAGTCCCCGGGCCACGGAGATATAATAGGCCAGAAGCTGCAGCGGAATCACCGCGAGACTTGTGGCAAAACAGCTCTCTGTCCGCGGAACATAGATCGTAAAGTCCGCGGTATCCTCCATGGAATAGCTGCCGTAACTGGTCAGCCCCAGCACCGAAGCGCCACGGCTCTTGACCTCCACCAGGTTGCTGATCTCTTTTTCAAAAAGCTCCTGCTGTGTGGCCACGCCCACAACCAGAACGCCGTTTTCCACCAGGGAAATCGTTCCGTGCTTTAATTCTCCCGCTGCGTAGGCCTCAGAATGGATATAGGAAATTTCCTTGAGCTTCAGGGAACCTTCCATGGAAATCGCATAATCCAGCCCTCTTCCGATGAAAAAGACATCCTTCGTATGGGAAAATTTGTTGGCCAGCCACTGAATCCGCTCTTTTTCATCGAGGATCCGCTGAATTTTTTCCGGAAGCTTCAAGAGCTCCTGGATATAGTGATCTGCTTCCTCTCTGCTGATGCATTCCCGCACCTCGCCGAAAAGAATGCCGATGAGATAAATCGCCGCCAGCTGAGTGCTGTAGGCCTTGGTCGTTGCCACGGAAATCTCCGGTCCGGCCCAGGTGTAAAAGACGCTGTCCGCCTCTCTCGCAATCGAGCTTCCCACCACATTTACGATGCCAAGCACAGGAAAGCCCCGCTTTTTTGACTCCCGGAGAGCCGCCAGGGAATCCGCCGTCTCGCCGGACTGGCTCACAATCACCACCAGCGTGTGCTCGGAGAGAATTGGATTCCGGTAGCGGAATTCAGAAGCCAGGTCGATGTCCACGGGAATGCCGGAAAGCTTTTCCAGCACATATTTTGCCGCCGCGCAGACGTGGTAGGCAGAACCGCAGGCCACCATCTGGATCCGGCTGATTTTCCGGATGTCCTCATCAGAAAGACCAAGCTCCTCGATGACAATTTTTCCATCCTTGATCCTCGGATGAATCGTATCTGCCACGGCTTTCGGCTGCTCGTAGATCTCCTTCAGCATAAAATGCTCAAAACCGCCTTTTTCTGCGGATTTCGCATCCCACTCCACGGTCCTGAACTCTTTTTCCAGGACCTCCTGGTCCACGTCGTAGAAAGTGATGGTATCTTTGGTTAACTCTGCGATCTCCATATCGGAAATGTAGCAGACGTTTTTCGTATATTTCAGAATTGCTGGTACGTCGGAAGCGATGAAGTTTCCATTCTCCGACCGGCCGATAATCAGCGGGCTGTCTTTCCGCACCGCATAAATTTTTCCCGGCTGGTCTTTGAAAAGGATACCCAGCGCATAGGAACCGCGGATACGGCCCAGGGCCCGGGCGATAGCTTCCAGAGGATTGCCTTTATAATAGTAATCGAGAAGATGGGCCACCACCTCGGTGTCTGTCTCCGACAGAAAGACAAAGCCTTTTTTCTGGAGATACTCCTTCAGCTCCTTATAGTTCTCGATGATGCCGTTATGGACCACAACGATCCGTTTGTCTTTGGAACAATGGGGGTGAGCGTTTGCCACTGAAGGCTCCCCGTGGGTTGCCCAGCGGGTGTGACCGATACCACAGGTGCCGCTTACCGCTTTTCCATTGTCCGTCATCTCCTTCAGCGCCTGGAGCCGGCCTTTTGCCTTAAGAATCTCGATCCGGTTCTCGCCGTCCCGCAGGTCAGAAACCGCAATACCGGCGGAATCATAGCCCCGGTATTCCAGTCTCGAAAGGCCGCTTAACAGCACCGGCGCTGCGTTCCATGCTCCTACATATCCAACAATTCCGCACATCCGTCAGTCCTCCCGGTAGCCCTTTTTCACGATCACGTCGATAACCTCATCCACATATTTTTCACAGAGAGCTTCCTCCCCGGCTTCCACCATGACGCGGACCACAGGCTCGGTTCCGCTCTCACGCACCAGGATGCGACCGTCAGCTCCCAGCTTTTCGCCCACAGCCTTGACTGCTGCCTGGACGTCCGGATCGTTCTGGGCTGCCGCTTTGTCCGTCACGCGGATATTTTTCAGAACCTGAGGATAAACAGGCACCGGAGCTGCCAGCTCAGCCAGCGTCTTTTTCTTCTCCAGCATAACTTCCATCATCTTGATGGCCGTCAGGATACCATCGCCGGTGGTTGCATATTTCCGGAAAATGATATGACCGGACTGCTCGCCGCCCACGCGGTAACCGTTGGCGGACATATTCTCATAGACATATTTATCGCCGACAGCCGTTTTCTCGTACTCGATTCTGGCCTCGTCCAGAGCCTTATAAAGACCGAAGTTTGACATCACCGTGGTGACAACCTTGTTTCCGGCCAGCTTGCCGCGCTCTTTGAGATAACAGCCGTAGATATAGATGATCATATCGCCGTTTACCACGTTTCCGTTCTCATCCACGCAGAGACAGCGGTCCGCATCGCCGTCAAAGGCAAAACCGACATCCAGGCCTTTCTCTTTCACCAGCTTCTGCAGGCCCTCGATGTGGGTGGAACCACAGTTCGTGTTGATGTTCGTGCCGTCCGGCTCGTTGTTGATCACATAGGTCTTGGCTCCCAGCGCATCGAAAACGCTCTTCGCAATCATCCAGGCGCTGCCGTTCGCACAGTCGAGGCCGACTTTTTTGTTCTTGTAGGAGCGGGTGGCCAGGGAAATCAGATAGCCGATGTAGCGGTTTCTTCCCATGGCGTAATCCACAGTACGGCCGATGTTTTCCCTGGTTGCAAAAGGAATCTCTCCGGAAAGGCCGTCGATATAAGCCTCAATCTTCAGAATAGTCTCCTCATCCATTTTTTCACCATTACTGTTGATGAGCTTGATTCCGTTGTCATAGTAGGGATTGTGGCTGGCGGAAATCATAATACCACAGTCGAAATCCTCGGTTCTTGCCACATAGGAGACAGAAGGAGTCGTGGTTACATGAAGCAGATAAGCCTCCGCACCAGAAGCAGTCAGGCCTGAAACCAGCGCATACTCAAACATATAAGAGGAAAGGCGGGTGTCTTTTCCGATAACGATCTTGCACTTCTCGCCCTCTTCTTTATTTCTTCCATAGTACCAGCCCAGGAAACGACCGATCTTGTAAGCGTGTTCAGCAGTCAGGTTCTTATTGGCTTCCCCACGGAAACCGTCTGTTCCAAAATATTTTCCCATAATACTATTCTCCTTAACGATTTTTTTCAATGAATAAAGGCTATGGACTAAACTACAATTATCTATACTACCATAGATTTATACTTTTGGCTAGTTTTTTTGCACATTTTTCATTTTTTGTAAAAATCCACCAATTTTTCTAAAGCTATGATGTAATATGAGTAGAAGAAAAAAAGGTGCGCTTCCCTTCACAAGTGAAAAGAATGTGTTATACTAAAGACCATAAAAATCGCAAAGGAGGGGACTTCTGGAAAGATGAGCTACTGGATTTTAGAATTTATCCGGGTAGGGATCGGATACATTTTTCTGATGTATCTCTGGCCATCCGTCGTTTTCCGAAAACACTTATCCGGGAAAAGCCTGACTTATCGTTTTGCTTTCTGTTCCACAGTTTCCGTTTTACTGATCAACACGCTTGTTCTGAGCCTGGGGCTCTTTCATATCTTAGACGGACGCATTGTATTTTTCCTTTTTTATGGAATCTTTATCGCATCCATCCTCAAAGAAAAAAGGCTTCGCCTGCGTGTATCCGGGCAGCTCAGAAAACTTTTTGCCGGAAAGCTGGGCTGGAAATCTTTCCTTACAGCTCTGGCCGATGACAGTAAATATCTTCTCGTCACATTTTTCCGCAGATTGAATCAGAAAATAAAAGGTCGAAGACTGGAATACGGCATTTTAAGCGTGCTTATCCTTTTTGCAATTGCCTATTTTTCCTATGGAGCCTTTCAAAACCATTCCTATGGCTGGGGTGACATGTACGTTCATCATGCCTGGATCTACGGCCTTAAGGAAGGCAATATTTTCTCAGCTGGCGTTTACCCGGAGGCCATGCACTGCTTTATTTACAGTATGGATGTGCTCTTTGGAATCTCCATATACAGCTGTCTTCTCTTCCTCGGGGAAATTCATGTGGCGGCTCTCCTGGTGGCCGTCTACTGCCTGTTCCGGGAAATCCTGAAATCCAGGTATACAGTTTACCTGATATTAGCGGCATTTCTGACCATAGACGTTGTCTGCATCGATGAGATTTACGGCATGGCCCGGCTGCAGTACACGATTCCCCAGGAGTTCGGCTTATATACGCTATTCTTATGTACGCTGTATTTAATCCGTTTTCTGAAAAGAGAGAACAAAGGCTTTGACGGAAATCTTTTTCTCTTTATGACCTCTCTGGCCGCTTCTCTTGCCATCCACTTTTATGTCACAATTATGGCCTTTTTCCTCTGTGCTTCTTTTGCCGTTTTCGGCCTGAACCAGATTTTTCGGAAAAAGAATTTCGGTGTGCTGGTGACGGCTGTTATCCTGGGAGTCGTCATTTCCACCCTGCCCATGGTGCTAGCTTTTGCCTCCGGAATCCCACTTCAGGGATCTCTGAACTGGGGCATGAACATTATAAACGGTACGGACACCAAAGAAGGACGAAGCCAGGCGGTACAGACGAGCACAGGGGAAACTACCGAAACGATGACCGGAATTACAGCGGAAAAGGGCAGCGAAAATGCCTCTTCCCTTCCGTCCCAGTCCCAGCTCGACAGCCAGCAGGGCACAGTCATTGAAATGGAAAGCAGCACCAACGTACCGAAAACGCCTCTTGTCAAAAGGGTGGCCGATGCGGTGATCCGCAGCCTGAAACTGGTTTACCAGTACGGCTATGTGCAGCTCTACGGAAGATCCCGGGCTGGCTGCTCCGTTTTACCATAATTGCGGCAATCCTCACCCTCGTAAATGTGGTGATTTCCATTGTGCGCCTGAAAAAAATATCCTTTAGCATGTATGCTGGAATAACCACAGCCTCTTTCCTTTTCATGCTGCTTTATGCGGCGCCTTTCCTCGGCCTGCCGGAAATTATTGCCGGAGCCAGACTCTGTCTGCCGGAACAGATTCTGCTTCTTGCCATGATGGCCATTCCTGCGGACGAGCTCTTTTTCCTGTTGGAAAAAACGAAGGCCGGACATTTTGCCCCGCAAATCAGTCTTGCAGGTGTCCTCGCAATCTATGCAGGCACCAATTATTTCGGGGTGTTCCACGGCTATCTATACTACGAACTGACCAGATATAATGCCGCAGTGGAACTGACCAGTGAAATTATGGACGCTTATCCGCAGTACAGTTATACGATCATCTCCACCACGGAAGAACTATACCAGTCGGTAGAGGACGCCAGACATGAGGAAATCCTTGATTTTTACAATAAATCCCGGCTGGTGGACTATTACATTCCTACGGAATACCTTTTCTTCTATATAGAGAAGAACCCGATTTACTATGCCCAGTATCACTTTTTCTCCGGTCCGCGCTGGCTGGGCCAGGATAAATATACGAAATATTACGAATATTCCACTGCAGTTCTGAGTATCGGCGACGGCATTGAACATTCGGAAATTTCGGAGGAAGCCGTTGGCGAGTCTCTTTTAACCACAAGTAAAGCTTCCGACGCCTATTCCCTCATCATAAACCGGACGATTCTGGAATCGGAGATGTACCACTGGTGCCAGGAATTTAAGACCCGTCTTCCCAATGAGATCAAGGTCTATTACGAAGATGAAAATTTCATCTGCTATGTGGTAAAGCAGAATCCGGCGCATCTTTATAACCTTAACCTTGAAAAATAACCCCCGAAAGGAGGAAAAAATGAAAAGAAAACGCTGGTGGCTGCAGGCCGCAGGAGTCATCGTGCTGACTGCCCTGCTTGCAGCAGGCATCTGGATCTTTTCTCAGAAGAACACAAAAGAATACGAGCCTTCCGATGAAGCCTTTGGGAATCCCCTCATGGGATACGCTCCCTGCGCCTGGAATGCCGAAGTCCGAGAGGACGTTTCCCTGTTGTATATGGACATCACCTGGGCAGAACTGGAGCCCGAGGAAGGCCAGTACAACTGGGAGGGTATCGAGAAGGAAAATCAGTTGGAACGCTGGCGGGAGGAAGGAAAACACATCGTATTAAGATTCGTCTGCGACGTGCCCGGAAGCGAGACGCATATGGATATTCCGGAATGGCTCTATGAGAAAACGAATCACGCAGGTACCTGGTACGATGTATCCTTCGGCAAGGGCTTTGCTCCGGATTACAACAACGAGATTTTTATCTCCTGCCATCAAAAAGCGGTGGAAGCCATGGGGGAACATCTGGGGCAGGACGGACTCATCAGCTACATTGAGCTTGGAAGTCTCGGGCACTGGGGCGAATGGCATGTCAATTACAGTGTCGGCATCCAGCCTCTTCCGCTGGAAGACATAAGAGAACAGTATGTGGCGCCCTGGACGACTGCTTTTCCCAACGCGATGCTCCTCATGCGCCGACCTTTTTCTCACGCCGCAAAATATGGAACCGGCCTTTATAATGATATGACGGGAGAACCGAGCGAGACGGCCGCATGGCTCCGCGAAATTGAAAATGGCGGCAATCTGAGTCAGACAGATGAAAAAAATGCCCTCTCTCCCATGACGGATTTCTGGAAAACCGCCCCCGTAGGCGGAGAGTTTACCAGCTCTCTTTCCATGGAAGAAATGCTGACTGCCAGTCTCTCCCAGACTGTGGAGCTGATTCAGGAATCTCACACAACCTTCCTGGGACCGAATGCAGCGAATGCCAAATATCTGGAGGGGTATGAAACTGTACTGAAAAATATAGGCTACCGTTTATGGATCTTAAAAGCCACGCTCTCCCGGAACCTTCTCGGAACAAAGCTGAGTCTCACCTGGGAAAATGACGGGGCGGCACCTTTCTACAGGGACTGGGCGGTGTGGGTGTATGTGACGGATGAAGACGGGAATACCATCGAGAAAAAGCAGGTGGAACTTTCCCTGTCTTCGATTCTTCCCAGAGAAACCATAGAGACGGACACTCTGCTTGACACCAGGAAGCTTTTCGAGCTTGCGGGCGAGAACTACCATATCAGCATTGGTGTAGAAGATCCCATGATAGGAAAAACAGGTTTACGCTTTGCAATGCAGGGCGATTACAAAGATGGACAAAATTTTCTGTGGTAATCTCCTTTTTTTGTAAAAAATTACCCATTTTGAGAAAGTATGTTGTAAAATAGGAGTATGAGAAAAAACGGTGCAGTTCGCTGCACGGATGAAAAGGAGGAGCTTATGAAACTGTTGAAAAAACTCTGCTGCCCGCTGCTTTTTTCCCTGTTCTTTGTGGCAGCCCTCTTCTTTCCCGTTGCTTTTGCCTCAGCCGACGATACGGTGGATCTGAAGCTCTCGGAAGGAACCTATCGCTATGATTATGCCTATGAAGTGTTCAAGCTTGTCAACGAAGAGCGCGCCAGAGTCCATCTGGAGCCGCTGGTGATGGATGCAGAGCTGACGGAAGCCGCCATGCAGAGAGCAGCAGAAACTCATGCCATTTACAGCCATACCAGACCGGATGGCAGCGGCTGCTCTACCATCTGCCCTGCAAGAATGCGCGGTGAAAATATCGCTTATGGGCAGGACTCCCCCGCAGAAGTTATGGATGCCTGGATGACCTCCTCAGGTCACAGAGCAAATATCCTGCATTCCGGCTATACCAACATCGGCATCGGCTGCTTTGTACAGGATTCCTGTCTTTTCTGGGTTCAGGCTTTTAGTTACGACACCACAACCGGCGCTTATGTCCAGCAGCCCAACCGCAAAGTATCTCCCATTATTACCGTCAGCCTGCAGAATCTCAACCTCGTTTTCGGCGAGACAGAGCCTTTGTTTTTTACAGAAGAGACTAAAACCCTGCAGATGAAATTTGCCTCAAAGAAGGAACCAGGCTTAGTAAGGCTTGATCCTTCCAACTTCGACTGGAGCATTGCCGATCCCACTGTGGCTTCATTGGATCAAAGCGGTGTCATGCGGCTGAAAAACGGCGGCGCCACCACGGTCACTGTCTCCCTGAAAAGCCGGCCTTCCATTCAGGTTTCTATCCAGGCGAATGCTTTTTATGATTTGTCAAAAGCTTCTGTCACCAGCGGCTTTCATACTGCTTACACTGGCAGCCCCATCACATTTTCACCCACTGTCACATACAATGGGAAGACACTGACCGAAAATACCCACTACACGATAAGTTTCAGCAACAATGTCAACTCCGGAAAGGCCTCCTTTGAGATCAAAGGTCTGGGACTTTACCAGAGCACTTACAATGGAACCTTCATCATCAACAAAGCTTCCATACAAAATACTTCCATCAAGCTTCCCTATAGCAGCTATGCCTGGACCGGGAAACCGATTACGCCTGTCCCCACCGTCACCTATGGGGGGCTGACACTGAAAGAAGGAACGGATTACACCCTCTCCTGGAGCAACAATACGGATAAGGGCACTGCAAACGTGATTATTACCGGCTGCGGAAACTTTACCGGTACGAAATCCCAGTCCTTCTCCATTCAGCAGTTTCTGATCAGCAAAGCCACAATCAGCACGATCTCTCCTGTGACCTACACGGGTCAGCCTGTTACCCCGGAGCCCACGGTCAAGCTGAATGGAAAAGTCCTTCAGAAAGACCGCGACTATAAACTTACATACTCCAACAATATCAATGTTTCCAAAAAAGCTCAGGTAACAGTGACCGGAATCGGGAAATATTCCGGCAATGCCACGAAGTTTTTTGAAATCAAGGCCCGGAAGCTCTCGGGTGAGACGATCCAGTTCCCGGATTTTTCCTACAGCGGAAGCAGTCCTTCCGGTTATGTCAGCAGCAATCTTTCCATTCTCTATAAGGGAACGAAACTGACCTGCGGTACGGACTATACGCTCTCTGCCACCAAAGATTCCAGCACGAAAGAGATCTCTTCCATCCGTATCACCTTCTGCGGAAACTATACAGGAACCCGCTCTTTTGTTTTCCTGAAAAGCTATGGACGCGTCACCGCAATTCTGGATCAGACTTATACCGGAAAAGCGATCACTCCAACGATTCGCGTCACTTATAATAGCAGGACCCTCACAAAAGGAAAAGATTACACGCTCACCTTGGCCAACAATGTGAACCCCGGAACGGCCAGCGTTACCATCACCGGAAAAAATGGATTTTTCTCCAGCCAGACGGTCACTTTTAAAATTGTGAAAAAAGGAACCGGAGATAGCAGTAATACCGGAAACACTGGCAGCAATGGCAATTCCAATGGAAGCACTGGCAACACTACCATCTCCCTGACAGCTCCCGTGCTTTCCGTAGCTACCGCCTGGAATAAGGTCACGCTCCGCTGGAACAGAATTTCCAATGCAGACAGTTATCTCCTCTATAAAAAAACGAACAGCGGCAAATATATGCTCCTGAAGACCCTCTCCAAAGGCAAACTGGTCTATAGCGATACGAAAGTATCCGTTGGAAACACTTACCGCTATATGATCAAAGCCGGCAAAACTATGGCCTCCGGCAAGAAGGTCTACAGCAGCTTATCCAAGACAGTAAGCGCCAAACCGGCCCTCTCCCGACCGCTCATCACGATCCGCAGACTCTCTGGAAAACAGCGAATCACCTGGAGAAAGGTTTCCGGAGCCACCGGCTACATTCTCTATCAGAGAACCGGCAGCGGAGTCTTCCGAAAGATTAAAACCCTCACTTCCAGAAGCACCTCCTGGAGTGTAACGACGAAAAAAGGAACCTCCTATTCCTACAAACTGGTTCCCTACCTCAGAGTAAACAGAAAAATTAAGACTGGCCCTTCAAGTGTCATCAAGACAGCAAAGGGCAGATAACGCGCAGAAATCCCCGGGAACGGCAAAGATTCCTGGGGATTTCTTCTGTCAGTTTTTCTTCTTTTTCTCTTCCACCACGTCAAAGGCCAGAAACAAAGCCCAGATATAGGGCGCTCCAAACACGTTCAGCGTCTTCGGGCCGGTAATACTTTCGGGCTCTTCCTGCACCCTTATGTATGCTTTTTCAAAGGTGCTGCGGGTAATCGATTTCCGCTTGCGGTCTGTGAAAAGCTCGCCGCCTTTGATCGTGTAAGTGAAGGGAAGGTGCTTTACGGTGAGGAAGTTTTCACCCTGATGACTCTCAATAACCTGCCATAAATTCTCTACGGTTATTGTCTCTTTCTTCTTTATCTTTTGTAACTCATCCATAGTATCCCCCATTTACTTTTGATTTCACAAAATAATATATTTTCCAAATCCAAAACTGGTATTTTTCCCGATATGCAATTTTTCGCCCGCTGCAAACAGCAGGAGAAGCTCATCCGACAGCTCGTCAAACCTCACTTTCCCTTTGATCCCACGAAGTTTCATTTTCTCATCCTGAGTTGAGGAATACCTTGTGATTTCTGCCAGAACGTTTTTTTGAAAAACGATTTCCGGCAGGTCATCGTCCAGAAGCAGTTTTTCCGTTCCTTCCAGCGCCTCAAAAAGATCCAGGCAGTAAATTCTTCTCGTCAGGCTTCTAAGCAGCGCTTCTGCCGAAAACTGCCTGATGAATTTTCCCTCATGCTTGATCGAGGTCGGCGTCTGGAAGACAAGCATATTTTTCCGGTCTTTCTTCTTCAATTGATTCACTCTTCGCTCCGCATACTCCCGGATCCTACAGACACATAGCCGCCTCAAGTCCACCTGGGTCCCATCAACGATTCGTTCCCCCATCTCATCTTCCACCCAGACAATCTCATACCGGGCATGCTCTTTTCCAAGGCCAGCCTGCCCCAGCATGTAAAACGCCTGAAGAAATTGTGTGAAATATACGATCACTTTCCCAAAAAGAACCAGATGAAACTCCAGCTGCTCTCCAGCCCCGAAATACTCTTCTTTGTTTTCACATTCAATCAGATATCCGTTGCTGTCCCCTCTGGAGGCAAAAGCCGGCTGAAAGTCTTTTTCATATTTCGCATACATCATCCTTCGGACCAGACACTCATCCTCAAAATCGCAGTTTTCACACTTCTGGTCCCGAATACAGTTCTGCCTCAAAAGCATCTGGCCCATACCGCCGCGGAGAGCGGAAACCTTATCCTCCGGCACTTCACAGGCTTCCGGAAATTTCAGTACAAACCGTAAATCCACATATCGAATATTCAGCGCTTTTAAAATCTCTTCTGAATCCATCTTTTATCCCCAATCCATCCGTTTTCTACAGCCGATACTCTTCCCCATCCTTCGGGAACCAGACAGAACTCTCCATCCGCTGCTGCTCCACATACTGTTTCAGATCCCGGCGGCTCACCATGCTATTGGTATGATCCGGACAGCCCGTCGTTATAATGTGGGCTCTTGGATAACTTAAATGAACGGCTGCGATTTCTTCCCGACTCATGCCAAACTGCCCGCCTGCGCCGCTGCCCTCTCCATTCTCAGAAAAACCGGCGCTCACGACAACCAGGCGCGGCTTCCAGGTCTTAAGGACCTGCTTCATGCCATCGTACCAGCTGCTTTCTCCCGTCAGGTAGGCACTGTTTAATACCGGATGGGAAATCAGCACGCCACAGCCTTCCTGATCCATCGTAGAAATTCCGTTCACTTTATAAAAAGCCGGTGTTTTCCGTATGCTCAGATGACAAAATTCCGTCGTTTCCGTAAGAATCTCCAGATTTGAAAAGCCATCCATCGACAGCGAATCCGCATCCGCCTCATTTTGAACAAAGACTTTCATCCCCCGCGGAATCAGCCTCCTGGCCTCCCCGTCAAAGGCTCCTTTCGTAAGATGGGTGGCGATTACCGCATCCACATCCAGAAGGTCGCTGAATTTTATCTCTTCTTTCGCAGCCCCTTTTTCCAGACCACCCATAATCGGGTCCACCAGAAACCGCTGCCTGGCATAGTCCAGAAGATAGGTGCTTTGCTGCACTTGTTTGTATATCATAAAAATCCCCTCTTTTACAATTGTATCTGTTCTGGTTCTATGTTAGTATAGAATTATACATAAGTAAAGTCAAACACACTCTTTTTCCAATTACCTTATCACGATCCAACTTTCTACCACCGGAGGATCTGCCTATGATAAGAAAAAACAGTCTTTTTTTCAAACTCTCCCGCATCAGGAAATCTTCTGTTTCACTTTTTCAGATTTACATGGAAACCTATAATCCCGCCCAGGAAATCTGTCCGAGCTGTCATGCAGCCGGGCATTGTATTCCATTTTCCACTTACCGAAGAAATCTGATCGACCTTTTCCAAGGTAAAATTCTTATCCATACTATTCTTATTTCACGCTGTAAATGTCAAAACTGTGGACATACACATTCCATTCTTCCCGACTGTATCATTCCCTATGGGCAATACAGCCTGCTTTTCATTCTGAAAATATTGTTCAAATATTTTTTTCACCGGCAAACGATCAATTCTTTATGCCAAAATTACCAAATCACACCCGCCATACTCTACCGCTGGAAAAGTCTTTTCTTATCCCATGCCCATTTATGGAGTGAACGAATTAAAAATATGAATCCTTCTTCTTCCACATCCATTTTCAAAATTCTTTTCACCACAGACCCGCTTTCTGGTTTTCTCAGTGCATTTTCAGCTGCTTTTTCGCTTTCTTTTCTCCAAAATCATAAATCTCCATTTTCCGATTTTCCATAATTCTCCATTTACATAACAAGAGAATTTTCTTTTTTCTGCCTTTCGTATAAGATGAAATCACCATAGTTATTCATCAATTACAAAGGAGGATGCAGACTCTTATGAAAAATGAACTTCAGAAAGTAACCGAAGAATGGATGCAGTTGGAACGAAAAACTCTGCAGCAGCGGAAAGATGCCGAATTATTTTATGATGAGAAACTCATGCGGCTGATTGAAAAGACTTTTATTCGCAAAAATAAGGAAAAAGTGCTGGAACAGGTCGAATATCTGATTATCTCTGTCGGTACCTCTTATGAACCTCTCGTTTTAAGTATTAACCTGTTTCGTCCCCGTAAAATTCTTTTTCTTTATACCGAAATCACAGAATCCGTCCTCAATAAGATTGTGTCTTACTGCCAGCTGGATATCACCCGTTTTCAGAAATGTAAAGTTCACGAAACCAATCCTATTGATATCTATCGTGAGATCAAGCAAGCTTATCTGGAATGGGATCGTCCCAAAAAACTTTATATTGACTTTACCGGAGGAACCAAAGCGATGTCTGCGGCAGCAGCCATGGCCGGTGCTGTTATTGATGTGCAGATGGTCTATGTAGGAACGGACGATTATCTGGTGGATTTTAGAAAACCTTATCCCGGTTCTGAGACTTTGTATTTTATCGATAACCCTCTGACCATTTTCGGAGATCTGGAAATCGAAAAAGCAATCATTCTTTTTGACCGTGCGAATTTTTCCGGTTCCAAAGAAAAACTTGGTATTCTGAAAGAACAGATTCCTGACCCAAATCTCCGCCAGCAGCTCAATTTTCTGTATCTTCTTGCTCAGATGTATGAACACTGGGATGCATTGGAATTTGCTCCCGCTTATGAATCGGCTGTACAGTTGGAAAATGAACTGAAACGCGACTGTCGCCTGCACCGTACCTTTGTTCTCATGGACTGCATTGAAGGAATTGAACGTCAGCGCCTTCTGCTGGAAGCTTTAAAAGATATTCCGCAGCTGCTGGCTGAACGTAAAAATTTCTCCATTCTTAAAACAGATACTTACATGCTGCCGCTGATGTTTACCATGTACAGCAATGCTCTCCTTCGGGAAAAACAGGAAAAATATGATATGGCAACGTTACTCATGTACCGGCTGCTGGAAATGATCGAACAAAAACGTCTTTCCAAATATAATCTGTATGTCTCTAAAATGAGTTATGAAAATATTCTTTTTCTTGCAGACAACCAGAAAAATCTGAACGAGCTTGCCGGAGACCAAAAACGGGAATGGCTGAAATCCTCCGTATTTGAAATTAAAAAGCAACTCTTCCCCAAAACCGACAGCCGTTATCTTCCCGAACAGATTTCCCTTCTGGAAGGCTTTATTATCCTGACTGCCCTGGAAGACGCAATCTGTAAAAAAGGCAACGGAACGCAAATTGAAAAGCTAAAACGAATCCGCTCTATGGTATTTCTTCGTAACAACAGTATCTTTGCACACGGCCTTGGCCCGGTTCCACGAACCGATTACTTAAAATTTCGAACTTTTGTTGAGAATCTGTTTCGTAATTTCTGCCAGATCGAAGCTATTGATTTTGAAGAATATCTCCAGCAGATCACCTGGATCAATCCTGCCAAATCCCGTTTTTATTCACGCTTGGAGGTTTAAAATTGACTGTCCTTTATGTCAAAGAGCAAGGCGCTATCATTCAAAAACAAAGTGAACGCATCCTGATTTCAAAAAACAGAAAAAATCTTCTGGAACTTCCTCTTGATAACATTGAGGGTATCACAGTGATCGGAAATATTCAAATTACTGCCCCCGCAATCCGTTCACTCATGGAAAAGGGCATCGATATCAGCTATTTTTCCTTTTCAGGAAAATATTTGGGAAGTACAACTTCTGACTCATCCAAGAACATTTTTCTGCGTCTGGCACAGTATAATCTTTATCAAGACCTGAATCAGAGAACGGCTCTTGCGAAAAAAATCGTTTTAAATAAAATCAGCAACCAGATTCAACTGCTTCACTCCCATCGCTGGGAAAACGATCATGCTTCTATCCAGGAAGATTTAAAACAGTTGGAGCTGCTTCTCCAAAAAGCCGGATTAGCAGGTACCTCCAATGAACTTATGGGCTTTGAAGGAAAAGCCAGTAATATTTATTTTCAGGATTATGGAAAAATGTTCAAATGTAATTGTCAGTTTTCCGGTCGAAACAGACGTCCGCCAAGAGATCCGATCAACGTTATCATCAGCCTGGGATATACTTTTTTAACTAAAGAAGTCTCGCTTGCTTTAGAATCAGAATCCTTTGAAATGTATCTTGGTTTTCTTCATGGAATCCGTTATGGCCGTAAATCACTTCCTCTGGATATAGTGGAAGAATTTCGACAGCCCATTGTTGACCGCATGGTTTTAAAACTTTTCAACAAGCGAATGATCCAGGAGTTTGACTTTTCCACAGAAAACAGCTTTATTCATCTGAATGAAGAAGGTTTTCAAAAATTTTGCCGTGAATTTGAGCGCTGGATGACTGATCCGGAAATCTCCGGTGAACCTCTTGGCTATCGCGGCATCATTCAAAATCAGGCCCGTTCACTGAAATATGCCCTGCAAAAGAAAGGAGTTTATGAACCCTATTGCCTGAAAAAGAAAAACTCTACTTAGTCAGTTACGATATTTCCAATACAAAGACACGAAACAAGATTGCGGATACCCTGAAAAATTATGGTCAGCGTGTCCAGTACAGTGTTTTTGAATGTCGTTTGACAGAAAAACGCTGGAAATCCATGTATTCCCAACTTGTAAAAATGCCTTTCGAGGACGAAGACAGCATCCGTTTATACCCGCTCTGTGAAAACTGTTCCACAAAAATACGGATTATTGGAACCTCACAAAAGCCAAAAAATCCCAGCAACATCATTATCGTATAGGAGAATTTTATGAGTCTTTATACAAAAATTATTGACCGTCAAAAATTAAATGAGGCCTGGACCCGAGTAAAACGCAACCACCCTGCCGCCGGTGTAGTCAATATTACCTGTGAAGATTTTGACGCTGGGCTCCGCGAAAATATTCAGCAGCTTCACGCTGAACTGGAAAACCACAGTTATCAGTCACAACCCGTTAAAACGGCCTTTCTCTATAAAGGAGAAAAACGCAGAAGCATCAGTCTCTATTCCATGCGTGATAAAATCGTACATTTGGCCATTGCCAATGACCTGACCCGCCTGTACGAACCCCGTATGTCCTCTTCCGTTTATGCCTACCGCCCCGGAAGGTCTGCCCTTCAGGCCATTGAACTGTTGGAACGCTCCCTGAAAAGTATACAAAATCAATGGATGCTGAAAACAGATATCAAAGACTTTTTTGACAGTGTTCCCCTGAAGAGACTATATCAGTTTCTCTCTGAAACTATAAAGGAAACAGACGTAATTGAATTGATCCGTACCTGCTGTGAAACTGCAGAACTGCAGAAAGATGGTACTCTCATTTCCAAAAAGATCGGCCTTTATCAGGGATCTGGCCTTTCACCTGTCCTTTCCAACATCTATCTGATGAGCTTTGATCATGCAGCAGAACAGCAATGCCGTACCTATATTCGCTATTCTGATGATATTTTAATTCTGGGAGACAGTCAGGAAGAGTTAGAACAAATAAAGGCCTCCATCAGGATAAAGCTGGAAGCTCTCGGCCTTACCATGAATGAAGAAAAAACAAAAATCTGCTCCGCCAAAGAAGGAATTTCTTTTCTTGGCTACCAGCTTTCCGAGAAGGGGCTTTCTGTTCCACCAAAGGCAGAAGAAAACCTGCAGGTACGTCTGGAAGAGATATGGCTGTCTTCTGAATCCATTGATAATAAGTTGCAGAAAAGTGCAGAAGTTCTGCAGGGCTGGGAACAATATTACCGCCAGGAACGGGAAATTGGAAGTATGGAAGAATTTGTAACTGTCCTCTATATGGTCAGAAACAAATCTCCTGAAATTTTTGAATCCATAAAACAGCAGCGAAAAAATTATAAAAACACAAATAAAAGCATCTGCCAGTATCTGATCTCCGTATGGTCGGAAGACTGGGCTCTCATTTTATTTGAATATGAACAGTTTTTTGATCTTGAAAAATATGATCCCGATATTCAGCCTGCTGATCCTGAAAGTTATTGTGTTTTGTTTCAAAGCCTCTTGACCAACGAGACAGAAGAATTATGGACGGAGTTGATGCAGTTTTACTCCGATATAAAAGCCTATAATAAAGCCGCTCAGATCATGGAGCACTTAAACCTGCTTCAGCAAAATCATTCACAAACCGTATTCCCCGACCTTCTTGAGCCTTCCAGGACAACAAATTTATCCTTTGAGACAAACAGTGCATTTTTACAGCAATTTCTTCAGATTTTTGCCGGACGTGAAGATACCTATGGACGCGAAGAACTGGATTCCCGTAAAAAACGTATGATAGAACAGATTACAGAACCTCTCACAGAAGAGGTCATTCAGAATCATCTTTCTGGAAAATATACGGTTTCTACTTATATTCAGCGCCCAAATCTCACTGCAAAATATCTTGTGATAGATATCGATATTTCCAAAAAGGTACTGCTTCAGGAAGGTGCAGAACATGCGGTGGAATCCTATCTGCCCCGGGCCGCTCAGGCTGCTGCAGAATTGATGAAAATACTGGCTCATCTCGGTTTGAAGGGGTATCTGGAATACAGCGGTTTTCGCGGATATCATATATGGATCTTTTTCAGTGAATGGATTCCTACCCGTTACATAAATATGCTTACGGATGTTATTCATGAACAGTGGGACAATTCCTCCAGCGAAATTTCTGTTGAATATTTTCCCAATAAAAGCAGAATGAAGAATGGCTCTCCCGGTCAGGCTTTAAAACTTCCTTATGGCATTCATCTCCGTACCGGAAAGCGCTCTATGTTTCTCACTGATGATTTCCAGGAACTTTCTCCTGATGAAATTTCCCTCTCCGATCTGGCTCAGTTTTCTTTGCAGGCAGTCAAACGGATTATTGGTACGCACACACACGCCCCGTCTCTTCCTGAAACAAAGAAAGTGGAACAAAATCTGGAAGGATTTGGTGAACTTTCAGAAAATGTTCGTATTGTTCTGCAGTGCTGTAATCTCATGCGGTATCTCTGCCAAAAAGCGAAAAATACGGGATATCTGACACATTTTGAGCGCCTTTCTATCCTGTATGTATTCGGGCATCTGGGCGAAGACGGGAAGCAGTTTGTGCATACCATTATGGCTTTCACACTCAATTATCAGTATCATGTGACGGACCGCTTCATCCAAAGGATTCCTGATAAACCAATCAGCTGTCTGAAGCTTCGGGAACAGTACAAGCAAATCACTGCTGAATTTGGATGCAGCTGTAATTTTCGACGTACCAAAAACTGTTATCCATCTCCTGTTCTGCACGCGATCAAATCCAGCGGCGATGTTTCCGATGACGTGACTATCCCCACCAGTCGTTCCATCTCCAAAGAAAATGAAAAACAGGTGGTTGAGGAATTAAATATTCACATCAAAGTACAGGATCTTGCCAGCAAAATTATCGATATGAAAAAGCAGAAACGCCGCATTGATAAATCAATCCAGAAAACAGAAACAGAACTTGAAAAGATTTATGACCAGGCTGGTATTGACTGCCTGGAAGTAGAAATGGGCCTTTTATCTCGCCGCAAAAAAGACGACGGTTATGAATGGCTGATTGAGATTTAGGGCTTTCGCTGCCGGTGAAAAAATCCGGCAGCGAAAATTCTATATAGAAATTGCTTCTATGTAAAAAATGTGGTACACTATTAATAGTTATTTCTCTGATCCTTAAATATGAACAAAGTGTTAACAACCGAAAAATGTGGTTGAAATTGCCTGATTTTAAAGTTATCAGACGATTACCTGCAAAATCGAGGCTGAAAAACCAGTATTTATGCGGGGGTGTAAATGGGACTGTAGAAATGAATTTCACCCGTTACAGGGTATTGACACACCCATTTTAAAGGATTTTTTAACATAATATATTCCGTAGAAATGAATTTCACCCGTTACAGGGTATTGACACATAATCGTGTTCCGTTACATTATTTGGGATAATTAGCGTAGAAATGAATTTCACCCGTTACAGGGTATTGACACAGTCTTTTGATCTGCTCTTTTGCCCAGGTTACATGCTGTAGAAATGAACTTCACCCGTTACAGGGTATTGACACAACAAGTCCACTATCGTCACGAATAATGCTCACCATTCGTAGAAATGAACTTCACCCGTTACAGGGTATTGACACAGTAAAGTTGTACTGCCATCCTGTTATTCCTCGTCTTCGTAGAAATGAACTTCACCCGTTACAGGGTATTGACACCATAACCAGCCGGTTTCTCTGCAAAATGATACAGGAAGTAGAAATGAACTTCACCCGTTACAGGGTATTGACACATCTCGTCGAGGATTAAAGAGCCCTCCTCAGAAGGAGTAGAAATGAACTTCACCCGTTACAGGGTATTGACACAACATTTCTCTCAACCTCTCTAAATTCTTTAAACATAAGTAGAAATGAACTTCACCCGTTACAGGGTATTGACACATCATCCAAGGAATTAAAGTATCTGTTACAGTGAATGGTAGAAATGAACTTCACCCGTTACAGGGTATTGACACGAACGTTACGAACTTCGTAACACTCATCCTCTTTTCGGGTAGAAATGAACTTCACCCGTTACAGGGTATTGACACATGCTTGGTATTAGTTACTAGAGGATTAGCAATGACTGTAGAAATGAACTTCACCCGTTACAGGGTATTGACACACCTCCTTGAATAATGAAATATAACAGGTTATTGTTTGTAGAAATGAACTTCACCCGTTACAGGGTATTGACACATGTTTGCACATTATCGATTACAATGCCATTGTTATCGTAGAAATGAACTTCACCCGTTACAGGGTATTGACACTTTTTACTCTGGAACTCATGAGATCCACAATCCGATCCGTAGAAATGAACTTCACCCGTTACAGGGTATTGACACACTCACGGTACATGTCTGCAGCAAGGATAATGTTATTGTAGAAATGAACTTCACCCGTTACAGGGTATTGACACCGTACCAAGCATCTTTCCTAGCATCCTTATAATTCCTGGTAGAAATGAACTTCACCCGTTACAGGGTATTGACACAATGTCGATGATCTCAGCAATTTCGTCGGAGTGCTCGTAGAAATGAACTTCACCCGTTACAGGGTATTGACACACCACATTGCTATGGTTGCTACAGTTGCCAAAATTGGTAGAAATGAACTTCACCCGTTACAGGGTATTGACACAACTCTCTCAAGAATCTCCGTGCTTCTTCTACAGACGTAGAAATGAACTTCACCCGTTACAGGGTATTGACACCGAAATCAACTGCTCTTTTAATACCGTTAGCTACTTTGTAGAAATGAACTTCACCCGTTACAGGGTATTGACACCCACCACCTCCTTTTTCCATTATATTCCGAGCGATATCGTAGAAATGAACTTCACCCGTTACAGGGTATTGACACGCAAAAGAATCACTGATGCTGTAATAACCGGAATACTCCGTAGAAATGAACTTCACCCGTTACAGGGTATTGACACTCACGATTTTTAGCACGTTTGCGGGTTTCTACTACAGTAGAAATGAACTTCACCCGTTACAGGGTATTGACACCAATACGGCCTCTTCCTTAGTGTCAAACTCCTTGTGTAGAAATGAACTTCACCCGTTACAGGGTATTGACACCCTTTGTACTGTTTCTCAAGCTGCATTCGATCCATGCGTAGAAATGAACTTCACCCGTTACAGGGTATTGACACGTGTTTAAATCTGGTCTGCAAGTTCTTCTATGAAACTGTAGAAATGAACTTCACCCGTTACAGGGTATTGACACATTTCTCAGCATCTTTGCAAGTTCATCGTCGATAGAGAGGTAGAAATGAACTTCACCCGCTATAGGGTATTGACACATTTCTCTTACAATTGCTACAGTAAATGTTTTCTGAGCAGAAATGAACTTCTCCCGCTACAGGGTATTGACACTTCTTTGTGGTAGAATGTTTTTTCTCCGCCTACTCGGTAGAAATGAGCTTCTCCCGTTTCAGGGTATTGACACACGATGATGATCCAGCTATTATCATCCATAGTAGTCATCTAGAAATGAACTTTTCCCATTTCAGGGTATTGACACATATGAGCTACTACGCTAGTTTGAAAGTTTATAGAGTAGAAATGAACTTCGCCTGCTTTAGGGCATTATGCCGTGTAAGAAAGGAGAATAATTTATTATGGAAGAAACTTGTTTAACTGTTTAATTTCAAAGCATAAAAAAAGACAGAACCTTGCAGTCTAATCTGCTTGATTCTGTCTTTTTTTAATTTTATTTCATTGTAATATTCTCAGCCTTTTCTTCCGCAGCAGCGCTTATACTTCTTTCCGCTTCCGCAGGGGCAGGGCTCGTTGGGGTAGATTTTTCTGCCGAGGCCTACGGACATGGCATTTCTGGTCACCTCGGAAGCCATATGGCCCTTGTAATCCCAGCATCTGGTCATGCAGCCCAAGCGGCGGATCTCTTTTTTCACATCTTCGACCTGTCTCTGGGTGGCAAAATAGCAGCCATGCTGATAAAGCATCGCCAGAATCTCTTCCTCCGGAATATTCATGCGTATGGCTTCCTGTACATCATAGAAGATCCGCAGAGCATCTGCCTGATTCTTATGCTGCTCATCCATCATATCCTTGACAAAAAATACCGTATTCTCGTTGGGTTCCTGGCAGGCCAGCTGACCGTAGCTTAAGAACTCTTCCTCTGTCTCCGGCACATAATAATCAAAGGTATTCTGCACCTTCTGGACTTCCTGATACACATCATTTTCAGCAAGATCAACGTCCATCAGAAAACCATTTTTCAGCCGGACAACTCCGGATTTCTGGCTGAACTCTTCCAGCTGAGCTTTTACTGATTCTGCATCTTTGATACCTGTATGATAAGTTCCGCAAATCTCCATAAACTTTTCCCGAGAAATTACGCCGTACAGATATACCGCTGATTTTGCATAATCCTCCAGACGATTTCTGTCCGCTTTTTTCGCCTGCATATCCGGTGTGCAGATTTTTCCGTACTGCGCTTCCACATCTTCCGAAACCAGATACAGCTCCTGCTTCGGATCATAAGCTCCGTAAGTGGTCAGAAGCACCGAATCTGCCACCAGTTCCTGGCTGATGAAGATTCCCTGTTCCTGAATGGCACTCTCAAAAAATTCGGTCTCATCTGCCGAAGCTTTCTTCACGATCTCACTCATTACCATTTCATCAAGAAGCTGATCCTTCAGCCATTTTGCCAGATCCTTTTTATTCCATTTGCTGAAGCCTTTTAATCCGTGTTTCTTTGCAATGTCCTGGAGGTTATCTTTTGTATAGCAAAGGAAAACCTGCTCCAAGCTCTCCGGTCTTGCCGTTCTGTATTCTGTCATAACGCACATCCTTTTCTATCTTGTAACTATCGTCTCTTCTTGAAAAAAGCGCCCCGGCTTCCAGTTTCTCTGGAAAAATCCCGCGCGCAGTCATTTCATACCTGCCTATCTTATCAGACTCCGGCCAAGAAATCAATGGATTTTCCTGTTTTGTTCATGGTATAATGTTTTATATCCTATTTCAATTTTCTGCAAGGAGGTTTACCTTATGGAAATAAATGAAAATTCTTTTGGCGCGGGTTTAACCAATGCTGACCATAAACAGCACCTTAATCTTCTTTCTTCTGCCTGGGATGTGATCGATGAAGATCTTATCAATTTCAGCCCTAATATTCCAACACCTTTACCGCTGTCTTCCTTTCTCAATACAATCATCATTAACTGTGACAATCATCCGGAGTTACTTCCCTATCCGGCCGATATTTCAAATAAGGAAGATGAGCATTCAAAGGCTTATTCTGAATTGTTCCAAAGTCTTGTTCCAAAGACTTCTGTTCCTTCTGAAATGATTTCTGCCAAATTAAACGACTATTACGAAAAAGTGCAGATTAAAAAAAATGCAGCTGCTTTAATCAAAGGCACTTCCCGGAAATTTCGTCTAAATGACGCAGCCTATGCAATACTGTGTAATATTGACGACAAAGATGCACGATATCGAATTTTCAAAAAAGCCGGTACTTATCTTAAAGTTCTTTTTGAAGAATACAGCCGACTACCGGCATCCGAACGCGAAAAAATTTATTTTTTTGAAAAAATAAACACTATCAACAGTAATATCCATTACATACTGAAAATCACTTCCCAAAATCAGGCTTTTCTGGTACAGCCTCATAAAATTACAACTGACTCTTATCTGACGCACCTTTATTTAAGCGGATACTCAGCCAAAGAACCGGTAACGGAAAATACTCCGTTTGAAATGGCGTCTTTTCGAATTTCCCGCATTCAGAAGATACAAAAAACCAACCAGAAAAAGTCACTGACAAAAGAAGATATGAAAAACCTGGAGAAAGAAATTTCAGCTAAAGGAATCGCTTTTCTTCTTTCCCCGCTTGTTCATGCCACTATCCGCTTCACAAAGACAGGCCAGCAGAAATTTCAGACACAGTCTTATCTGCGCCCTGTACATTCGCAGAAGATATCCGAGTTTGTTTACGAGTTTGCAGCAACAGAACGACAATTAGAAGCCTATTTTCTTAAATTTGGAAAGGACATCGAGGTTCTTGGACCTGACAGCCTCCGAAACTATTTTGCTAATTATTACAAAGAAACAGAAGATCTCTATTTCCCAGATAAGAGGTAAATATTTTAAGGGAGATCAACGCCAGCCGGATGATCTCCCTTTTCTTTATTTTTCTTCACTGAGCAGGCACCGTACTACTTCTTCTGTCAGATTATTCTGCATGGCCGCAGTCATTCTCTCGTATCCGCTTTTTACAACCCCTTTTGCATTTGCACGCGTGGAGAGATAGCTTCTGATTGTATTCTTGTCTGCATCTTTTCCATCCTTTATAATCCATGTCGTCAGAAACTTCCTGATTAACGGGATCTCACTGAGATTATTTTTCATAAAACGTTCGATATTTCCGCGCTGCATCTTAAGAAGCAATAACTCTTTCCGTAAAGTTTCGATCTTTTCTATATCAACTCCAGCTTCCTGCAGAATCTTCTGGTTTGTCTCCCTTCTTTCCGGTCTTCTCTCATCTGTCAGAATCCAGGAGCCATCTTCTGCTGGCCGGAAAAGTTTTGCCGCTGCCTTCAATGGAGCATTCGAAGAGTCAGAAGTTTCCGCCAAAGAAAAGTCTTCATACAATGCCGCAAATCCAATGTTTTTTTCCGTGGCTACAAACTGCTCCATATCCTCTGTCAGCAACTGAATGGAATGGTTCAGCCATTCCGCCATTTTTTCCGGATTTGGTACTTCCTCTGAACGGATAATATGGGCATTCACATTTCGGATATATTTTTTTATATCCAGATACAGCCTGAAAAATTCTTTCATCCTTTCAGAAAGATACTCTTCTTTTCCCGTTTCATATACCCTTGATTTGCTATCCAGATGCTCTTTTACCGGAGAACGATTCTTGTACTCCTGCATGTATTTTTCATACTGTTCATCGTTTAAGTTTCTTTTTTCCTGAAGATAAGTCTTTACATATCTTTCCATGATATAGGTAATGATACCCTCCTGCAAAGAAACCGCTGCGGAACCGTATCTTCCCTGCTCCATACAGAGCTGTGCATAAGCCACCAGTATCTTACTGTAACGCCACATTCCGTTGGCGTTTTTAAAACGATTGGCAAAATTATCACGCAAATCGGAAAGCATCAGCTGAGCCTGGGCGGACAACGGCATTTTTTCCACTTCCATGGTCGTGATAAAATCAATTCCTTTTTGCAGATAATACAGATTGTTGGAATTTAAAGCATAGTCAAAGCTCAGAAATTCATCCATAAGTTCTGCGATTTTTTTCTTATCTTCCGGATTCTTCTGATCTTCTTTCTCCATACCCAGACACTGATACAGTTTTTTGACACTTCCCATACTCCGGAACTCACTGATTGCATTCATCCAGTCCGTCAACTCTGATATAGTGTTCAATTTTACCAACGGCGTAGTGTTCTTCTCCCGATTTCTGGCATCAAACATTCCATAATAAACAGTATAAGAAATTTTTTCACTGCTCATTGTCCCGACATAACGGATAAACATCATCATGTAAAGAGGGATGGAGCGGAATCCATTGGAAATATCCAGAATAATCCGCGTTGGCTTATCTGATTTAAGCATCCCTATGAAAGTGGTAAACAATATATTAAAATATTCTTTCTGCTCTTTTTCATTGCTTCCATTTGGAATCAGAGCTCTTTTTACTTCATCAAAATGAGCATGCTCACAGATATAATTTTCCGCCTGTCTCCAATCTATCTTTGAATTGTCCTTAAATTTTTTACCCAGTTCTTCCCCTTCTGCTTTTTCCTTCTCTGAAAGATTTTTGTCTTTGCTGTACCATTTGATCAGAGAACACCAGTCCGAATTTTCTGTTCCAATCAAAAGCATTTTATTAGGATTCTCATTTTTCACAACCGCATCAAAGGCGTAACCAGTCGTCGCAATCTCTTTCCCGCCTTCGTCTTCATAGACTGTTGTCTGATATCCGCCAGCCCCCATAGCCGTAATCAGAATAATATCCTGATCGTCCTTTCCATTCTTTCTCCGGACAGACGGATAGATCTCCTGCTCTTTGGTCGGACGCCTTTTGCTGTCGTAAGCTCTGAATTTTTGAAAAACAAATTTGGAACGTTTTTCTATGACTTCGCCCTTCCTGACTTCATCCACATCCCGCTCTGTCACAGCCGTTACAACCTTTACTCCTTCATCCAGAAGAAATTTTACAATCAGAAAATTCAGCGCACATTCTCCCTGGCAAAGCACTGCGGAATCTGGATTCCCCTTCAGAAGATCCAGAATTTTTCCGCATTCCTGATCTGCCAGCTGATAGAGTTCTTCTTCTGACCATTCCGGTGAAACATTTGGGAAATCAAGATCTATGATTTCTCCATATTTTTCTGCTGCCGCTTTCTGTTTTTCTCCCCAACCGGAAGACTTATGATTCGTGTAATTAATAAACATCTGTTTATCATCCTTTTGTTTTCTTTATTACTTCCTCTATCGTCGGTAAAGCTCCTTTACGATTCTGATATTCTCTCTTGTCAATACTCATATAACGAATATCTTTCGGATCTGGTATTCTGCCGGAATCTTTCATTGCAAAGAATGAAGAAATCCACCTGGAATCTTCTAATTTTTTAAGTTTGAGCTGTTCTGCCATCTGCTGCTTATAATTTTCGATCAGTTTATCTGCATTCAGTGGCTGAAAAGGATTCAGTTCAAGCACATCGCCAGACAAGTAAGCCTTCCTTACATCTAATTTTTTAACTTCCAGAAGCTTCATCTTTACATTCCCAAATCCAAAAGCTTTTGCCTTTCCCAGATTCATCCGTGAATTAGCTTCCAGCCGGACAGCCCAGAGAAGAAGACCCAGTTCGTCTTCTTTTAGATTCCGGAAGCGGATTTTCCCTTTAAAAACCGTTCCTTTTTTTAATGGATGAAGAACCGACATCACTTTTTCCTTATCTTTTTCATATACTCCTGGCTCTTCTTTTTCATGAAGCCAATACTGTTTTACTCCTCTCAGCTTAAATCCGTCTGTATTATAGGTCACAGGTTCCTTACTTTTCTCCTGATCCAGATAATCCAAATAACTGGTCGGTTTCGGTTCAGCCAGAATCGTACGGTATTCTTTTTCTTCTTTCAGATTTTTCTCCTCTGTCACTGCATCTGAAAAAGATACTCTGGAACGATAACTTCCATTTTCATTACTGTAACCAAAAATTGCTTTTGCGTAATCAATTTTGGCCTTTTTCTGCTCAGCTGAAAGTCCATCTTTAATCGTATGGCTGTAAAACAAACGAAGCCGGGGTGTAAAACCAAAATAAAGCTTTCCTCCCAATTCAATATAAAATACCGGTTTTATTCTATTATCTTCTTTCGGAAGATTGAAAAAAACGCGATTCTCCTCTGGAATCGTCTTTTCTTTCTTTTTAAAATCAATTTTGAAAGCTTCAATATCTTTTGCCGAAATTTTGATCTTATCCTTTTCTCTGGCAATTTCAGGGATAACATAGAGCGCTTTCTTCTCATTCATAAAACCGGTTCTGATCAGATAGCCTTTGTGTGAATATTGGCCCTCTTTTCCAAGGTTTGTAACATTTTTTAAATCCTTGAGCTCGTATGAAACAGGATCAAAGCCCGGCTGATATGATGGATTTTTCTTCCCTTTATAATGTACCTTCTCATTTTTGTCAAACCATTTTTCAAATGGTTCTTCCAACAGATTCTGTGTCAGTTCTCTTCCATTCTGCACAAGAAAGTCATAGCCAAATTTACTGTTCCCTCTATATTTTACATACTCCTCAGCTATTTTTCTTTCGTTCAGAACATAATAATTCATGGCTCCATATTCTTTTTTTATTGTATCTACACAAGTCTGATAAATGTAATAATCAGAGCCATTTTTCTCAATATAGCCTGCCTTTACGTTTTCCAAAACACTAATGCTTTTCCCTTTACCTATTTGCAACTGTCTGCTGCCTAATACACTGTTATAATTCTTTTTTTCTGCACCATTTGCTACATTCCGGTACATCAGGGCATAGTCATCAATATCGTCCGCAAAGCTTGAAAAGCCCAGAACCTGGACGTTATTTCTAATCAGGCCTCTGATCGAACTTCCAGGAATACTGTATTTTCCCCAGGCATTTTTATGAAAATGATGCCTTTCCGTCCCATCATCGACAAAGACTGGCGTCTTTGACTCAATCTCGTAAGTGATCTCTCCACTCATCAAGTCATCCGCTATACTATTGTGTGCTGCTGGTTCTTCTGTCTTGTAATAAACCTTTTCGTCTTTGAACGGCACAAAATTATAAGGTGCTCCAATATAACCACCAAAATTTTTATTTTCATTTCCATTTTGTTTCTTATAAAAATTGTTTTTTGTATTTTTTACTTCTTTTTTCTGAGGTCCTTTTTCTTTTGCTCCGCCCATCATATTATTTGCCAGATTTGATATATCTGTAATCTCTATGTTTCCCATATCATCCACCTCACTCTACGCTCAGCAATCTGGTCAGTACAACTTCTGCCTGTCCATCTGCATCATAATCCAGATATTCTTTTACAGAAATTTTCTTACCCTGCGTCTTAAACTTATTTACCAGTTCATATGTTTTTATTATTTCATCTTCATTTGTTCCTGCATCTTTTACTTCAGAAACTCTCATAAAACCATCCTCTTCAAAAAAGTGTAACTCTCCTGTTTCCCCGAAAAATCTGGCTTCTGTACATTCATCCCAGTTAATTTCCAGTAGACTTTCTGTTTTGGTCAGACAGATTTCGCTGATTCCATAAATCAATGCATACTCATAATCTTGAATCTGTTTTTTTGCCTCTTCAAAACTCATCTTCTTTACTGTATAGGCCATAGTCACTCTGCTCCTTTCTGGATTGCAGCAAGACAGCCTGCGATCACTTTATCCTTGTCTTCCGTTTTCTTGGCTTTAAAATCGATCACTGCTTCTGAATACTTATTCCCTTTTACCGTAATCTTGTCTACGTCAATAATTCCCTTTCCTACGTTATAGCCGCCACCAATATTCATAACACCAATAGCCAGATCACGAAGTGCCATCAACAGAAGTCCACAAGTCTGAGAAGGATCATTTTTATCGCGGATGGCAATATGAATCGTCAGCTCTCCCGCCACATTTTTCTCAGAGAAAAGTCCACCCTGCATAACCCCTCCGGTAAACTTATCAATATGGATTCTGTGAGACAATGGCATCTTATCATTTTCTTCCCTGTCCCCTACTATCGTATCATAAAACAGAAGATTTCCTGTTTTCTCTTTGTTTCCAAAAGCATTTTCTATCACAGAATCATTATTGAGACGTTTTGAAATCAATTCCATCTGTGCGCGCACAGCTCCTTTCAACGAACTGCCTGGTACAATATAATCGCCTCTTCCATTCCTGATATTTTCGCTGTCAGGAGCATCCTTTCCACAGCCGGAAACTGCAATGCTCTTTACCAGAAGCGCCCCTTCTGTTCGTCCTGTTACCGTGATTTCATAAGCGTTTTTCGTTTTACTTTCGGTTTTCATCTGAGATGTGATATCTTCATATTCACTTTCTGGCAATTCTTCCTCCTCATACCACAATCTCCGTTCTTTCGTTTCATTCATATGAAAACTTTTACGCAAAAGCTTCTCAATCTTTATCTTGCCACAGCCATTACTCTTCTGTCCGCCAAGCAAAATAATTCCCTGGTTTATTGCGGCGAAAATATCCTCCAAAACCTCCCTTTTTTCTCTATCATACAGATAGACCGAAAAAGTAAATTTTGCTCCTGCACTAACGTAACCCATATTAAATTTATGACCTGATCTTCGATCAGTTCCCTTTACTGTGCTTGAATCACAGGTTCCTGTAACCGGATCAATACTTACTCTCGGTCTTAATTCCATCCGAAACTCCGTCATTTTTTCAAAAATACCATCTGAAAGCCTCAGTCTGCTGCCATTTTCCTCTGCCTCTTCTTCCCCACTGTTTTTCCTGCGTTTTCCAAAAAGTTCATCTGAAATTTTTTGTTCATAACTGTTCTCACAATAATTACGAAATACCCCTGCAATTCCGGAGGCCTGTATAAACGGTTTTCCTTCAACAGGATCTATTAAAATTTCTTCCGGATCCGCTGAATCACTTCCAATGTGAAGCGGCTCCAGACATTTTGCTATTATTTTATACTTTACAATCGTGTCATAAGAGTATGCAGCCATTATTTATCCTCCTTGTTTTTCAGTCGGATCAAATCTATGATCAAGTCTAATTTCATACCTTTTTCTTCTTCCTCTGACAAAATCTCAGATTTTGAAATTCCCATAATTGTATTGGATTCCATTTTCCCTAAAGTTTCTTCCAGGCTTCTTGAAAAAATATCTTCTATGAATTTTCCTGCTGCCGAAAGGCTGTTATGTGTTTTCTGAGTCCGGTTATTTTCTTCCTTATCGTTTGCATGTTTGATATACCGGCGAACTTCTTCCAAAGCATAGTCCGGATTATAACGATATGCCGTGATGATTGAATCCAGTGTTCCAAGCTGACTCTTACTAGTCCTCTCATTCCATAAACCTTTGCGTTCGTTATAAGTAATCACATACTCCGCCATCCCCCGCTCCAGAATATTTCTATAATAACTTTTCGCTGCAATCTTAAGGACTTTTTTGTCCTCTTCCGTTAATTCGAGCTTCTTCTGACTGGAAGAATTTTCTGCCTTTGACGCATGAATCACTTTATATTTAATGGTTTCATATTTATCCAAAAACAAAATCCGTCCCAGGCCCTCATTTTTCTTAATGCCTAAACCCCAATCCGTTAATTCCCGTATTTTTTCTGATTTCAAAATTCCTTCGTATTTCAGATGAAACACGCTTCCCTGTTCGTAAGCTACAACCGACGGGAGTTTTGTTCCCCAGGTTCTGTTGTATCCGCAAATGTGTACAGTAGATGTAGAGCAAAAAGCAATTTTCAAATTTTTGACGCCCATTCTCTCTTCCAGCCGTTTTAAAATTTCTTCTGAGAAGCCGCAAAGTTCACCTCGTTCGTTTCTCAATGCCATATTGGAAAGCAGCAGCAAATAACACTCGCCTTCCTGATCCGTTTTAGGCAGATAGCCTTCATAAGGAAGTTCCTTCATCCACTCACATTTCACTACCTGGCACTTTCCATATCCGGAGGACCTGGCATTTCCCAATAGGATTTTTCCGTTAAAAAGATTTTTGATCCTTTCTCCTAATTCCTTGTCCTCCACAGAAATATATCCGACAAAATAATTTCCACTTTCTATATATTCATTATTAAAAACCGTTTTTTTGCCATCATCCCCACCATAAATGCGAATCTTCATATCCGTCCGTGTATCAATCGTATAACCATAAATGCAGTCACCTTCCAGGTAACAAAAACGTCCCAAAGAAGCTCTTTTAAATCCTTCTGGAAATTTTCCTTCCAATACAACATTCTCTATCTTTGTCTTTCCGTCTTCTATTTCCGGAACTTTTCCTTCATAAAATCCCTTTGGTGCCGGAATCAGCTCTTTTTCATTTTTACAAAGATAAGCGTTCAGATATTTTACCCTTTCTGAAAACAGCTCTTTCTTGATGCTTTCAAAATCAGCCGCTCCTGCCAGTTGGTTAATAACAAACCCTCGTACAGTTGTTCCCGGAATGTATCTTAATGTTGTCGTCTGCCCACTCTGGCTGGTGCTGTCATCTGCAATTCTGAGTGGTTCTGTATTAATAATCTTATATCTGATATACTCAGCCATGATTCTCCCCCTCATCTATAATAGAAAGTTTTACTTTTCCAAAGCCTCTGTTTCGCATTGTTCCAACCCATTTGATCAGCTGCAAAACTTCTTTTACCAATTCTTCATCCTCTTTCCGGCAAGCGATCTCACTATAAAAGAAGAGCCCTCGCGTTACGCAGCGTCCCATACGCAGCGTACCTTCTGCCGCTATTCCTTCCTCATCAATACTGGTAAATACACGCGTATTCGTAAATGCATTCAGTATTTCCTGAGAACGATTTTTGCCAATTTCATTTAAAACTTTCTCTTTTACCGCTTCCGATAAGGTAAAATCTGAAAAAATCAGTTTTCCCCTATTCTGTGTATTATCGTCTCCGCCAAATCCCACTAACTCTTCTGCTCTATGAATACTTTCCTTCTCATTTACTCCATTCCATTTTAAGTATCTAAAAAGTTCCTCTCTGAAAATCCCTTTGAAAGTGCTTCCTTTATAGTAAGGAAAACCATATGTATCACACTGAACAGACAAATCTTCTCCGCCCGGAATACTGATTCCATTTCCAAAAATACCATCTGATTTTAATTCCATCTTTATTTTCACTGTATCTCCTCCTCAAAACCAATGTAAGTATCCCAGACTTCAAGGGCATCAAATACGGTAGATCTGCTTTCTCCATCTGCAGTTTTTATAAATAATCTTCTCTCCAGCCCTTTTCCAGTTGCTATCTGGTCTAGTTTAAGATCCTCATAAATTCCCTGATATCCTTCCAGCGCAATATCATCAATTTTATTGAATTTTACAAATGTTTCTGCCGCACTCTCTCCTTTTTTCAAAGCAGATCGAAGCTCTTTCATCTTTCCTCTGGCATAGGCAATTTCTTCTGTTTGAATATGGGTAAGCAATTTTTTAAAGTTTTCATAGCGTCTGATTTTTTCTTCTCCCAGTATTTCCGGGCTTGCTTCCACAATGTAAGGCCGCATTTCCAACTGCTCCCCGCTTTCCGTACAGTAATCTTTCCGAATTTCTTCCAGAGAGTCCTTTAATTGGCCAAACTCAATATGCCAATCAATGGCAGAGACATCTTTTCCACTCTTATCCTCACATTTACTCAAAGAGGCGCCAAATTTTTTCGCATGACTGCAGAGCATTTCTGCTAATTCATACGCCTGATAAAAAGGATATTTCTGATGAACAATGGCAACACCTCCGCAGGCTGCGTAACCTTCTCCATCTTCTTTATTTTTTCTTTTGCTCAGTGCCTTGATAAAGGCCACTGCACATTCAATTCCGATTCTGCCTTCCGTAACAAAACAGATATCATCTCCGGCAGTTATAATTCTCCGTACGGGAAAATTTCTGTCTTTAAGGTTCAGCCCCTTCAGAACTCCTTTTTCCAGATTCATTTTCACAATTTCTGTCATTTCTTTGTAAGAATCCTTAAAGTCTATATCGATTGATCCACTGAAGGTCTGCAATCTCTTTTTATAAGTTTCCCAGTCTGCTTTCTTATTTTTCTCATAAAGATTCTGGACTCTTTTTCCCATGGCATTACCGTCAATATGTACAACTGCAATAAAATTTGATTCCCCCTTTGAACCGCCCAGATCTTCAAACTTTTCTACCCGCTTATAGCCTGCCGGCGCAAGTTTTCGATCTATCTCCTCTTCCTGTTCGGGCATCTTCTCTGCTTTTCCTTTATTCAATACTTCTGGTTTTAATGTTGTGGCATCTATCTTTTCAATTCCAAAAGACCCCTGATGAAAAGCAGCCAGCCGAAGAGATTTCTTTTCCTCCAAAGCAGCCGTCAAAAGCTTCAAATTTTCACCGGGATTCTTGTCCTCTTCATATTTTTTTACGCTTGCAAACACTTCAATTCCTGGATAATCCTTATGTATGGTGAATGTAATTTTCCGTACAAATGTTACAGCACTCTCTTTTGTCGGGAACTCCAGTACAATATGACCGCCGCCGGAATATACCAGATTATCCTTCTGATTGAATTTTTCGGGAGCATTTATCACCTGTTCAAAATACTCCGGGCTCATAATCCAGGCAATAATCGCCGAATTTCTGATGTTATCCTTCAACTTATTGCTTCCAAAAATGTATGCCTGTTTCTGTGAAACCTCCAGCATTACCAGATAGCGTTCCATATTAGTTACCTCCCTCTTCCATTCTCTGTTTGATTTCGACAAATTTCTGGTACAGTTCACTTAAATCTACTTCCAGATTTTTACTTGAAAATTTATATGAATTGCTGTATCCAAAATGATTCATACTGTTTCTTTTGTCTCCGATGGAAGGAATCAATTTGAATAATTCCTCTGGAATCGTAAGAAACATGTTGTAAACCTTTTCTCTTTTACTTTCAATTTCGTTAAAGCGTCCATTTTCTGCATCATGCATCCACTGTTCAAACAGTATTCTTCGACATTCATCCTCTGAAACTTTTCTTTCTTTTTTTGTTTTTACATAATTTAGGTTCAGATAGCGGCATATATCCTTACTAATCCAGTCTCTGTCTTCCTCTGCCGCTTCATTCAGACCATAATGACAGCAAAGAAAAGTTTTTATTGTCTCCTCCAAAGCGGTAAAACCCTGCTGCGTTTTCTTTTTTTCTATCGCCCACCGTACTGCTTCCATTCCCAGATCCAAATTGGTATCTACGTCAAAATTCTCAATGCTGCGGTCAATACAGTTCAGCAAACCTTCCATGGGGGCGATAATGCTTGCCTGCTTTGTTTCCCCTTCCTGCTTTTCCGCATCTATATCTAACAGCTTTGTATAAGCTTTTTTATAACGTTTATAAGTTCCAAGAGCACTCGCTTTGCATTTTCGCTCCAGCTGTACATCATAATATCCTCTTGAAGTTTCCAGATCATGCGTAAACAAGTTCAACTCTTTTACTGTATAAAGAAGATCCCTCATCTTTTCCCGGTAAACTTTCTGCTGCTCCTGACATAATTCGTAAATCTGATCACTGTCCCCGTACTTTATAAATGATTTTGCCGCCTGCGACCAGTCCAGTACATCCAAAAATGTTCTCAAGTTGAATATCGGAGTGCCTTCTTCTGTCTTCACCTCAAAGGCCCCGTAGTAAATCCCCTGTACCTGAATCGATTTGAGCGTCCGCGCATAAAAAATAACAGCAAGCATCTGAATTGGAATATTTCTCAGGGAATGAGTAATATCAATATAAACCTCTTCGTTCTCTTCAATACTATCTAATATCACATGAAAAATCTTCCAAAGCTCTTCTTCCGTTCCTCCAAGCGGAAGCATGCATTTTTCTTCTTCTGCTAAAATTTTTCCATACTTTGGAGTTAAAATCTCTTTTAAACCGACACTTATTTCAGGAAGAACACGTCCATTTTTTTCTGCATTTTCCCGTTCTTTTTCTGTATATTCACGGGATTCCCAGTTTTTTTCTTTTGCCTGATCAGTCAGAAAAATGCTGACTTTGTCCCCCGGCTTTGCCTCTTCAAATAGCATATCCAGCAAAGCTTCCTGTACAAAAGGGGTTTTAACGTTCTTTCCTTCATAACAATAATTAGTTTCCGAATACATTCCAGTCCCTAACACAGATATAAAATGCCTTCCCATACTGCCGCCTCCTTGTTTTTATTGTTCTGTGGAAATATCACAATTATTAAAATCAGTATACCGTGTTTTTGGACATTGTGCAGTATTTTTTTGTATAAAAAATGCTGTTCCTCTATCTTTTCAGATATCAGTCCAGCACTTTCTTTGATATATTCACTTTTTCGCCTCCAGTCCTACATCTTAATCACAATTTTAATAACTACTACAATCGTTTCTCTAACCATAGACATAAGATCCATTCTGTTACCTCCTATTATATAAAAGCCATTATTTATCAAGTCTCGTAATTAACACTTCTGCTACTGCTACGACGATCATTAATACGGTTACTGTATCCATCTTATCACCTCCTTTTTCCTTTCAAACGCCTATTTATCTGCTCTTTCAATTAACACCTTTGCTACTGCTACAACAATCATTAATGCGGTTACTGCGTCCATCTTATCACCTCCTTTTTCCTTTCAGCCGCCTATTTACCTGCTCTGTCAATTAACACCTTTGCTACTGCTGCGACAATCATTAATGCGGTTACTGCGTCCATCTTATCACCTCCTTTTTCCTTTCAGCCGCCTATTTACCTGCTCTGTCAATTAACACCTTTGCTACTGCTGCGACAATCATTAATGCGGTTACTGCGTCCATCTTATCACCTCCTTTTTCCTTTCAGC
>OLRT01000321.1_pt1 | contig 38266 bp, 28 predicted proteins | sample 1672021 | NCBI WGS metagenome assembly OLRT01 (sample SAMEA3136637, study PRJEB25190) | human gut metagenome | reverse complement strand
GTGAGCCCGGCTCCCTCGGCGAGCGCACGAAGTTCGGATACCTTGGAAATCCGAACGTCGCCGTGTCCCATGAGGCGGGCCAGGGGAAGCTCGATGTTATTCATAAGCCATACCACGAAGTCGTTCGACGTGTAGTCACGGAGAATCAGACGTCCGCCGGGGCGAAGGACGCGCGCTGTCTCTGAGAAGAACTTCTCCGGGTGCGGATAGTGGTGGAAGCTGTTGGAGCAGAGTACGGCGTCGAAGCTCTGGGACTCAAGCGGCAGGGCTTCGGCATCTCCGACGGCGAAGCAGACGTTTTCGAGCCGCTTGGCGCAAGCCGCCTCGATCATCCTGGGCGTGAGGTCGAGTCCTGTCAGGTGCTTCTCGGGATATTCCCCATGAAGCAGCTCTAGGACGGCTCCGGTTCCGCAGCCCACGTCGAGCACGTCCTCAAACGATTCGCTTCGCAGTTCCTCGAGCATCTGCGGATAGTCATCCTTGCAAATCTCGTAGATTCCGGCGTGGCCAGGCTCATAGATCTGCGCCGCCTCGGTGAACTCCTCGATGGACAGCTGTTTGAGCTGCTCTGCTGTTTTGGCCACGGCCTTCTCCTATTCCTGGACTTTCAGTGCCTCGGCGAGGCTGACGCGCTTGATGGAGCGTGTGTGCAAAAGCGCTACGACGAGATAGGTGGCGAATCCAATGCCCACGCATGCCGCCATGGACCAGCACGGTACGTAGATCTCGATGTTCCCGTTGTAAGAGATCAGCATCGCGCGGAAGATCGCGGTGAGTGAGCCGATGATTACGGGCAGGCTCAGTACGAGCGATGCGGCGACACACAGTGTGATCGAGCGGATGTAGAGGCGCGAAATTTCGCCATCGCGATAGCCAAAGACCTTCACGTAGCTGATGGAACGGGCACTGCGGTCGAGCACGGCTTTGGTCAACAGATACATGAACAGCAAGAAGATGAACACGGCAAGCCCCACCATCAAGCCGATCAGGTCGCTCATCATGCCGATAAACTGATCGCCTACGGCGCGCATGTCGTCGGGTGTGGTGTCGCTGGCAAAGTAGCGCGCGTCGAGGTCGAGCTTCTCGTCGCTTGCGTAGCCATTGAAGTATGAGGCGTCGTTGCCAAAGAGCTCGTTAAAATCGTCGAGGCTCATGTAGACGTTCATATCAGACTTTGAGCCCCATGTGGAGCCGTTGCCCGTGTATTCGAGAGAGTAGTTCTTGTCCTCATATTTGTCGTAGAAATCGACCTGCTCGCCCTCTTTCCAACCGAACTTGTCAAGCAGGCCGCGTCCAAAGACGATTTGCCCCTCTCCAACGTTCAGGTCTTTCCAATAGCGCGAGCTGGGCGAGATGCCGTAGATCGTTACGGTCTCCTCGCCGTTTCCTTCGCCTCGGTCGTATTGAAGCTGGTAGACGGCGTATTTTTCGGCTTGGGCAATCTTATTCGCGCCGTTGTCGGTCGTATTGACAGGGTGGATATCGTCATTGTCGGTGTCGATTTTGGAGGCATCGTCAATAAGGTCGATTACTTCGTCGCGATCGCAGCCGAGGGCATCTGCGATGTCGTCGAGGCGGGCGTAGAGCGCGTCTTTCTTGTCCTGGACTTCTGCTAGAGCATTTTGCGCCGCGCTCAGGCTTGCGGCGGAGGGCGAAGCGGTCGCGGCGTCTGCTGCGGCTTGTGCCTCATCCGTCGCATCGTTGAGCTCGTCTTCTGCATTTTCGGCGGCGGTAAGGAGCGCGCCGTCGGTTGATTGCAGGCGCTCGAGCGCTGCCCATTGTTCGCGTTCCTTGGTGCTGCCTTCAAGCTCGAGCGGGGCTTTAAGTGTGTACTGGTGCTTCGCCACAAGGCTTGTCTCGAGGTTGTCGGCATAGTGCGTCATTGTGGGAAGAATCGCCAGGCCGAAGAGCAAAAGCAGCGAGGCGAAAGCGATGCCCACGAAGAGTGTGGCGAAGTTGCCGAGGTTGCGCAGGAAGACGCGGAGGCGGAAGCGCGCGACGAAGCCCATGTACTCGGGCAGCCGCAGGCCTCGCTTGGTGCCGGACTTGCCGCTGGCTTCGTGACGCAAAAACTGCAGGGGTGTTTTGCCCATCTTGCGAAGAAGCCCTGCGAGTGTGATGAGGACGAGCGCTGCGGCGGGCACTATGGCGCACTTGATGAAGATCTCCCAGCTCCAGTACACGCGGAAGGGTGGCAGGCTGTAGGAGCCGTAGTAGAGGTTGCGCATGGGCTCGGTGAAGAACGCGACGCCGAGGGTGCACCCCAGTCCAGCTGCGAGGATGCCTATGATGGCGGGAAGCGCGAGGTAATGGAGGATGATCTCGCGCTTGCGGTAGCCGCTGGCAAGCAGCGTTCCGATGACGGCGCTCTCTTCTTCGATCGTGGCGTCGGTAAGCACGACGAAGACAAAGGCCATAATCACGATGATGATGTCGAGCAGCGTCGTCCACATGGCAGAGTCGCCGTCTACGTCGTCGCGCGCGTACCCGATGCCCTGGTTGGAGTCGGCGTCGATGAGGTCGTCCACGCGCGCATCCGCGTCCGTTAAGGCCTCGACCAGGTCCTTCTCGGCATCGGTGCGCTCGGCGACGGAGAGGTCGCGGTCATTGAAAGTGAACGAGTAGGTGTAGGCGGGCGCACCGCCGGCGTCTTCGAGCGCAGCAAAGCCGGCGTCTGTGACCTCGGCCACGCCAAAGGTAATGGTGTTTACCGTGAAGTCGGAGTTGTTGGGAAAGAGCGCTTGGCTGTCGGGCAGGGTCATGATGCCGCAGATGGTGTAGGCGCGCCCGCAAAGCTCAACCTTGTCGCCCACGGCGAGGCTGTTGTTCGTGGCGAACACGCGGTCGACGGCGACCTCATTGTCTGCCTGCGGCTTCGTGCCCTCGCAGTAGGATGCGATGTCGACCTCGGTTCGGTGCGCGTAGGTGCGCAGTGTACGCTTGGTGCCGTCATCGCCGGTGGGCTTCTTTATGGCTGCGTCTATGGAGAAGTTCTTGTGGAACGTGACGCCGCCGACGCCTTCCGTCGCGCCCTCGGCAGCCTCGAGCTGGGCGTCGGTCGCCTCGAAGGAAGTCGTCACGCGGCCGTCTTCGATCGTGTACTCGTTGCGCATATTGTCGATGAGGCAGCCGATGGAGTGAGCGGCGAGCAAGAAGCCCGATGTGAGGGCGATGCTGCCGCACATGAGCAGGAAGATACCCAGATATTTACCGATGTTGTGGCGCAGCTCGCGGGGGAGCCGCCTGGCAAGAGGAGTCATGGGGCGCCTACCAATCGAGCTCGCCGGCGGATACGGGAGAGTCATTGACCTCGTCTTCGGCCAGGTGTCCGTCGCGCAAGCGCAGCACGCGATCGGCCATGCGGGCGATGGCGGCATTGTGCGTCACGATCACGATGGTGCAGCCGTACTTGCGGTTCACGCGTTCCATGAGCTCGAGGACTTCTTTCGAGGTCTTGTAGTCGAGGGCTCCCGTGGGCTCGTCGCATAGGATAAGGCCGGGGTTCTTTACGAGCGCACGGCCGATGGCGCAGCGCTGCTGCTGGCCACCGGAGACCTGGCGCGGAAACTTGTTGCGGTGCTCCCAAAGGCCGAGGGAGCGCAGAAGGTCTTCCATGGGCAGGGGGTTTGCCGAGAGGTGTGCTGTGACCTCGATGTTCTCTTTGATGGTGAGATCGGGCACAAGGTTGTAGAACTGAAAGACAAAGCCGAGCTCGCGGCGGCGGTACTCGCCGAGGTCCTTGCTCGAAAGTGAGGTGAGCTCGCAATCTCCGACCGAGACCGTGCCGCCGTCGGCGTCCTCGAGGCCGCCGATGAGGTTAAGGAAGGTCGACTTGCCCGAGCCCGAGGGGCCTAGCATGACGCAAACCTCGCCTCGGTTTACGGTGGTGGTGATGCCGCTGAGCACCTGGATGCGGGCTTCGCCGTCGCCGTAGTGTTTTTTGAGGTCGTTAACCACTAGGTAGGGGGTGTTGCCCTTCATGGGATGCTCCAATCGTTGCACATAAGGCTAACGGAGCGGTCGATGGGGAGGGCAGAGTTAGCCTAGGTTGAGTTTAACTAGGCTAACAATAGCATAGGGACAAGCTGTCAGTTCGGGAAAGGGCATTTGTTACAAAAGCCCGTTGGAACGTGCCGAGGCGTGTTCGAATGGGCTCGCACCCAGGCGGGCGGGTTGCCTTAATTTGGCGGAGAGGGAACCTTGTTCATGTCGTACGTCGCGAGGAGGCTCCTGTGGTCACGCCGGCCGATAACGTCAAGACGCTGCGTTGCCTCAACGCCGTGAAGCAGGCTGCCGAGACTGGCCAGCTCGTGGAGCTCGCATAGTCTGGCTGACAGCTGAATAGAGCTTAATTGGAAGTCCTTTGTCGTTCCAGGCGAGGGACTTCTTTTTGATGTGCAGGCAGCGCGGACCGGGCCGCGCCGGGCCCGGTCCGTCGGCCTTCCCGTCTCGATATTGTGTTTGCATTAGGGTTGCCACGCATGAAAAACCCTCCATTTCCCGAGTTCAAGAAATGGAGGGCAGTCCAAGATGCATCAAAAGAGGCTGCTGAGTATATACCAAGAGCAACCGACCGGTTTTGCGGCGCTACTTTATACCAGAGCGGCCGCAGCTTCTATGGCGTTTGCCTCGGCAAGCATGCTCATCGCGGCGTTGCCATCGCCTTCGAGGGCCGCGAGGCCACGGTAGAGCCAAGCGTTGATGGTTTGATGCGTGGCTTCTTTAGCCTGAAGCTGACACGCTATATCCGCGAGACGGGCGAGCAGCTCCTTTTTCGAGCTGGAGAACTCCTTGACGTTGGCGACGGAGTGTACGGGCACGCCGCGTTTTTCACTTACGTGATCGATGAGCCCGCAGACCGACTCGGTCTTCTTGCTAAGCTCTTCATCGGAGAGTCTGGCCTGGAGCGAGGCGAGGCCGTCGATGACGACGGTCGCAGGATGCCCACAGGGGACAAAGCCATCAATCTCATCCATGGCTTGGTAAATCGTTCCACCAAGGCCGACAAGCGCTCCTGCAAGTTGTGCGTTTTCATTCTTCATCGTTGGCATCCAATCTAGGGGGTTAGGGCCTAAACGGTTGCTTGATAGAGTAACTATTCTTCACATGGGAACAAACTTGTTCATATTTTTGTCAACAAGTTCTCGCAGGCTCTTCACGAAATATCGTTGTTATATTTCAAATTTGTTAAGAACGTGCTGGTCCAGAGGCTGGGCGGACGCATGTGTGATTTGGCGTGTGATTGAGGCGGCGTACAGTTGAGACAGAGTGCAGTCGAGGCGGAGCGCGTTCAGGCCAACGTGCAATCGAGCCGGTGCGCGCTCGAGTCGGTGGCTCGCAGCAGAAAATGATTGGCGGTAAATCGAACATTTTGTGATTAGTGGCGGTAAGTAGTGCATTTATGTGCGAAATCTTGCCCCGAGACGTTTCAAAAACCGCCACTCGTTTACAGATGATGGAAAACCGCCACTCGTTTGGGGCGTTCCCTACTTGAGTGGCGGTGTTTCATACGTATTGTGATAGTACTGTTTCTCATGTTTGAAAACCGCCACTCGACCCGCAGCGGTGCTAGGACAAGTGGCGGAAAGACACGCAGTCTTGCTGCGACTGCCATCGGGAATCGAAGGGCTGCCACGCATTTGCAGCTCAGACACGAAGGGGCGATAGCGCCGCCGGTTGGCGCGCCGGGGCCGGTTGGCACTGACGGGGCCAGGCGCTATCCGATAAACGAGCGGATTGCCTCGAGTTGTCGTTGCGCTGCCTGCCTGCCCTGGATATACAGGTCGAGGAGCTTGGATGCATCGCGTTCAATGTGCTTGACGGTGACGGGCTTTGCGGGCGCGATGACGAGTGCACGGCCCTGACGCTCGTACTCCCAGATGTGTTCGCGCTGCTCGTTGTAGCGATCGTGGCGCGTGGCGATGGCGTCGAGGAGATAGGGGTATTCGGCATAGCGGGCATTTGCTGCCGGCATGAACTCGTAAGAGCCCTTTTTGTAGTTACGATCCTGGGTGAGGATTACGATTGCGCGGTCGAAGCCGGCATCTTCCAGTACATGCTCCACAGGCACGGAGTCGGCGATTCCGCCATCAAGGTAGAGATGCCCGTTGAGCTCAACAACAGGGGTGACAAGCGGCAACGATGTGCTGGCGCGTACAGCGTCCAGGTCGAGGGTCGAATCCTTGATGGGGAGATAGTCGGCGGTGCCAAAAACAACATCGGTGACGGTGACGTAGAGCTCGAGGGGGTTGGCCTTAAACGTCTCATTATCAAAGGGGTCGATGTGATCCTGGATGTCATTGAATAAGAAGTCGTAGCCCACCATGCTTCCGCTTTCGGCAAAAGATTTGGTGCCTACGTAACGCGAGTCGCCGCAAAAGGCGAGGTTCAGGCGATTGCAGCGGCCAATTTGCTTGGATTTGAAGTTGACGCCGTTAAGAGCACCGGCAGATACGCCATAGCAGGCATCGACTGTGATGCCCTTCTCCAAGAAGACGTCGAGTACGCCGGCTGTAAACTGCCCGCGGAAGCTGCCGCCTTCAAGTACCAAAGCGGTCTTTCCCGCGTTGTTTGCTTTTTCGCTCATCGTGGCCCCTTTCGAAGTCTGTATCGGGCAAGGTGTGTTCCTGGGACTTCTTCTACCACAATGGGACGTTCTCAAACCAACTTGGGCAAATCTCAGAGCAATCTATTCGGTAAATCGCTTTAATTGCCCTGGGCGATAAGGCTCGGCGAAGATCTAAATGCTCGAATAATAGGTATAGAGATTGCCGTTATAGCAGGTGAGTGTGTATCCAAACGGCACGAGTTTTCCCTCGCGTCTGGTAAAGGTGCTGTGCGAGGCGCAAAGCAGGGCGATGTCGTTTGCCTCAAGGAGTTCTTGCTGTTCTGCGGTGGGTAGCTTTGCCGTGTAGGATGTCCCCTGATACTCGCGTTTGATTCCCTGGGAATCAAGGAAGGCGTAAAACGACTGTTCCAGGCATTTGACGTCGATTGCGGGGAGGATTTTGGCGGATACGTAGTTATAGCTGATAGCGATGGGCTTACCGTTGCCAGTGCGAAGGCGTATGAAGTAGTGCAGCAGCTCGTCATCGGAGAGCTTGAGGCGCTGAGCGATCTCGGGCTTATCGTGCGCACGGATAACCTCATACGAGATAAGCTTCGAGCCGGCTACAAGGCCGATTGCCTTCATGTCTTCGGTGAAGCTGCGGGCGCTGTCGGTGGGCTTGGAAACGCGCGTGGCGCAGACGTACGTCCCCTTGCCCGGCTTGCGCTCGGTAAAGCCGTCGTTGCTCAGGTTGTTGAGGGCCTTATTGATCGTCATGCGCGAAAAGCCAAACCGGTCGACAAGTTCCTCCTCGGTCATGATGCGCGTTCCAACGGGATACGTGCCGTTAATAATGCGATCTTTAATGAATGACTCGACTTGTCTATATTTTGCTATCTGTGACATAGACAGCCTTTCTAGCTGCTTAAATGCAATTTCTCGCGACCATCTTAACGCCGTTCAAGGCTTGCTTGCCTACCGATTAGGTAATCGGTAGGCAACATTGTATATACAAAGAGTTTACTAACGAGCTTTGTATGTATAATTCGAGCTATCTGCTACATATAGAAGGGAGTCCGGATGGTCGAGCTGTTGCGCGTCGATGACAGGTTGCTTCATGGCCAGGTGGCATATGCCTGGTGCAAGAACCTGACGGTCAATCTCATTGTCATTGCAAATGATGAAGTGACAAAGGACCAGGCGGCGAAGAATGCCTTCGCGCTTTCGAAACCTGCTGGTGTCAATTTGGTTATTTCGACAGTTGAGAAAACAATTGCTTTTTTGAATTCCGCAAAGGGCCAGAAGTACTCCGTTCTTGTTTTGGTCAAGAACGTGGCCGATGCCGCGGCGCTCGCAAAGGGCTGCGAGGGCATCGATGCCATCAACGTGGGCGGCATTCGCGAACATGGCGATTCTCGCCGTTACACCAATGCCGTATGCCTGGATGCGGCGGATGAAGAGGCGATCAAGGATCTTGCCGCTGACGGCGTCTTGGTCTATGCACAACAAGTTCCCGCCGATGGTAAGACCGATCTTGCCGCGATGATCAAATAAGGGGAGAAGATGAACATCATCCAGATGGCCCTTTTGGGCCTAATCGCTGTTTTTGGCTGGTGCGAGTACGTTGACGGTATCAATAAGTCCACGAGGCCTATCGTTATGTGTACGCTTGTCGGCCTTGTGCTTGGGGATCTGCCGCAGGGCATCGTCATCGGTGGCACGCTTGAGCTTGCGACGATGGGCATGATGGGAATTGGCATTTCAATTCCCATCAATATCACTATCGCGGGCGTGCTGGGCGCAGGCTTTGCCATTTCGAGCGGGCTTTCGCCCAAAGCCGCAGTGGCGCTTGCCATCCCCATTGGCATTGTCTATCGACTCTTGGAGCACTTGGCAACGACGGGCTATGACCTTGTTGCCGCAAAGATGCTGTTTGATCATCCCGAGTGCAACACTACGCGCCGCGTTACCCAGACGTTTTGGTTGATCTTTGGTCTTTCCTGCGCCTTTATGTTCCTCACCGTGTTCTTGAGCTTGCTTATTGGCGCCGATGCCGTGGCCGGCGTTGCCAACGCTATTCCCGAGAATATCCTCAATGCAATCGGTACGGGAACCAACCTGCTCGCTGCCTTGGGCTTCGCGATGCTGTTCAACCTCACGCGCACGCCCAAGACCATGGCGTTCTTCTTTATCGGATTTGTTTGTGCATCGTATCTCAATATGCCTACGATGGCAGTTGCTATTGTCGGTGCAGCATTTGCCGCTATCGCATACTTCTTTACGGGTAACGAGAGCGCGCCGAAGGAGGCTGCCGAGGAGATTTTCGACGACTTCGATGCGTTGGACGACGAGCCGGAGGAGATTGCTGCCGCCCGCGAGCACCTGCTTGGCAAGCGCGAGCTCAACCAGGTCTTCTTTAAATCGTTTGGCCTGGAGGGACCGTTCATTTACTCCCGCCTGCAGGCTATCGGCTGGTGCCGCTCGATGCTTCCGGTGATCGAGAAGCTCTATACGACCGAGGAAGATCGTTGCGCAGCCGTTAATCGTCACCTGGAGTTCTTCAACTCCAATCCGGAGTTCTCCACTGCCATTATGGGCATTTCCGCCTCTATGGAAGAGCAGAACTCGGTTGATCCCGACTTTGACACCGCGAGCATCAACAGCGTTAAAGCGGGCCTGATGGGTCCGGTGGCGGGTATTGGCGACAGCTTTTGGTGGGGCATCGTCAAGACGGTCGCATCGGGCATCGGTTGCCAGTTTGCCATGCAGGGCAGCATCTTGGGACCCATCCTGTTCCTTCTTGTTTTCAACATCCCACATTGGGTGATCCGCTACATCCTCACCTTCAAGGGCTATGAGCTGGGTGGTCGCGTACTTGAGTCAATGGCCGAGAACAACATCATCGAAAAGATTTCACTGTGCGCAGGCATCCTGGGCATGATGGTGATCGGTGCCATGACCTGCAGCATGATCAGCGTTACCACACCGCTCGTGTTCAACATGGCCAACGGCGTGACCCTGACCCTTCAAGATACGCTCGATGAGATTTTGCCGAACATGCTTCCACTGGCTTCCGTGTTTATCGTTGCCACTCTGCTTCGCCGCAAGGTCAAGATTATTCCCTTGCTCTTTGGTCTTCTGGCCTTTGGCATCGTGTTTAATCTGCTGGGAATTATTGCGTAGGAGTAGTTCATGAGAAGTATGTATACCTATATCGAGCAGGCTCCGGCGATTGCTCGCGAGATCATCGCGCGTCGCGAAACGCTGGTGGGCCCTCTTGTCGAGCAGTTTTGCGGCATGGCACCCAAACGCCTGCTGATCGTCGCATCGGGCTCGTCTTACGACATCGCCATGTCGATGAGGCCATTTATGCAGCAGACGCTGGGCATCGAAGTAAGCGTCGAATGGCCTATGAGCTACATCCTGTATAACCATGCTCAAAATGGCGAAACGTTTGTTCTTTGCATGTCGCAGTCGGGCCGCAGCACGAACACTATTGAGGCAGTTCGTCGTGCCCAGGCGTGCGGGCATCACGTTGCCGTGCTGACGTGTAATCCTGACGCTCCGATGCGTGAGTACTGCGAACACGTTTATGCCTACGGTAGCGGTACAGACGACTACTATGTGGCAAAAGGATTCCCGACTAGCTGCGTCTATCTAGCGCTTTTTGCCATCGAGGCCGCTCGCGTGCTTGATGTAAGGGGCGATAACGATTGTGCGACGCTGCTTTCGGACGTGTCTGCGGTCGTGGAGGATATGCCCGAGGCTTACCGCGCTGCGCGCACATTTGCCGAGCAGCATCTGGACGCGTTTGTCGATGCCCGACGCATTATGTGCGTGGGCATTGGGGCCGGATACGGTGTTGCCTTGGAAGGCGCACTCAAGCTCAATGAGATGATCGGTGTCGCGGCAAACGCTTATGAGATGGAGGAGTTTGTACACGGACCGACCTACGAGATTCGCCGTGGGCACGTTGTTGTCCTTGTTGATTTGGGCGGTCCCGGTCATGAGCGCATGATGCAGCTCTATCGCGCTTTGCACGTCCTGACCGACGAGGTCTATGTTATCGATACGGTTGGGGAGGGACTTGCTCAGTCCAACGAGAAGACGTTTGCGCTGAAGCCCCTTATGGGGTGCGAACTCGACGCGCCTCGCGCGGTTATTCCGTTCCAGGTTCTTGCCGAGTCCATCTGTTCCAAGCTCGATCTTTTAAGCTATAACCTCTCCAATTTGGAGTTCGAAAAGCAGATCAAGAACAAAGCCAACTGAGGCTGCCTTGATGTTTGAACTTCTTGATGGGCAGTAGAGAAGTGAACATCGACGGCACATGAATAGCATGGCGCTCAACGTGGTAGAATACAGGTCCGCGTTGAGCGCGTGTTCTTTGAAAAGGTCGATGTTGCTGCTGCAATTGTGCTATGCAGCAACGCCATGACCTCTCGATTGAGGGGGTGACTGGTTTCGACACGATAGCCTTGAGAGAGGAAGCAAGCCGAGGTCTCCTCGCCTCGTAAAACAGGGGTACCGTCAAATTGAATTGACAACAACACTTCTTATGAGCCCATGGCTCTCGCTGCTTAATTTATAGCTGGCGCGTCAACCCGGTGATTTCCCCGACACCGGTGCGACGTCATTTTAGGGGAATGCTCCCGCGCACGTAATCGGTATGGCGCGGGCTAAGACCGAACCGGTTGGGATGCTGCGAGCGTGTCGCTGCGCGCAACGCGTCCGAGATTAAATCAGCGACTGAGCTTGGAGATGCCGATCAGGGGGCTTTCGTGGACCGGAGTTCGATTCTCCGCACCTCCACCACATGGAACAAGCAGGTAGATATGGGTATCTACCTGCTTTTTTATTGCTGTTAAGTCTTGCGGTGTGACAAAAACAAGACAGGTTTATTTTGTCACATGGGGTACCTAACAAAATGCACCCCGGTTACGCGGGGCCCTCCGGGTGTTGAATATAAGAAAGAAAAACGGCGGAAAAGCCTGCAAATCATGCTTTTCCGCCGTTGCGTACATATTGATATGTGCGACCGCTGCGAACTAGTCCAGGTAACGGGAGAGGAATTCGCGCGTGCGGGGGAGTTTGGGCGCGGTGAACATTTCGTCGGGGCTCGATGCCTCGGCAATGACGCCCTTATCCATAAAGACGAGCTCATCGGAGACGTTGCGGGCGAAGGCCATTTCGTGCGTCACGACAACCATCGTCATGCCGCCTGCGGCAAGATCTCGCATGACGCTCAGTACCTCGCCGGAGATTTCGGGATCGAGCGCGGACGTGGGCTCGTCAAAAAGCATGAGGTCGGGCTGCATGCACAGGGCGCGGGCAATTGCAACGCGCTGCTTTTGGCCACCAGAAAGACGGGTTACATCGGCGTGTGCAAAATCGGCAAGACCCACGGCTTCGAGATGGTGCATAGCCGTCTGCTCGGCCTTGTCTTTGCTCATTTTCTTGAGCGTGACGGGAGCGAGCGTGCAGTTGTCCAGTACGTTCATATTGTTGAAGAGATTGAACCCCTGGAATACCATGCCGATTTTCTCGCGCAGCTTGTTTACATTGACGTGGTCGGCGGCGAGGTCTGCTCCATGGAACCAAACATGGCCGGCATCGGGGGTTTCCAGCAGGTTGAGGCAGCGCAAGAGCGTCGACTTACCCGATCCAGAGGCGCCGATGATGGTAACCACCTGGCCGGGCATGACCGAAAGCTCGATGTCGCGCAAAACGACGTTGCCGTCAAAAGACTTGCGCAAGCCCTCAACGCGAATGACGGGCTCGTTTGCAGAAGGCGAGAAAGAAGTTGCGTCCAAAGCCATGACTAGGCCTCCGTTCCAAGAGAAAGGGGCTTTGCGTCCGAAGTGCTGCCAAGGGGCTTGCTCTTAACGTTGAGGCGACGTGACAGACGTCCCAGTAGCCACGATGCGATGGCAGTCATGATGAGATAAGCCACAGCGGCGACCAGATACGCGTTGAGCTGTTTGTAGTAGATACCCGCAACAGTGCTTGCGGCAAAGGTGAGGTCGAACACGCCGATGACGGAAAGAACCGAGGAATCCTTGATGTTGATGACGAGTTCGTTGGAAAGACCGGGGATGGCAAATTTAATACCCTGGGGGAAGACGACCTTGATCATTGCCTGCCATTGCGAAAGGCCAAGCGAGCGCGCTGCTTCCATCTGACCCATGTCGACCGACTCGATGCCGCCTCGCAGTACTTCCATCATGTAGGCGGTGGAGTTGAGCGAAACTACGACAAGGCCTGCGGTGAAGCGCGACCAGATGTTGTTGACCTCGGTAATGCTAAAGCCAAAGCTGCTCACAACGGCGATGCCCAAGTAGTAGATAATGACGCCCTGCACGAGCATTGGCGTGCCGCGCACGATAGTGGAATAAAACTTAGCAAAGCCCACGCCGACCTTCTTGAGGAAGCGTGTGAAGTCGTTATCGGACCGATCGATTTCCATGATGCGGATGGCAACCAGCAAAATTGCCAGGAAAAATGCGATGACCGTACCAAAGACGGCGAGCTCGATGGTGGTGACGACGCCGGCGATATAGGTTTGCTTGCCCTGCTGGAACATATAGAGCACCTGGACGAGCATATCCTTGGGCATAGAGGTTGCGTTGGCTGCGGCTGCCCATGCAGAGGCAAATCCCAGGACAACGCGATCGACGACGAGTATAGCCACCATCGCCCAGATGACATACGACCCAAGACGGAGGGCGCGCACGACGCCCGGTTTGGTAAAGGGTGCCGTTTGCGTATAGGTCTTCCAATGCGTGAATTTAAACACCAGCGCCACGGCAGAAAGAACGATCCAGGCTACGAGCAGGTAATACATCACGAGTTCAACAGTGAACGCGCGGGCGAGAAAGCTCATAGGGGAGCGGGGCTGGCTGGAGAGCATCATGCCGATTGCAGCGATCGCAGAGGTGCCGAGCAGCACGTAGCGATGATCGCGGCGGGCAAATGAGGCGATGCGTGAGAATGCGGACGCCATAATAATCCTTCGTGTAAATCAAGAAAGGGCGAAGATGCGATCTTCGCCCTGCAGCGTACATACAGTATGCGGCGATTAGGCCGGCTGGCGATCCATGCAGTCCTGCCAGATCTGCAGGCGCTCTTTTTGCGAGATATCGCCGATGATTTTATTGAGCTCGTCGAGGATGTCGTCTTGGCCCTTTGCGATGGCGGCGTTGTCGGGGTTGCTCGGATCGGAGAAGCCCTCACCGTCGGCCAGCTCGACCTTCTTAAGGTCGGGGTAGTTTTCAAGCAGGTTGGGCAGCGACATGGAGGAGAAGGTGATGGCGTCGCAGGTGCCGTTCTCGATGCCGTCGACTACAAGCGGCACGGTAGCAACCGGCGTAAGATGATTGACCTCGGGAATCTCGTCAATGAGCTCGTCGTAGAAAGTGTCCTTCTGGCCAAGGACGGTGGCGCCGGTGAAGTCGGAGAGTTTAGTGGCGTTGGCGTACTTGGAATCTTTCTTCACGACCATGATCACTTCGTCATCGATATAAGAATCGGTGAAGTCGGCAGACTGGGTTCGCTCGGGCGTGACCGACATGCCAGCGCAGATGATATCAATGGTGCCGTTGCCAAGAGCGTCGACGAGCGCGCCAAACTCCATCTTGACGGCGACGGGCTCCATGTCGAGCGCCTTGGCGATTCGCTTGGCGATTTGCACGTCATAGCCATCGGCATAAGCGCCCGAGACGTTCTCGATGGGGATCGTGGTGTCGGATTCGGCAGACTCCTGCCAGTTGTAGGGGGCGTATGCGGCCTCCATGCCGATGCGCAGGGTCTTGCCGTCACCGAGCTTGCCGACGGCTTTCTTGGAGGAGCTGGATTTAGAGGAACCCGTGTTGGAGCCGGTGGTTTGTGCCGCAGGGCCGCAGCCGGTAAGGAACGTTGCACCCGCAACGGTGAATGCGGTGATGCCGCTGAGTTTGAGGAAATCGCGGCGTGAGCATGCGCGACCAAACGCGCCGAAGTTTTTCTCCATGATGAGAGCCTCCAAAAAAGTTGTGTTACCCCTTCCGCACGACGCAACCGGAAGGGACTCATTCCCTTCCCCCTTGCAACCTAATGCGAGAAAGTTACGCGCGCTAATCAACTAGAATACGACGAGTGGAGCCGCTACCTGCAAAAAAGCACAGACGGAAACAATGCAGAAACGTTAGGCGCCGTGCCAGGTAGCCGTAGCACCAAGAATAACCTGTCGTTTTGGCACGTGGGGTTCGTGCGGTAGGCGCCGACGATCAAGTGGCTACCAACCGAGTAGTGGTTTTGGTGCGCTTCCGGGTTCGCTATTTCCGGTTTGTGTGACGGCGTGTCCTGTCGAGTGGCGGTTTTGGTGCATTTCTAAACGAGTGGCGGTTAATTGTGCATCCGAGGGGACAAATCGTTCGCAAAACGTTGGATTATCCGCCATTCATTTTGAAATGCGCATTTTACCGCCACTGGTTGGCGTGGTGACGATTACGGGCGGTAATCGAGGAGCGCGTCGGGGGGGGGAGAATCTTGTCGAGGGGCGAAAAAACCGCCAGCGGGCGCGCCGGTGACACGAGGGGAGTATGGTGAGGTCGTTGAGCGCATTACAGAAGAAACCGTACTTGGCCGAGTAGCCATGATCGCTTGCATCCTATGGGCAAAATGCAGGCACCATCCTTCATTTTCATGGCCAATGCCTCGGTGGGCATGGCACTCGTCAAATCGCAATTGCGCCCGTGTTGATATTCCCCTCTGTACCAGTGCGACCACTGCTGGCTATGCGCGTTTTCCTGCGCTGATCGTGCACTGAGACAATCGTCTCAAACCGTTATTGGAACGTGTGTCACCTGATATGGCCGCCCCCTTTTCTGAATAATCAGACTAAGGATATCTGGCAAAAGAAAGGGGGCTCGCTATGAGCAAGAGGATGAGGGGATTTGCCATGATGGCGCTCGTCTTGCTGCTGGCTCTGCCGGCACTGGCGATGGGCGCTGCCCCAGACTCAAACGCTTCTCCTGCAAGCGAAGGGGGAGGGGTGCAGGCGACCGCAAAGGTCGATCCCGATACCCGCGATCGCTGGCGCCATTGGGCGGCGGGTGGCGGCAACGAGTCGCACATCTCGACGCAGAGCGTCGGGCGTATCTGGACCGACAAGACCGTTCGAGTGGCGGATGACGAGAAGTCCGACTTCCTAACCACGCTCTCGGTCATGTCATCTACCTCCGATACCACCACGACTGAGGTCAAGCCTCTCGACATTGTACTGGTACTCGACGCCTCCGGATCGATGGACGATGCGATGGGCGGCTACGACAGAACTAAGCGCATCACGGCGCTCAAGGGTGCTGCCGGTGACTTCATCGACACGATTGCCAAGCAGAACGAGGGCCTTCCCGCCGAGAGGCAGCACAAGGTTGCCATCGTCAAGTTCGCGGGCGAAAAGTCCAGCAACGTGGGCAACGACAAGTACCGCAGCGGCGGCTTTCTTTTTTACGATTATTACAATTACTCGCAGGTCATGAAGGAACTCACGCCCTGCGATACGGCTGGGGCGACAAGCCTCAAGGACACCGTTGACTCAATTAGCCCCGCGGGCGCCACGCGTGCCGACCTTGGCCTTCAGCTTGCGCAATCGCAGCTCTCGAGCAATGGACGCGCGGACGCAAAGAAAGTCGTCGTCTTCTTCACTGACGGTTCTCCTACTAACTAGCAACGAATTCGAGAGTGAGGTCGCCACGAGCGCCGTCACGTCCGCCAAGGCGATGAAGGATTCCGGTGCCACCATCTACACCATCGGCATCTTTAGCGGGGCTGCGCCCACTGACGATCCCACGAAGAGCGGCACGAGCAAAGAGAACAGGTTCATGCACGCGGTGTCGAGCAACTACCCGTCCGCCACATCGTTTGATACCGAATCGCTCGGCTCGCGCGCACAGAACTCCAATTACTATCAGTCTGCGGCCACGGCCTCCGAGCTCGAGAAGGTCTTCAGCGGCATCTCAAGCTCTATCACCACGGGGGCGGGTTATCCCACTCACATCGAGGACGGGTTCGGCCCGCATGAGACCGGCTACATCACGTTTACCGACACGCTGGGCGACTTCATGCAGGTTGACGGCTTCCACAGCGCCCAGATCAACGGCACGTCCTGCGCGGTCGCCGGGATGTCCACCGAGGGCAACACCGACACCTATACGTTTGAGGGTACGGCAAAGGACCTAGTCGTCACCGTCGAGCGCGCGGGCGAAGCGAACCCGCGCCAGGGCGATAAGGTTACCGTCAAGGTGCCGGCATCACTCATCCCGCTGCGCGAGTACAAGATCGATAAGGCAAAGGGCACCTTTGAGGTGGCGGACATCGATGCCGTCAAGCCTCTGCGCGTAACGTATGCTTCGAGCGTCAAGGACGTCGTGCGCGACAACCTTTTCACGCCCGCAAACGTCACCGGGCTCACTGAGTATATCGATGCCAACAGAGACCACGACGCCAACACAGTAAGTTTCTTGGCTAACAAGTGGTCCGGCGGAGACTTGGGCGATACGTACGCCAGCTTCCGTCCGTCTTCTGCCAACAGCTACTACTATCTCCAGAAGGTGACGCCTCTCTACACTGATGAGGCGTGCACCCAGCGTGCAACCGGGAGCCTCGAAGGCGGCTCGATGTACTACTACAAGGACGAGTACGTTATCCGTGGTGATGACGGAAAGCCAAAAGATGCCTACACCGCGGTTGCCATCGACGGCAGCATGATCTCGAGCTTTGAGGGGGCCCTTACCTCCGACGGCACCGGTTATGCGCTTGCCAAGGGCACCGCGCGCCTGCTCTTCATCGACCAGCTGCACACCGAAAAGACCGCCGTGGGTGGCAACGTCACCGGCACCGCCCGCGATGTACTCAACCCCGAGTGGAATGACAGCTCGAGACTGGCCGGCGCAACGCAGGTCAACGCCCATCTGGGCAACAACGGCAAAATCACGTTTGGTTTAGGCACCACGCTCGCCGAGCTCGATACCAAGGCGAACTTCGGCCTGACCAAGGTTCTCGAGGGTCGCGCGTGGACCGATGCCGACAAGTTCACGTTCGAGATTGGTCTCGCGTCCGGTGACCGCGATGCCCAGAGTGTGCCTAAGACAAGCGTTACCTTGACTAAGAGCGACGCGAACGGACAGGGTCACGCCGCTATCGACTTTGGCACCATCACCTACACCAAGGCCGGTACCTATGTCTACGAGGTCTTTGAGAAGGATGGAGGCGCAAGCGGTATTGCTTACAGTACCAACCGCGCCAGGATCACCGTGGTGGTCACCGTCGATAAGGCCGGCGTGCTTTCTGCATCCGTCGCTAAGGTCGAGAATCCCACATTCACCAACACGTATACCTCCGAGTTGAGCTATTCTGCCGCCGGCGGCCTTGTTATCACCAAGACGCTCAACGGTCACAGTATGGCGAAGGGGCAGTTCGCGTTTACCGTGAGACCCCAGGATGCCGCTTCTGCCAAGGCGCTTGGCCTGTCAGAGGGCGACAACACATTCATGACGCCAGCTGCCGCAGACGGCGCGACGGTATCCATCGATGTCCTCGGCGGTCGTGACGTTACGTTTACGCAGGCAGATGCCGGCAAGACCTACAGCTATACCGTTAGCGAGAAAAATGGCGGCGCCTCGGGCTATACCTACGACACCGCCGAGCGCACGGTGACCATTGCCGTGACAGACGATAGCGCGGGCAAGCTCACGGCCACCACGACCGTTACCGGCGGCGCCATGGGCAGCAAGACCTACACCTACGCCACAGGCGAGATGTCCGAGAAGGCAGAGGTCCCGTTTACCAACAGCTACTCCGCCTCAACCGATAACCAGGGCGGATCGACTGCGGCTATCATCGCCAGCAAGGAGATGAAGGGACGCCCGCTTACTGACGGCGAGTTCACGTTCCATCTGGCCTATGCCGGCACCACTACTCCCCTCCGCACGGTGCGCAACAGCAAGGACGGCACCGTTGACTTTGGGACCTTCTCCTATGGCACCGCCATGCTGGCAGACCTGGTCAAAAACGGCCACGCGACCAAGAGTACGAACAAAGACGGCAACTTCGTGTGGACCGTTGAGTACGTGGCATATGAGGATACGGCTAGCCTGCCCAAGAGCGTGAGTGCTGAGGTTGCGAGCTTCACCGTGATCGTGCACATTGTTGACAATGGCGACGGCAGTCTTAAGGCGACAGTACAGACTGAGGACAAAAAATGCGTATTCCGCAACGTGTACTCCACGGAAAATTCAGTGACCATGCAGCTTAACGGCACCAAGGTGCTGAAATCGGCCGATGGTCTCACGCCGGCGAGCATCGAGGGCAAGTTCACCTTTACCGTGAAGTCCGAGGAGGCCGGAGCGCCCATGCCCAAGCGCACGAAGGTAACGAACGATGCCGACGGCGACATCGAATTCGGTGGCATCACCTTCACGCTCGCGGATCTCAACCGTGCCCTTGGCAACAATGGCACGGCGGATCAGGACGCTTTGGAGCTTGATGAGGCGGCGAACGGTGATGAAAGTGCCCAGGCGCTCGACGGCGCCGAAGGTGCTGCTGCAACAAGCGCACCTGCAGGGGACGAAGCGAGCTTCGAGCTCGAGGGGCCCGTGGCATCGGGCGAGGCTTCGGTGACCGACGCTCCTGCTACCGATGAGGGCGGCGGCGTGGCCTCGGCCTCTGTCGAGGAGCCCGGTCCTGTTGGCGATACGATCATTGAATCCAATGGACCCATGTTGCTCGGCATGCCCGAAATCGAGACCGTGTCGTACAAGACTGCCGATGCCGCAGCACCTGCGGCGACGAAGTCCCGCTCCCATACCTTTGTCTACACCATCAGCGAGAGCGGAAGCGCCCTCGGCGTCGACAACGACCCCGTGAGCACACGCAAGGTTTCTTTTACCGTGACCGACGACGGCGCAGGGAATCTGACGGTCACGCGTAACCCCGCAGAGGGTGCGGCCTTTACGTTCACCAACAGCTATAGCGTAGAGTCGGTTAGCTCGAGCGTGACCGACCAGCTCACGGCTACCAAGGTGCTTAAGGGCCGCGACCTTTTCGAGAGAGAGTTCAATTTCGAACTCCTCGAGGGCAATACCGTGGTGGCGACGGGCACCAATGCCGAGGACGGCAAGATCAAGCTGAGTCCCATTACGTACAATGGGCCTGGCACGCATACATATACGCTCCGCGAGCGCGGCGCGGGAACGCACGATCGCGGCATGACGTTTAGCGGTGCCTCCTATATTGTGGTGACCACGGTTAGCGACAACGGAGACGGCACGCTTTCGGTGAAGCATGCGTTCGAAGACGCTCAGACGGAGACGGCGACTTTCACCAACGTCTATCGTGCTGCTCCTGCGAGCGTCAAGATTACAGCGATTAAGAAGCTTGCCGGGCGGGACCTCAGAGATGGCGAGTTCGCTTTCACGCTTACGGGTGAGGGCGATACGGCAGACATAAGTCAAACCGCCAAGAACGATGCGCATGGCAACGTATCATTCGATGAGCTGACGTTCGAGGCACCCGGTACCTACACCTTCAGGATTTCCGAGGTCAAGGGTACCGAAGAAGGAATGACTTACGACGAAGGCGTCTATACGATCACGGTCACCGTTGTTGACAACGGAGAAGGTCAGCTCGAGGCGTCCCTCAGCTACACCAAGAATGGGGAGGCTGTCGAGGCGATTGAGTTCTGCAATACCTTCACCGAGCAGAAGACTCCCGAGAAGCCCCCGGTAAAACCGGATACGCCCATACCGCCTACCACGCCCAAGGGACCCGGCAAGCCAGGCAAATCTGGCGGCATCGTCACTCGAAGCTTCCTGCCCCAGACTGGTGACACCGCTGCGGTTGCCATGGTCATCGCAGCAGCACTCGCCATCGCGGGAATCGCCTTCATCGTCTACGGGCGACATCGGCGCTAACGCTTTGCGCGATACGGCGTAGCTTCGCCAACTCCCCTCAAGGGTCCGCTCCGTTTGGAGTGGGCCCTTTTCCATGGAGCGACTTTATGCCTCTACGAAGAGTTGTACCAGGTCCAAAAGAACGTGATGAGAGCCGTGCGCGAAGCGGTGCCCGTCTTCTTGTTAATCGATGCGATGAGACGGTAGAGCGTCGAGCGCGAAAGGAAGAGCGCGGATGCGATATCACTTACGCTGTCGTCCATAGTCAGAAGGGCGCGCACTACATCGCCCTCGCGTGGAGTGAGGCTGTATGCCTGGCAGAAGCGCTCGAGGGGCTCCTCAAGCGAAAAAGCGGCTGGCGGTGTCGATGCCGCCTCGCTCGAGTGCGCGACGTCTTGTTGCGACGTATCCTCGGTATTGATGTCGGCTCGGGGGTTCTCGCATCCGATCTGCTCAGTTCCTGAGCTCGAGAGAAGCGATGCAGCGACGCCTGCGAGCAGGACGACTGTGGCAATTATCATGCCAAGAGGGTCGCCGTCGTTGACCAGGGCAATGGCAGGCGCGCTCACGAGCATCGAGCCGATGTTGTTGAACACACGGCCCATACTCGGCCACAGCTCATGCATCCTCATATGAGCAGAGAGTTTCATATAGGTCGTGGTAAAGAAGACGACAAATACGCCCGACCCCAGGTAGAAAACGATGGCGCTCGCACGTATGCCGACATTGCCTATGAGGATGAAAAGGGCACAGGCTGAGAACGTCGCGACGGCAGTCATGATCATGCCGACACGACGCGTGTCGAGCTTATCGAAAAGCATGCCGGCGGTAAGGGCGCTTGGCACGAGGAAGAGGCGCGGCCACGAGCCGAGGTCGATGGCATTGGAGGCATGCGATAGGGTGAGTGCGAAGTTGAGGGCTGCAAAAATTCCCGTGAGGCAAAAGATCGCCACGGCGAGACGCACGGCTGTCTCTCTGGTTGCGGGGGTGGACACGGTACCCATGGTCGAAAGATCTTGCCACGCGGCATCATCGGGTGCTTTCGTCTCGGCAATCGCATGGAGAAGGGTCACCACGGCGAGCGCGGAGAGTACGAGGACAATCTGGTTGGGCATATCGCCTGGAACGAGGATGTGGAAGATAAACTGAAGAACGATTCCCGAAGCGTAGGCGATAGCGACGGCGCGCGACAGATAGGGCGTCATGGCATAGCGGCGCGCAAGGAACGAATGGGCGGCGCTGCCGATATAGCCAAGCGTCGCGAAGAGGACGATGCCCCCGGCGAGGAACGCCCAGGTGCGTCTGGCCATGATCGTAACGACAATCGCGGCGACGGCGAGCGTGCCTATAAGGGTCGAGACATCGTGTCGCCTGGTGGGGAGGCGGTAGCATAGATAGGGCCTGAGGATGAAACCAATGACGCTCGAGCCGAGCATGAGGCTCTCTAGGGGCGAGACGAGGGGAGGGCCAAAGAGTTGTGCCGCATGCTCGTCGAAGATAAAGGTACTCGTGAGGAAGACGAAAAAGAACAGGGCCAAGCTAACGAGCTCCCGATATCCTGTCTGCGCCCGCTGTGTTCTGTGCATCCGCGCTCGCATAAAGGCTTCCTTTCGGTATTGATTCTTCGTATTGTACAAAAGGTCTCAAGGATGCGCAAAGGATGTTCGGCCGCATGTGCAGAAACTCTGATAGAACGCCGAATTATCGTTGACTTAAAGCGTTCGCGCGGTATACTCGACAAGTTACTTTGCAGAGCCCCGTGAATCTCTGTTAAGACACGTAATGTACATGGAGGAGTCAAGTGATTCAGAAATCGACTCACTACGCCAAGCAGGGCGAGGTCCAGCGCAACTGGGTTCTCGTCGATGCCGAGGGTGCTGTTCTGGGCCGTCTGGCCACTCAGGTCGCAATGATCCTGCGCGGTAAGAACAAGCCTCAGTTCACCCCCAACTCTGACTGTGGTGACTTCGTGGTTGTCATCAATGCCGACAAGGTCCAGCTTACCGGCAACAAGGCCAACCAGAAGGTCTACTACCGTCACTCCGGCTACAATGGCGGCCTCAAGGCCGAGACCTTTGTCGAAGCCATGGAGAAGCATCCTGAGCAGGTCATCGAGCGCGCCGTTCGCGGCATGCTCCCCAAGACCACGCTTGGCCGTCAGCAGCTCAAGAAGCTGAAGATCTACGCTGGTGCCGAGCACCCGCATGCTGCTCAGAACCCGACCAAGATTGACCTGGAGGCTTAAAGATGGCTGAGAACACCGTTGTTTATTACGGCACCGGCCGTCGTAAGAACGCCGTTGCCCGCGTCCGTCTCGTTCCCGGTACCGGTAAGGTCACCGTTAACAAGCGCGATGCCGAGGAGTACTTTGGCCGCAAGCAGCTGGTCGAGGACGCTCTCGCTCCCTTCAAGGTTACCGATACCTTCGGTTCCTTCGATGTCATCGCCCTTCTTGATGGCGGCGGCATCTCCGGCCAGTCCGGCGCCCTTCGTCTGGGCATTGCTCGCGCTCTTCTGAACGCTGGCGATTACCGTGCCGACCTCAAGAAGGCCGGTTTCCTGACCCGCGATGCTCGCGTGGTCGAGCGCAAGAAGTACGGCCTGAAGAAGGCACGTCGCGCTCCGCAGTTCTCCAAGCGCTAAGCATTTCGCCTGGTATTTGGATTCAAAAACGGAGTCTGCCGCATGTTCGGCGGGCTCCGTTTTTTCATGCCGCTGGATCGCATCCAGTGTTTGCATAATGAATTGCTTTGTTGTTGACACATTCTGATATTCTGTTTAAATCGGACGTGCTTCGCGTTACGATAATGTCTGTGCGCTATATCGCGTGCGACAAGGAGGATCATGCTGAGCAGGCTTTTCAAGACTTTTGGCATGCGGAGCAAACGCAATACCTTGCTCTCGCCGCTTGCGGGTAAGGTAATTCCTCTCTCTGAGGTGAACGACCATATTTTTGCCGCCGGGCTCTTGGGCCAAGGCGTTGCCATTGAGCCCTCGGGTAACCATGTGGTTGCCCCTTCCGATTCTAAAATCGAAGCGATTTTTCCCACTGGCCATGCCGTGGCGCTTCACACCAACGAAGGTATGGATGTTCTCATCCATGTGGGCCTTGATACCGATCGTCTGGATGGAAAGTACTTCCACGTTTGCACCGCTATTGGACAGAACGTAAAAAAGGGCCAGGTGCTTATCGAGTTTGACCGCCAGGCTATCAAAGATGCCGGCTTTGACGTTACTGCCCCGATTTTGATTTGCAACTCTGTTGAGTTCTCCAGCATCAAGGGCAACGTGGGAAGCACCGTTTCGGAGCTTGACGAGCTTATTACCGCTCGCGAGAGGTAGCTCAAGAAAAGACCACTACACGCCTTATTTAGCGTTATGCTTTTGAGGGTTTGTTATTGCTCTTTGAAAGGGGCCTTTCATGATTAAAATCGTTCGCGCTCGCGATTATACGGATATGAGCCGCAAGGCAGCCAACATCATTTCTGCTCAGGTTATCCTAAAGCCCAACTGTGTTCTGGGCCTTGCTACGGGCGATTCTCCCATTGGCACCTATGATCAGCTTATCGATTGGTACAAGAAGGGCGATGTTGACTTCTCTGAGGTCAGCACGTATAACCTCGACGAGTACTTTGGTATCGCGGACGACGATCCCCAGAGCTATCACTACTTCATGAATAAGCATTTCTTCGATCATATCAACATCGATCCCAAGAACGTGCACGTTCCCGCTGGATCTAACACCGACGTCGATGAGGTTTGTGCTTCTTTCGATAAGATGGTTGCCGACGCTGGTTTCTGCGATCTGCAGCTTCTGGGCATTGGTCGCAACGGCCATATTGGCTTCAACGAGCCGGACGACGTTTTCTCGAAGGGCACGCATTGCGTCAATCTGACCGAGAGCACCATCGAGGCCAACAGCCGTCTGTTTGAGCGTGAGGAGGACGTGCCGCGTCGCGCCTACACCATGGGTGTTCAGACCATCATGAACGCTCGCTCCATCTTGGTTGTTGCCAATGGCGAGAAGAAGGCCCAGGCCGTTCACGATATGTGCTTTGGCCCGGTTACCCCGCAGTGCCCTGCTTCTATTCTGCAGCTGCACACCAGCGTCACGATCGTTGCCGACGACGAGGCGCTCGCTCTGTGCAAGGACGAGCTTGCCTAGTTTCGATTTGATACGCCTTGGTGCGTAGATAGCGTCAAGGTTGTACGGCCCCGAAGTGATTCGGGGTCGTTTTTTATGCTGAGTTATCAACAAAAATGCGCCAATCTAACTCATTTCTTACGGCAATCTCAAATAAATCAAACAGATCGGTCGGAGCTTGGCAAAAACTCTGATTAACACGTTTAATTCTGTCGGACAAATATGCAATGGCGAGCGTCGTAAAATGCACCATAAACGGTAGCCAATGTATAGTTACGTTGACAAATGACATCGCTAAACTGTCAATATTGAAGACAGATTCCAGAGTTTTAGCAGGTAAATACATATGCCTTGAGAAGTTGACGGTAAGTATCGCGAAATAGGAGAAGATATGCTATATATCTCCCCTCAAATCTAACAAACAAGATCTCTTCGCCGAATTTACTATGCCCCTCTGGCAACCAGCTCGTATCTTGAATCGACAAGGCTCACGTTGCGCGAGAGTGGGGGATGCAGTAAATGTTGGCAAAACGTATGTGGGGGACTTGAAAGGCGAATCGGATACGAGAGAGTTCTATCGAGTGCCAGCTGGATTTTCTGCGCGCAGAGACCGATTGGTGCAAGATCTTGTGCGCAAATGCCGCGATGGCGGCATGGCCGTAGTAAGCGCACCGGCGGGGTTTGGTAAAACCGCACTCCTTCTTCAATACGCGGATAGCATTAAAGAGGATATGACGCGCGGCGACGTGGGTCTTATCGATGCACAGGGAATGCGTCCCGCTGAGCTTGGGGAGCGTTTGCGACGTCTGCAGCGCGATATCGCGCCAACCGCTTCGCCCGTTGTGATTGTGGACAACATGCCTCGCTTTGGAAAGGCGGGGCTGCAACGTGTGGTTGATACGCTATTTGATTTGCGCGATCAGGGCTTCGAAATCGTTGTCTCCTGTCTTCCCACCAACCACGAATTCGTCAAGGCGGTGGGGGAGAGCTCGCTTATTCCCGCTCGATCCTTGCTGGTTCAGCCGCGAGAATACGCTCAGTGGGCGCGCTTATACTCAATCTCGGCCTCGCTTGATGTCTATCATCTGACACAAGGTGTCCCAGCTCTTATTGCCATGCTGCAAAGCATCAGCTCACAAGAGGCAGACGGATCTGCTCTTAACGCGGGTATCCTTGGGATTTATCAAGCGATTCTCAACAACTTGCAGCAGACGCGCGATGGCTTGTTCAGGATCGTTTGCTTTATGTTGGCGATGGGATCGGGGACGATAGCCGATCTTGAGGCGTGCGGGGTGCGCGTGAAGCCGAACGTGTTGTTGCAGCTTTCGCGCGATTGGCCTGTGTTTGGATTTGCGGTCAATACCGGCGAGTTTAAGTGCTTGGGGTTGGGCGCACAGATCAAGCGCTCGCTTCAGCAAATGGTCGCTCGGCTTTCGAGTCAAATCGTAAGCCATGCCGGTCGAATGCTCGTTAAGGCCTCTCGCTTTGACGATGCGGTTGAGCTGTGCGAGAACGTGCTGGAGGATAATGACGCCATCGTCTTGCTTGCGATGCGCCCTACCGGATTTGTCCTGAGTGGCCATGGCTTGTTTATTAGCCGATTGCTGGGCCGGCATGAAGCCTCTACAGAGGAGCCGCTTGAAGCCGGTGCTCTGCTTGCGGCATGTCTTGCGGCGTTGACGCTTGGTGACCTTCGTCTTGCGCGCGCTGCGGCACTCGAGCTGAGGAAGCGCGCCTACGATATGGAACGCGATGTCGACCCAACGGAATGGGCATGTGCCTGCGCGTTTGTGGCTCTGTGGGATTCGTGCGCGGGAATATCGCTTCCGACGCTTTCGGAGCAATTTTGCAGGGGCGCAAGGTCGTCGCATGCTGATCGGTTGGAGGCTTGTATTGCCGCCTATGACCGCCTTATGGCAGGCGACGGAAACATCGCTGCCTATAGTGCTCCAGAGCCCTTGCCGCAAAACAGAAGATGTAACGGGGTCGATTTGCTGGAGATTCTCGAGTCTACGGTGGAGGTGCTCAAACAAGCCTTTTGCGGCCGCCCGGAAGACCTCGGCGAGGCGATGTCTCGTTTAAGCGGCGTGCGTGATGTGCTTCTCGAACGCAGACTTTTGCCTTGTGCCGCGCGAGTGCGCATGGCACAGGCGGTGGGGCACCTGATGCGTCTCGAGCCGATTGCCGACGAGCGGGCATTTATCGATGCCAATACGATGGCGGTTCGGCAATCCGATTTGCCAACTCAGCTGTTTTGCCTTGCAGCGGAAGGCTGGCAGGCATTGACGTTGGGGCAGGTGATGAATGCGCAGTTTCGTGGGCAGCAAGTGGAGAAGCTCGCAGACAAATCGAATATCTTTCTGCGCGGTTGGGCTCATTTGCTGGTGCAAAGCGCTCAGCTAAGGGATGCCTCGATGATAACCGTTCGCGAACAGGCAGATCTTTTAGATCTTGCGACGCAGGCCAAAGATCCGGCTTGGGCGTGGTCTACGGCGTTGCATCTTTCGGCTGCACGTTTTGACGCAGAGCTTTCGGCATGGTTTTCGATGCATCGGTCCGTATTACTGGATTCCTCTTTTGCAACGCGTGCTTGTCTTGCTATGTCAGTGCTGGGGGATAGATCCGATTCGGCGCGCCGTCTAGTTCCGCTCCGGCACCCCTCGCAATATCGAGGCGTCATCGATGAGGCAAAGGAGGTGGAGTCATATGAGACGATGCTCTATTTGGGGACTTCCGACGTAGGGCAGGTAACTATCAACCTCTTTGGCGGCTTTCACGTGTTGCGCAACGGCCATACCCTGACCGATGAGGTTTGGAAGCGCAAGAAGGCAAGTGCGCTTGCTGCGCGCCTCGTGCTTTCGATCGATACCTTTGTGGACCGTCGGGTGATTTCTGAGGAGATGTGGCCGGAGATGGATTATGCCCATGCGCGCAAGAGTCTCTATACTGCGCTCTCCTCCCTGCGGAGTGCATTGAGTCAGCGGAAGGACGGTCCTCAGTATGTGGTAACGCAGGCCGATGCCATATCCTTCAACGGTGATTATGTTACGTCAGATATTCGTCGTTTTGACGCGTTGGCGCGTGAAGTCTTGCTGCGCAAGACGGGTAGGAGCGCACAGGAAGTTATCGACGATTGTTTAAAGCTCGAGGAGGTATATGCGGGTCCGCTTTTTATCCCGAGCATTGGCAATACGCAGTTCTTTGTTCAACCGCGTCGCATGTATCAGTCCAAGTTTATCGACTGCATGATTCGCGGGATTGATTTGTCCGTCGAGGCTGGGAACACGGCATCGGCTACTTGGCTTGTCGAGGCGGCCTTGAGACAAGAAGCGACGCGTGAAGACGTGATTAGACGTGCTATGGCTGTCTTTGACTTATGCGGACGCCGGCGTGAAGTGGTCGAGCTCTATAACAGCCACCTGCACTATCTGGAGCATGAAGTGCATGCGCTTCCCGAGGAAAAGACGCGCATCGCCTATGAGCAGATCATTGGAAGGTCCAAGGCCCCTGTCATGCTGTGAGCGCCTGGGTAATATGAAAAAGCGCGCTCCTCCAGGTGGGGGAGCGCGCTTGAGCAAAAGCGTATACGTGCGTGTTAGTCGAGCTTGATGTGGACGACGTCCTTGCGCGAGCTCACGCGATAGAGCGAAAAGCGGTGGCCAATGACCTGAACCACGTCGGCGCCACAGCGCTCTGCGAGCTCGTTGGCGGCTTCGCGCGCCGTAAGATCGCTGCCGTCCTGGACATTGCATTTGATAAGCTCGTGTGCTTCGAGGCACTCTTCCGTCTGCGCGACGACGCCGTCGTTGATGTCCCCGCGGCCAACGTTGACGACGGGATTGAGGTGATGCGCCAGGGCGCGGAGCTGGCGAACCTGTTTACCGGTGAGGGCCATGGAAAGCTCACTTTCTGCTGCTACTCTGTATTCCGTGCAATACGATAACGTACCGCAGGTCTGCATGGGGGCGAAAACCTGTGCATACACAATTGCAGTATGCCTTAGAGAGGAACGCGGATGGCGATGGAGACCAAGCGGAGGGATGGCCGCGCGAGCGATGAGCGCATGTCCCATGTCCGTATGCCCGTCAATGCGCTTGATGCCGCCAAGAGGGCGGCTCATGCCAAGCCGGCGGAGCGAGAACGCCTGCGTGCTGCAGCTGCGGGCACGCGTCGCGCGGTATCGAACGGTGCTGTCGAGCGCTCAAGCCGTGCTGTTTCGTTCGCGGCGGCACTGGTGGGAATCGGGCTGGCGCTTGTTGTTGTATATCTGATTGGTGGCGCCCTGACGGGCATAGCCCATCACCGTGATGGTGCGGCTGCTGGAGAAGCGGAGGTTGTGGTGGTCCGCTCTTCCGAGGGCACCGCAAAAAAGAGCATCGAGTACGGTGGATTTGTTTACCGTTTATCTGCAACAGACGATGGATGCGTCCTTCAGCGACGCGCCCAGGGCTCCGAAGACGAGCCGAGCGACCTTTGCGAGATGGACGGTTCCCCGGTGGGCGTCATTGAGTACTCGGGTGCGGTATATGCCATATCGACAACCGATGCAGATTATCACGTGACAAGTCTTGCTTTAGGCGATGGCTGCGTGCCGGTCGAGCTTGTTCGAGGAGACGGTTGCGTGCAGAAGGCCAGACTTTCCAAAGGCGTCTTAGAGCTCGAACTGCGGGATGGAACGATGAAGAATATCGAGCTTTGAGCGTAGCTGCTCTAAAGATACGAGAGGTAGGAAACGTAGTTTTGCGAGCTCTCGGGCACGGCAAGCGTAATGGTCTGACCCCAGGGGTTGATGGAGACATACGATGGGTCCGTGTAGGTTGTGACCGTGACGTTTGTGCCTTGATACGAGGTCTGAAAACTACCCGCTACGGTGGCATCGGCGGGAAGCGTTGTGACGCTCCAAGAAGAGATGTCAATTTGGTTGATGATATCTTCGACCTGACCTTCGGAAAGACCGGTCGCGGCGGCGATGTCGCCAGCGTGGGAACGAAGCTCGCTGTCGATTTCCCCTTTGATTCCCGAAGCATCGAGCGCGACGTTGGCGGCGGTAGCTCCGGCACCTCCCCCAAGCTGCTGGAGGGCGGATGCCAATGGGGTTCCTGCAAGGAGTGTGTTGCACAGTACGGAAAGGATGCCAAAGACAACGACGATGCCCATGAGCACGCCGCCAAAGGTCTTAAAAAACTTCTTCATGTACAGCCTTTCTGCTGCGGGGTGACGGGTACGTAGCTCCAAACAATAGCAAACGGGCCGGTTGGCGCTGAGTCCAACCGGCCCGTAACACACATCAAACAGGATGCGCTAGTTCTTGAGCGAATTGAGCGGAGCGGGGAAGCGGCCACCGCGATGCGCAAGAACCGTGCCCGCGTTCGGATTGACGGGCATGATGGGCGCGCGGCCGAACAGCCCACCGTAGTCTACGCACTCACCCAGGCCCTTGCCGATGGCAGGGATGATACGGACGGCCGTGGTCTTATTGTTGATGACACCGATGGCCATCTCGTCGGCGATGATGCCGGCGATGGTCTCGACGGAGGTGTCGCCGGGAACGGCGATCATGTCGAGGCCGACAGAGCAGACACAGGTCATGGCCTCAAGCTTCTCGAGTGAGAGGGCGCCTGCCTCGACGGCGGCGATCATGCCCGCATCTTCGGAGACGGGGATGAAGGCGCCCGAAAGACCGCCAACGCTGGAGCTGGCCATAACGCCGCCCTTCTTGACGGCGTCGTTCAGCATTGCGAGGGCACATGTGGTGCCGGGGCCGCCACAGGTGCCCACACCGATGATCTCGAGAATGCGAGCAACGGAGTCGCCTACGGCGGGGGTGGGGGCAAGGGAAAGGTCCACGATGCCCTTTTCCACGCCCAGGCGGCGGGAAGCTTCGCGGCTCATGAGCTCTCCGGCGCGCGTGATCTTAAAAGCGGTCTGCTTGATTTTCTCGGCAACTTCCATCATAGAAGCGGTGTCGGGAAGCTTCTCCAAGGCGGCCGCCATGACGCCAGGGCCGGAGACGCCTACGTTGATGACGGCATCTGCCTCGCCGCCACCGTGCACGGCACCTGCCATAAAGGGCGAATCCTCCACCATGTTGGCAAAGCAGACGAACTTGGAGGCGCCCACGGACTCGTGGTCGGCCGTGAGCTTGGCCGAGTCGATGATGGTATGGGCTGCCATGAGCACGGCATCCATATTGATACCTGCGCGCAGGCTCGCCACGTTCATGGACGAGCAAACGCGGCTCGTGCCGGCGAGCGCCTCGGGGATGGATTGAATCAAACGACGGTCGGCGTCACCGATGCCCTTCTGGACAACGGCAGAAAAGCCGCCCAGGTAATCGATCCCGAGCGTCTCGGCGGCGCGGTCGAGTGCGTGGGCGATGGGGGTGAGGTCCTCGTCCTTGCAGCATGCGGCGATCTTTGCCACGGGCGTGACGGAGACGCGCTTGTTAACGATGGGGATGCCATATTCGCGCTCAAGATCCTCGGCGGTCTGTACGAGATTCTCGGCAGTGCTGGTCACGTGGTCATAGACCTTGGTGCACATGCGATCGAGGTTCTCGTCGGCACATCCCATAAGGGAGATGCCCATGGTGATGGTGCGGATGTCGAGGTTTTGCTCCGCGACCATGCCGCGGGTCTCTGCGATTTCTTGAGGCGTGATCGCCATGCGCGCTCCTTATGCTTGAGTCCAGCTTGCGGGCACTATTCTACCGTGCTTTGCCTGTATGCGGCGATAGGGTGTCGTTCTCGTTACCCATTTGTCAAAAAACGGGGACAAATCCTGCGGCGCTGTTCTGGTGTTTTGGATCTAGCTGCCAAAGACCTCTTCGGCGATGCGTGCGGATTCGGCGGCGTCCTTAGCATAGTAATCGGCGCCGATTTGCTTGGCATACTCGGGGGTGAGGACAGCGCCGCCTACGATAATTTTGACGCCGGGCACCTCGGCATGCAGCAGGCGGATGGTCTCCTCCATGCTGGTGACTGTGGTGGTCATGAGAGCCGAGAGGCCCACGAGTTTGATGTCACGTTCGCGCACTGCGTCGAGTACGGCTTGCGGGTCTACGTCGCGGCCCAGGTCAAAGACGGTGTAGCCGTAGTTGTCGAGGAGCATCTTGACGATATTTTTTCCGATGTCGTGGATGTCGCCCTTGACGGTGGCGACGCAGATCTTGCCTTTGTCGGCAATTTCGCCAGCGGGCATGGCCGCCTTGATGGTGTCAAAGCCCACGCGTGCCGCTTCTGCCGATGCCATTAGCTGCGGTAGGAAAAATTTTCCCTGGTCAAACAGGACGCCAACTTCGTCGAGCGCGGGGATGAAGTGGTCGTTGATGAGCTCCATTGCCGGAATTGTTTTGAGGAGTTCCTTGGTCGTGGCGGCAATTTCTCCCTTGCGTCCGCTAATGACCAAGCGAGCGATGGGGTCCTCGTTTGCCGGGGAATCTGCGGCCGCGGTAGGCGCGGCGGCTGTTCCCGGTGCCAGTGCAAGGGCGGGGTCGGCAGCGATCTTGTAGGGGTCGGTCCACTCGGCATAGCGGCCAATGTAGTCGACCGAGCCCTCGTCTTCGGCATTGATCACACGATAGGCGCGGACAGCATCCATAAAGCGGGCGGATCCGGGATTCATGATGGGGGCGTCAAGGCCGGCACCAAAGGCGGCAGCCAGGAAGGTCGAGCCCAAAAGCGGGCGCGCAGGAAGGCCAAAGCTCACATTGGAAACGCCGAGGGCGCACTTCACGCCCAGGCGCTCCTTGACCATGCGTACGGCACGCAGGATTTCGATTACCTGAGCCTGATTGGTGGAGGCGGTCATGACCAGGCAGTCGATGAGAATACGATCGCGGGCGATGCCGTAACGCTCGCACTCATCTACGATGCGTTCGGCAATGGCAAAGCGCTTCTCGGCCGTCTCGGCGATACCGTCCTCGTCGAGCGCCAGACCAATCACGTTGGTGCCGTAGTGAGCTACGATGGGCAAGATCTCGTCCATGATCTGGCGCTTGCCGTTGACCGAGTTGATGATGGGCTTTCCGGCATAGCGGCGCGTTGCCGCCTCGACGGCGGTGGGGTCGGTCGAGTCGATCTGCAGGGGCAACAGCGTGGAGCCCTGGAGCTGTTCGCATGCCGCCTGGATCATCTTGACCTCATCGATCTCGGGCAAGCCCACGTTGACATCGAGGATGTCGGCGCCCTGCTCCTGCTGGCTGATGCCTTGGGATACCACGTAGTCGAGGTCGCCGTCGCGTAGGGCTTGCTGCAGGCGCTTTTTGCCCGTGGGATTGATGCGCTCGCCGATGACGGCGATGCGATGGCCCGCGACGGGAAGGGTAACGCAGCTCTGCGCGCTTGTGACGTACATAGAGGGGTCGTGATGGCGCAGCTGCGGCGTGCGTCCTTCGATGAGCTGCTTGAGCAAGCGCATGTGGTCGGGTGTGGTGCCGCAGCATCCTCCCACAACGCCTACGCCGTCTTCGATCATTTCGGCGACAGCATGGGCGTATTCGGGCGCAGCGATGTCAAAGACCGTATTGCCTTCGTCGTCTACGTGCGGCAGGCCGGCATTTGCCTGCACGAGCACGGGTTTGTCGGTAACGTCGAGCATGCGCTTTGCAAAGGGACGCAGGTCGGCAGGCCCCTGACTGCAGTTGATGCCTACGACGTCTGCTCCTAAGGCGTCAAGGGTGATAGCGGCGATCTCTGGGCTTGTGCCCAAAAACGTACGGCCATCCTCTTCGAACGTCATGGTGGCAAAGATAGGCAGGTCGGAGTTTTCCTTGGCAGCAAGGACAGCGGCCTTGGTCTCGGCAAGGTCGGTCATGGTCTCGATGATGAACAGGTCGACGCCTGCCTTGACGCCCGCTTCGACCTCTTCTTTGAACAGCAAGTAAGCTTCATCGAAAGACGTGGTGCCCAAGGGGCGCAGCAGGGCTCCGATGGGACCGATGTCGCCTGCCACATAGCGCGCTCCGGCGGCGCGGGCACACGCGACGGCGGAGGCAAAGACGTCTTCCACGCTGGCAGCCCCGTTGAGCTTGTGCGCGTTGGCGCCAAAGGTATTGGAGGTAATTACGTCGCATCCCGCCTCGACGTACTGGCGCTGGATGCCCGTGATCACATCGGGATCGGAAAAATTGAGGAGCTCCGGAAGGGCGCCCGCCTTCATGCCCGCCGCCTGCAGCATGGTGCCCATGCCACCGTCGAACAGCAGGTGCTTCTCGCTGCGCAGCACTGCACGCATGTGCTCGTCGCAACGCAAGGTTTCAATCGTTCGCGGCACGTAGGCCGCCCCTTCGCGTCGTGCGCTGTCGATGGGTGCGGTGAGCGGATGGCCGTTGGCGTCGGTGGTTTTGAGCGTGTATTTCATGAATGAGCCTCGCATCTTCAAAGGCGGGTATCGGGGTGTTGGCGTCTGCACAGGCGAGATAGCGCGGGCTACCGTGTTTTCTCACCATAGCAGGTCTCGCCCCGTGCGCGGAAGGCGCAGCTGGGGCGCAACCTGCAGATATTGCAGGTGGGCCGCGTATTGGCGTCGTGCACCGGGCCATCGAACAGGCCGATGAACGCCGTCACGCTCTTGGTGGGCATGAGCAGGTTTGTTGTTGTGGCGGTAAGGCCCAAAAGGCGGCTTGCGTTGAGCGCGGCGAGGATGCTTGGCTGGGCCGAGAGCGGGCAATCCCCGTAGCCGGGGCTAAAGCGCCAGTTTGCGCTCAGGCCCACATTGGCTGCTTGTGTGCGAACATCGCGGTCCATCTGCTCCACGGCAGCTTCGATATACGAGGAGCACGCGGCATCAAAGAGAGCGGCGTCAAGTGCCTGCTGGCTTGCCAGAGTGCGCAGTTTGCGTTCGCAATCCATGCCGAGCGTGCAGGCAAGTACCGTGCAAAAGGCGGCGTCTTTGAGATGACGGTAGATGTCGCGCCCGGTGAGGACGATCTCGCTGTCTACGAGCTGGATGCAGGGCATTCCATCGTCGTCGGTGCCGCTGGCGTCGACGCAAAAGGTGCGGCGCACGCCCTTGGGTTCAATAGAGAGTTCGAGCTCTTCGACGCAACGTACGATTCGGCGCTCAAGGTCGAGGTCAATCTCTTGGCCGCCGTAGCCTAGGTAGCGCAACATCTCCGCACGGTCCACACGGGGGCGCGCGGAGATGTTGGGCCGATAAAGCACGGGTGTTGCAAAAGAGGCCGGGAGATCCATTATTTTCTGAGGGCCTCGATTGCGGCACGGCCAACAGAAGGACGGTTCATGGTGTAGATGTGCAGGCCGTCGGCGCCGGCATCGCGCAGGCCTTCGAGCTGCCGGCAGGCGTACTCGATGCCAGCCTCGCGCAGGGCGTCCGGGTTGTCCTCGTACTTGGCCAAAAGCTTGATGACCGGAGAAGGCAGCGACGCGCCGCACATGAAGACCATGCGGCTGATCTGCTGCTTACTCATGAACGGCATGATGCCTGCGGTGATGGGTATCGTGATTCCCGCACGGTCGGCCATTTCGCGAAAGCGGAAGAAGCACTCATTATCAAAGAAAAGCTGCGTCACAAAGAAGCTCGCTCCGGCATCTTGCTTTTGCTTGAGGTGCTCGACGGAAAGTTCGAGGTTCTCGCAGGTGATATGTCCCTCGGGGTAAGCGGCTGCGCCTACGCAAAAACCGGCATCCACAAGGGCGGGGATGAGGTCTTTGGCGTAAGGGTATTCGGCGCGCGCGGTATCGGCGGCGTTGGTTCCCTGGGGCAAATCCCCGCGCAGGGCAAGGACGTTTTCCACGCCGGCCTGGCGCATCTCATCGATTTTACGTTGCAGCTCATCGTGCGTGAGGGAAATGCACGTCAGGTGGGCGACGGACGTGATGTCAAAGTCGTGCGTGAGCATCGAGGCGATTTTTGCGGTGGCGCCGGAGTTGCCCGAGCCGCCGGCGGAGTAGGTGACACTCACGAAATCGGGGTGAAGGTCTTGGAACTGCTCGGCAACCTCGCGTGCATGTTCGAGGGTGAGCTCGCCTTTGGGCGGGAACATTTCAAACGAGATGGGCTGAGCGCCCGTTGCCTTTGCAGATGAGAAGATGTCGGCAACCTTCATGGGACCTCCGGGATGCGTTGGTGCGGCGTGTCCGCCGTTGTGTGGCAGAAATTTTACCGCAAGCATTGGCGATAGCATCCAAGCTGTTTCATTTGTTAACCATAGGTATTGTCTATTGCAAAGCGGGCATGCTACAGATTCGTGACGGGCGCATTTCCTGCGCGTTGCGAGTTGGAGGCGCGCATGTTTCGCATCCCTTTTCCCATCTTCTGAAAAAATCGTTTGACGTTGGGTTTTAGCTGCAGCTGCGGTATTCTCAACACGTTGGTTTTCGGCTGGCAACGTCTTGTTAATGCCGTCGAAACACGTCGCGCCTAATTTACGAATCGTTCGTTGGTAACAAACGCCGGCTGTAATCCGGTGTGAACATGAAGGGAGTTCCGCATGGCCGATCTTACCGACCGCTTCGGGACCATGGTGTTCTCGGAAGATGTGATGAAAGAGTATCTTCCCAAGGACATCTACAAGCGTCTCGCCGCCACCATCGAGGACGGCAAGCCGTTGGACCTGGACGTCGCTAACGCTGTTGCTCATGCCATGAAGGTTTGGGCTATTTCCAAGGGCGCCACGCACTACGCTCACTGGTTCCAGCCGCTCTCGGGCATCACGTCCGAGAAGCACGACAGCTTCCTCGAGCCCAATCACGACGGTACCGCTATCACCAAGTTCACGGGCAAGAACCTGATTCAGGGCGAGCCCGACGCCTCGAGCTTCCCCAACGGCGGCCTACGTGCCACCTTTGAGGCTCGCGGTTACACCGCTTGGGACTGCACGAGCCCCGCTTTTATCAAGGACGAGGTTCTGTGTATCCCCACGGCCTTCTGCTCCTACACCGGCGAGGCACTTGACAAGAAGACTCCGCTTCTGCGTTCCATGACGGCTCTTGATCGTGAGTCCAAGCGTGTATTGGCCCTCTTTGGCAAGAAGCCCAAGAAGGTCGTTCCCTCCGTCGGTGACGAGCAGGAGTACTTCCTGATCAAGAAGGACGCCTATCGCAAGCGCAAGGACCTGGTCATCACCGGTCGTACGCTTTTTGGTGCTACCCCCTGCAAGGGCCAGGAGCTCGAGGAGCACTACTTTGGCGCTATTCGCCCCACCGTCTCTTCCTACATGAAGGACCTCGATAGTGAGCTATGGGCCCTGGGCATTCCGGGCAAGACCAAGCACAACGAGGTTGCTCCCTGCCAGCATGAGCTTGCTCCCGTCTATGGCGAGGTTAACGAGGCGATCGACCAGAATCTCCTGATGATGGAGAAGATGAAGCTCATCGCTTCCCGCCACGACCTGGTGTGCCTGCTACACGAGAAGCCCTTTGAGGGTATCAACGGCTCGGGCAAGCATAACAACTGGTCGCTGGGTACCGAGTCCGAGAACCTGCTCGATCCGGGTGAGACCCCGCTCGACAACCTGCAGTTCATCGTCTTCCTCACGGCGGTGATCGAGGCTGTCGATAACTATCAGGACCTGCTGCGTGCCTCTGTTGCCTCGGCTGGCAACGACCACCGTTTGGGCGCAAACGAGGCGCCTCCGGCGATCGTCTCCATCTTCCTGGGCGACCAGCTTACCGAGGTCGTCGAGAAAATCGCCGACGGCAAGGCTTCCATCCATGCCACGCATGGCGTGCTTGATCTGGGCGCCAACACGCTGCCCAAGCTCATGCAGGACAACACCGACCGCAACCGTACCTCCCCGTTCGCTTTCACCGGTAACAAGTTTGAGTTCCGTGCCTGCGGTTCCGAGCAAAACGTTTCCGATCCCAACACGGTGCTGGACGTCGCGGTTGCCAAGTCGCTCAAGTCTTTTGCCGACGCACTTGAGGGTACGCCCGAGGACAAGTTCCAGGATGCTGCACTTGATTACTGCAAGAAGGTTCTGACCGAGCACAAGCGCATTCTCTTCTCCGGCGACGGCTATTCTGACGAGTGGCCCATTGAGGCCGAGAAGCGTGGTCTTGCCAACAACAAGACCACGGCCGACGCCCTGCCCGCCTTTGTTTCCGATAAGGCCATCGCACTCTTTGAGGAGACGGGTGTCCTGACCAAGGCCGAGGCTCAGTGCCGCTACGACTGCAAGCTCGAGAAGTACAACAAGCTCATGAACATCGAGGCCACCACGATGGTTCGCGAGGCTCGCCGTACCTATCGTCCGGTCATCACCGCCTATGCGACGAAGGTCGCCAAGGGCCTTGAGGCTATCCGCGCAGCCGGTGCCGATGCTGCCATGCAGTGCGAGCAGAACACGCTTAACAAGCTCTGCTACGGCATCACCGAGATTAACGATTCCATCAAGGCGCTCGACGCCCTGCACAAGGAGGCCGAGGCACTGGACGGCCAAGAGCAGGCAAACAAGTATGCTCACGAGGTCGTTCCTGCTATGGATAGGCTTCGCGCTGCTGTCGACGCCATGGAGGAGATCGTGGCCCGCGATTACTGGCCCGTCCCGACTTACGATGACATCCTGTTCTACGTGTAATCTCAACTGAGTTACCAAGGTAGATGGAAAGGAGCCTCGCTTTATGCGGGGCTCCTTTTTGTAAGGCTTTAGCCTGTGCGGCGCGCAGCGCCGCATCTAAACCCACCCGC
>OLRT01000300.1_pt1 | contig 39205 bp, 29 predicted proteins | sample 1672021 | NCBI WGS metagenome assembly OLRT01 (sample SAMEA3136637, study PRJEB25190) | human gut metagenome | reverse complement strand
TCCACAACTATCCCGGTGCCGTGCTTGCCGTCACCCACGACCGTTATTTCTTGGATAACGTTGCCGAGTGGATCTGCGAGGTCGACCGCGGCCACCTGTATCCCTACAAGGGAAACTACTCCACCTACCTGGAGACCAAGGCCGCGCGCATCGAGGCGCAGGGCAACCGTGACGCCAAGCTTGCCAAGCGTATGAACGCCGAGCTCGAGTGGGTTCGCTCCTCCCCTAAGGCACGCCAGGCCAAGAACAAGGCCCGTCTTGCCCGATACGAGGAGATGGAGGCCGAGGCTCGTGCGAGCCAAAAGCTCGATTGGACCGACATCCGCATTCCCGTGGGCCCGCGTTTGGGCTCCAAGGTCCTTGAGGCGCATCACCTGCACAAGGAATTCGATGGCCGTGTGCTGATCGACGACCTTTCCTTTAGTCTGCCGCGCAATGGCATCGTAGGCGTTATCGGTCCCAACGGCGTGGGCAAGACGACGCTGTTCAAGACCATCGTGGGTCTTGAACCTCTGACTTCGGGCGAGCTGGAGATTGGCGAGACGGTCAAAATTTCCTACGTTGACCAGAACCGCGAGGGCATCGATCCCAACAAGAGCCTGTGGGAGGTTGTCTCGGACGGCCTCGATCGCATGATGGTGGGCGAGACCGAGGTTCCCAGCCGCGCCTATGTGGCGAGCTTTGGCTTTAAGGGCCAAGATCAGCAGAAGTGCGCCGGCGTACTTTCTGGCGGTGAGCGCAATCGCTTGAACCTCGCCCTTACCCTCAAGCAGGGCGGAAACCTGCTGCTGCTCGACGAGCCCACCAACGACCTGGACGTTGAGACGCTTTCCTCGCTCGAGGCGGCGCTGCTTGAGTTCCCGGGCTGCTCGGTGGTCATCAGCCATGACCGTATGTTCCTTGACCGTGTGGCTACGCACATCCTGGCCTGGGAGGGTACGGACGAAAATCCCGGCAACTGGTATTGGTTCGAGGGCAACTTCGAGTCCTATCAGGAAAATCGTGTGGCGCGCCTGGGCGAGGACGCTGCTCAGCCGCACCGCATCCATCGCAAGCTCACGCGCGACTAGGCGCCGGCAAGCCTGCCGTATCGACGATTTAGGCTTATCGCTTGAGTCAAAAACGCCTCGAATCCGTTTTGGATTCGAGGCGTTTTTTCGTTACAGCTCGGAGGCTTCGATTTGATCGATGACCCAAGTGGAACCTGGGGTATTGGGATGGCGTCGCAAGTGCACGATTGCCTCGTGACGTTTTCCGGCTTGGGTGTAACGTAGGGTGAAAGACGCGCGGTTGCGGGTGGCGTCGATGGTGCCCCGCTCACGGGCGATCCAGTAGTATTCGCCAGCGATGCCCATGGCGTCTGCTCCAAAGGGAAGAAGCGACGCAAGCTCGAATAGGATATCGCCTGGGCAAAACACTTCGGTAGAGAAATCTATGGGATAGTCGGGGTATTGTGCTGCGGGATCGATGGGCGCAGGGGTGAGCGCGGGTGCGGGAGTGGGTGCGGGAGCCGGGGACTCGACGGGTTGCGGCGCAGGTTTTGCTGCAGTGGCGGGCTCCGGTGCCTTCTCCAGGGCTTCCATAGGCTCGCTATCGTTTGCGGGCATGTCATCCTTGATGGGCGTGAGATCGGAATCTTGTCCGTCAGAGCTTTGCTCGGCTGCGGATGCGTCCGCCATGGGATTCGATTCGATCGTGGTGACACCTGCGTTGGCGTTGTCAGGGTCGTAGATGACGGTCAGTGAGATGGCGGGGAGAGAGTCGCTTTCCTGCTCTTCGACGGTTGACGTCTCCTCGCCCTCTTCTGTCGTATTAATTTTGAGGGTATCGTCTTCGACCGGCTCGGCTACATCGGAATCCTCCTGTTTGCAGGTGGTTTCTTCTGCCTGGGAGTCAGCATCATTGGCAGTCGCTTCGTCGAGGACGGCCGTTTCGGCCTGGGCTTGCGCGGCAGCTTCGACGGGAGTTTTTTCGACCGTCTCGATAGATTCGAGAATCTCGCGCTTGACGCGGCGTGGCTTCACCGCCTTGATCGACTTGTCGCCGCGTTTTTTCTTCCAGGACTTGCCGCTGGTATCTGCCTTTTTTTGCGGTGCGGCTAGAGCTTCGTCCCATGCGGGCTGAGCGATGACGGTCGCGTAGATGCGGCCTCCTTTGAAGACGGTGAGCTTGATGAAATCGTCCAGCTCTTCCAGTAGTTCACGCGTGGATTCGAATCCAAGGTCTGCGGCGCCAAGGGACTCTTTTTCGAGAGCCTCTTCGACCTGGGTGAGAAATGTCTGCTTGCCGCAGCCGATGGCTTCGGAGAGCAGACGGTAGAGATAGATGTGATTTCCGAGAGTAAGGGAGGTGTTCTGAGGCATATGAAATCCTAACCTGAGTCTGTCTGCAGGTTATGGTACCACCCACCCTATAGATTCAAACGCCTCAGATGGCGCTTTGCGGGCTATGCGGGCGTGCCACTAGTCGTATTGGGGTCACCTTTAGTTGAGTTTCCGGATGAGGGCTGGGAATCCGAATCGTCTCCCTTATCGGTGCCGGATGTCTCGGAGTTGGAGGTACCGTTTGATGCGGTTCCACTGTTCCCGGTTGCGGAAGACGAGTCTTGGTTTTGACCGGTGCCGCTCGAGGGGGTGGAGCTAGTAGATGCGTCGTTGCTTGCTGCGGTGTCTTGGCTGGTCGACGCGGCGGCATCGGCCTGCGGCGTCTCCGGCGTTTTGTCCGACTGCTCCTGGGCGGGTTCTGTTGCAGACCAGGGGGCGGGTACGCGCTCGCCCAGGCCTTTCCCTTCAGTGAGGGCAAGGATGATCGCCACGCTCAGAGCAACGGCGAGCACTGCCGTCCCAACAGAGAACATTACGACTTTGCGTTGGGTTGCCGCGCGTTCGGCCGCGGCGCGCGCCTGGAGCTTAGTGGGGGCGATGCGTGCCCCGTAGCGCGCGGGCTGACGATCGTAATAGCCTTGTGCGGCGCGCTCGCTGTAGCCATAACCCGACACATAGGCACTTGAAGGGCCGGGCCGGTCGGGCTCGTGCTTGAGCTTTGCGGCGCCCGCCGAAAGAAAGTGACGATAGACCTGCGAGCTCAGCACGGTCACGATGGAGCTTACTGCTGCGCCGATCACCGAGCCCGCGATGCCGATATGCGAGGCGAGCGCGACAGAGGTCGCAGCTGCTGCGGCGCCGGCGATAACCTGAGGGATGGAAAGTCCCTCGAGCAACTTCTCCTTAGGCGCAATCGCTTGGGTTTGTCCGATAAACTGTTCTTGTTCGCGCTGGTAAACACGGGTGCGACGGCTGTCGGTGTAGCGTTCTTGTGCATTATTGAGGGCCATGGCGGAATTCTCCTCCCGCGGCATAGGTGGTTCGTTTAGGGCTGCGTTTCGCGGTGTGCGCGTGGCGCGCACTCGATTGTTGTACCCCGGGCCGCGTTTGTGAACGCATTTGCTTGAGTCAACAGAAAGTGCCAACACACGTTAAGAGGCTGTGTTGGTTTTGCATCGCTTCTGTGAGGGTCTGACTCTTGTGAGCGTAGACTCGAGGTGCTCGCTTTGCGATAAAAAAGCGCCCGGTTGTCGGATGCTTGATCGCGTGGCTGCTATTCCACGGGTGGCATGGGCTTCCAGGAGGGGTCGGAGAGAATTTTTGCTCCATCTTTCCATCCGCGGCGCAGCGCGGGTACACCGGTCTTGAACGTCTTGTCTACAACGGCAAGGCGGATGAGCTCCTTGCAGAAGGTGGCAACATTGCCCAGGCGGAAGAGCAGTGGATTGTAATCGCCGTAGAGCTTGAGATAGCGAGCGAGATAGGCGCGGTTGCGCATGATGTAGTAGCGGTTGGTATCGCTGGTGGAGTTGAGCTGGCGCTTTCCGGCGATGTCCCAGTTCGAGACCACGCGGGCGCGCTGCAGGATGAGGTCGGATACCACGGCGGCGGGGAAGTGCTTGCTGGCGAGATAGCCATAGCAGGCGTCGTCTCCATAGATGAAGAAGCGCGCGTCGGGGTAGCCGATCTTCTGCACTACGCGACGGCTAAAGAGGCCACCTTCAAAGCAGAGCTGATTCATTGGCTTGCATCCGGCCTCTCCCAGGTTGGCGGGGGCTACCGGGTTGGGGATGCCCAGGGGCACAATGAGCTGATACTGCCAAAAGAAGGGGCCGCCATCGAAATCAAGGCGCGATCCTTGGATTGCGTCGTAGCGGGCGGTCCACTTAGCCAGGCGCGAGATTGCCTGGGGGATAACGAGCACATCGTCGTCCATGACCCAAAACCACTGGGCACCCAGCTCATAGGCACGCTTAACGCCGGCCGAGAAGCCGCCGGCACCGCCTGTGTTTTCAAGCTGTGGGGCGTAGACCACGCGATCTGCGCTTCCTTCGGTATCTGCCTCGTCACCGTGGCCCCAAAGGGCAAGGCAGCGCTCGTTGAATTTCGCCACCATCTGTTTGGTGGCGGGGGAGTTCTCGTTATCCACGATGACGATGCGCCAAGGGGCATCGTCAAGCGCGGCGATTGAATCAAAAAGGTTTGCGAGCATTTCTTGGCGCTTATAGGTGACCACGACGAGCGCAAGACGCTCGATGGGCGATGCGGATGTGCCAGCTGTTTGGATTTCGCTCACGTTTGAAAACCTTTACGACGTCATTTCAGATGAATCCATTATAGGGTCCCTGCGGCATCTTGAGAAAAACCGCGTATTCCGATGATGTCTGAGAGGCGACGCCTCGTGCCGGCGTGCGCTTGGGCACGGCGGGGTATTATGGAACCAATCAATTTTTGCTCGAAAGGTGGCTTTGTGGACCAACACGCTCAACCGGTGCTATCGCTTCTGGTTCCCATCTATAACGTGGAGCGCTATCTTCGGCAGTGCCTCGATTCCGCTGCGGCGCAGACGCTCGAGAACATCGAGATCATCTGCATCAATGACGGTTCTACCGATTCGAGCCCTGCGATTATCCGCGAGTACATGGAGCGCGACGCGCGCTTCGTCATGATCGACAAGGCCAATTCCGGATACGGCGACTCTATGAACCGGGGTCTCGACCAGGCGCGCGGCGAGTACGTTGGCATTTTGGAGTCGGACGATTTCATGGCGCCCGATGCGCTCGAGAAGCTGATACATGTCGCGCGCGCCCACGATGCCCAGATCGTCAAGGGAAACTTCGACCTCTATTGGTCGACGCCCGAGGAGCGCCGCGAGCTTTTTGAGATGTTTTCTCCCAACCGCTGTGACAAGGTCGTGCGCCCCGCGGCGGATGCCTTTGCATTCCACCAGAAGCCTTCCATCTGGTCTGCCGTCTATCGGCGTGATTTTCTGGAAGATGGCAATATTCGTTTCCTCCCTACGCCGGGCGCCGCATTCCAGGATGCCTCCTTTACGTTCAAAGCGTTTGCCTTGGCGGACCGAGCGGTGTGGATCCACGATTCGATCCTTTCGTATCGTCAGGACAACGAAGGCTCCTCGGTCAACGCTTCCAACAAGGTCTTTTGCGTCAACGACGAATACGCCGAGATTGAGCGTTGGCTCTCGTGCGAGTATGCCGAGCGTTGCGGTGAGAAGGAGGCGGCGCGCCTGGCGCGCATTTGTCAGGCGGTGAAATACGACTCCTATATGTGGAGCTATGTGCGTCTAGCACCGCAGTTTCGCGTGATGTTCTTGGAGCGCATGGCGTCCGAGTTCAAGGCGGCGCTTGATGACCATACATTCGCGCTTGCCGACCTTAAGCCCTGGAAGCGTGCGAACCTGGAGAGCATCTTGAAAGATCCCGCTGCGTGGGCACGGGCAAACGAGCGCTATGCGACTTCGGGCAAGTTTGGACGCGCGATGCATTATCTCAAGCTTGGGGGGCCTGGGCTCCTTCTCGCCTATGCAAAAAGTAGGTCGCACCATGAGTAGCTCAACGTTGGCGCCTGCCGTTTCCCTTATCGTTCCGGTTTATAAATCCGAAGCCACGCTCGGCGCGTGCCTGGATTCACTCCTTGCGCAGACCGAGGCCGATATCGAGATTATCTGCGTCAACGATGGCTCGCCCGATAACTGTGCGAGCATCCTTGAGTCATACGCCTCTCGAGATGCGCGTATTTGTGTGATAACCCAGCAAAACCAGGGACTTTCCGCTGCGCGCAATGCGGGCATGGATGTCGCGCGCGGGCGCATCGTCGACTTTGTCGATTCCGACGATACGGTGTCGCCCGATCTTTGCCGGCGGCTTGTGGAGGTGTTCGATGCGACCGATGCCGACGTGGTGACGTTTGGCGCGGTATGCGAGCCCGAGGACCGTGCTTCAAAGCGCATACGGCAGCTGCTCAGTCCCGCTGCGGCAACGTTTGATACCTTCGATGCCGCGCTGCTCTTCTCTGCGAATGCCCAGCCTTATGCCTGGCGCACCGCTATGCGCCGTGCGTTTATGGAGCGCGAGAACATTCGCTTCTCGACGCGCTTGCGCTTTGCCGAGGATGTTCCGTATCAGTTTATCGTTTACCCATTGAGCAAGAAGACGGTGCTCATTCCCGATAAGCTCTATTACTATCGCATGACGGATGGATCGCTCACCCATGTGTATAACACCGAGGCGTCGCGTGCGCAGAAGGTCGAGCAGCATCTCTTGATGTTCGAGGTGATTTTTGACGAATGGCGCAAACGTGGCCTGCTTGGGCTGTGTCCGGGCGAGATGGTTGCTTGGTGTCTGGATTTGACGCTGTTCGATCTGGTGCGCCTGCCATCTGCAGAGGCAGACGCGTGCGCGCTGCATCTATCTCGCTTGTTGCGCGACGTCTACGGAGGAAAATGGTACACGCTTCCGCCCAAGGGAGCGCAGCGGCGTGCGGCGCTCGCCGTGGCGCAGGGCGCAGAATCGGGGTTCGAAATGAGAAAGCGTGACCTGATTGCCTTTTTTGCTGCCACGCGCGGTGTGAAAACCTGCGTGGAGCGTTTTATCTGACGCATCCGCTACACGTTCAATGCGAGGGAGATTGACATGAAAGACGGGTTTGTTCGAGTTGCCGCGATGACGCCGGCGCTGCGCGTGGCAGATGTCGACTACAACGTCGATGCGTGCGCCGATGCCGTGCGCGCGGCGAAAGCCCAGGTTGTGGTGCTTCCAGAGCTCGCTATCACCTCATATACCTGCGAGGATCTTTTTTTACAAGAGGTGCTGCTCGATGCCGCCGAGAAGGGCGTGGCCCGCTTGGCCGAAGAGACGGCAGGCGTCGATTCCCTCGTGCTTGTGGGCGTGCCCGTGCGCGTGGCGGCGAAGCTCTACAACTGTGCCGCGGTGCTGTGCCATGGCGAGCTTTTGGGCCTTGTGCCCAAGCGGAATATCCCCATGTACGGTGAGTTCTACGAAGGCCGCCGCTTCTGTTGCGGCCCCACTTCGGTGAGCATGGTCCGTTTTGCCGGCTGCGATGAGGTTCCGTTTGGCACCGAGCAGCTTTTTGAGTGCGATACCATGCCGGGCCTTGTCGTTGCCGCAGAGATCTGCGAGGACCTTTGGGTCCCCAATCCTCCGAGCACCGATGCCGTTCGTGCAGGTGCCACGCTTGTCTGCAACCTCTCGGCTTCTAATGAGTTGGTGGGCAAGGCGGACTATCGTCGCAACCTGGTTGCTTCCACCAGCGCTCGTCTTATGTGCGCCTACGCTTACGCCAGTGCCGGCTGGGGCGAATCGACACAAGATGTAGTCTATGGTGGCCACTGCTTGGTTGCCGAGAACGGCCGCATGCTGCGCGAGGCAGGTCCCCTCAACGATATCGAGCTTATCCGTGCAGGGGAGGGACATGCTGCTGCGGGTGCTGCCGCCGTGGTCGACTTTGGTCTTTTGGCGGCAGAGCGTCGCCGCATGTCCACGTTCTCGGTCGAGGCGGATGCTTCGGGCTATGCAATTTCCTTGTTTGACCTTGATGTATGCGAGGTCTCGCTTGACGATCGATTTGTCGACCCGCATCCGTTCGTGCCGGCGGACCCCAGTCGCCGCGCGGAGCGTTGCGAGTCGATTTTTGCCATCCAAGCGCATGGTCTTGCCAAGCGCTTGGCGCACACGCATTCCCGTCGCGCGGTGATTGGCGTTTCCGGCGGTTTGGATTCCACGCTGGCGCTGCTGGTGTGTGCCCGCGCCTTTGACCTGCTGGGTCTTGACCGCAGCGGAATTCTCGCCATCACGATGCCGGGATTTGGAACAACCGACCGCACGCACGGCAACGCGACGGCCATGAGCCGGGCGCTTGGCTGCGAGCTGCGCGAGGTCAATATCGCCGCCGCAGTACGACAGCACTTCCTAGACATTGGGCATGACGAGTCTGATCACTCCGTCACGTACGAGAACGCGCAGGCTCGCGAGCGCACGCAAATTCTCATGGATGTGGCAAATCGCGAGGGTGGTTTGGTGGTGGGTACCGGCGACCTTTCCGAGTTGGCCCTGGGCTGGGCAACCTACAACGCCGACCATATGAGCATGTACGGCGTCAATGCCGGTGTGCCCAAAACCCTCGTGCGTCATCTGGTGCACTATGTTGCCGACGAGGCGCGTGCTAAAGGCGATGAGGGTCTTGCCACCGTCCTTCTTGATGTTCTTGACACTCCGGTTTCTCCGGAGCTTCTTCCTGCGACGGAAGGCGGCAAGATCTCGCAAAAGACCGAAGACCTTGTTGGTCCCTATGAGTTGCACGATTTCTTCCTGTATCAGGTACTGCGCTGTGGATTTGCACCGAAAAAGGTGTATCGACTGGCGCTTGCCGCTTTTGATAGGCGCTATGCGGGCGGCGCTGATGCCGATAGCGCCTGCGTTGGTACCTATGATGCCGAGACCATCATGAAGTGGCTCAAGAAGTTCTACTGGCGTTTCTTCTCGCAGCAGTTCAAGCGCAGCTGCCTGCCCGATGGCCCCAAGGTGGGCTCCGTTGCCGTGAGTCCGCGCGGGGACCTGCGCATGCCGAGTGACGCCGCGGTCGCGCTCTGGCAGGCGCAGCTTGAAACCCTGTAAACGCTCACGGGTATTGGCAATCCAGGCTGCTTTGTAAACGCTGCCGTGCATCCGCCTTTTTGAACATCGCGGGTGTGCGGCAGCGCTACACTGAAGAGGATTGTTTTTATTTCGCATAATCGAAAGGTTCGTCCTATGAAGTTTTCCAGCCGACTCGATCGCTTTGGTGACGAGGTTTTCGCCGCCCTCAATAACCGCCGTGTCGCTCTGGAGGCCGAGGGTCGAACTATCTACAATCTCTCGGTGGGAACACCTGATTTCGAGCCGTACCCGCATGTGGTCGATGCTGTCGCACAGGCTATTCAGGACCCTCAGATGTGGAAGTACTCCCTGCGCGATCTGCCCGAGCTCAAGCAGGCTGTGTGCGACTATTACGTTCGGCGTTTTGGTGTGAAGGGCATTACGCCCGATATGGTCTGCTCCGTTAACGGAACGCAGGAGGGGGTGGGCGTATTTGGCCTTGCCATGCTTGACGAGGGCGATACGGTGCTCGTGCCCGATCCTTGCTACCCCGTGTTCGAGGCGGGCGTGAAGATTGCCGGTGGCGAGCTCGCATACTATCCGCTCAACGCCGAACACGATTTCCTGCCGTATGTGGAGGGTATCGATCCTGCGGTGGCAGATCGTGCCAAGTACATGATCGTTTCGCTTCCCGCCAATCCGGTTGGATCGGTGGGCACGCCCGAGCTGTATGCCCAAATTATCGAGTTTGCACGCGAACATGATTTGCTTATCGTTCACGACAACGCGTATTCGGACATCACGTTCGACGGTCCGCGTGGCGGCAGCTTCCTGCAGTATCCCGGCGCGCTCGAGGTGGGCGTGGAATTCTTCTCGCTCTCCAAATCCTTTAACGTTACCGGTGCACGTATTGGCTTTTTGGTGGGGCGCTCCGATGTGGTTGCCGCTTTTTCCAAGCTTCGCAGCCAGATCGACTTTGGCATGTATCTGCCGCTGCAAAAGGCGGCCATTGCGGCGCTTACCGGTCCGCTCGACGAGGTTGAGCATCAGCGCTTGATGTACCAGGAGCGTCGCGATGCCTTGTGTGATGGTCTTGAGAACCTTGGGTGGGAGCGCCCCAATGCACACGGCTCGATGTTCGTTTGGGCCAAGTTACCCGCAGAGCGCACCGATTCCATGGCGTTTTGCGAGGAGCTCATGGAGCAAGCCGGTGTGATTGTGACCCCGGGTGCGAGCTTTGGTCCCCATGGCGAGGGATATGTGCGTATGGCGCTCGTTCTTCCGCCCGATGGTTTGCGCGCTGCCGTTGCCGCCATCGCGTCCGCAGGGATTGTTGGTTAAAAGGACAATCGATGCAATTGCATGTCTTTTTCGGTAAGCGGTAGATGAATAGCCGACGAGTGGTTCATAATGGGTTTGTTAATAACCTCGGTTGGACCTAGAGAGACAGCTTGGCCCAAGAGAGATGGGAGTGCCATGGTTAACGATAGGAAAGTCGCCATCGTCGGTTGCGGTTTTGTGGGATCTTCTTCTGCGTTCGCATTGATGCAGAGCGGATTGTTTTCCGAGATGGTCCTGATCGATGTCGACAAGGACCGTGCTGAGGGTGAGGCTCTCGACATCAGCCATGGTACGCCGTTTGGCCATCCCATGAAAATCTATGCGGGTGATTATGAGGATGCTGCCGACGCCGCCATCATCGTTGTTACCGCTGGCGCTGCCCAGAAGCCGGGTGAGACTCGTCTTGACCTCGTGAACAAGAACGTCTCCATCTTCAAGTCCATTATTCCGCGCATTCGCGAGGTGGGCTTCGAGGGCATTTTGCTCATCGTCTCTAACCCCGTTGACGTTTTGACGTATGCCGCCATGAAGATGTCCGGTCTACCCCAGAGCCATGTTCTGGGCTCCGGTACCGTGCTGGACTCCGCACGTCTCAAGGAGGCTCTGGGTGCCCACCTGGATGTCGACCCGCGCAACGTTCACGCCTACATCATCGGCGAGCACGGCGACTCCGAGCTTGCAGTCTGGTCTTCCGCCAATGTTTCCGGTGTGCCCCTGAACGATTTCTGCGAGATGCGCGGTCACTACGATCACCTGGCGTCCGAGAAGAAGATTGCCGACGACGTTAAGAACGCTGCCTACAACATCATCTCCAAGAAGCACGCCACCTACTATGGCATCGCCATGTCCGTGCGTCGTCTGTGCACGGCAATCATGCGCGACGAGAAGCACATCCTTCCCGTCTCCAGCCTTATGGTGGGCGAGTACGGCCTTGATGACATCTGCATCTCTATGCCCACTATCGTGGGTCGCGATGGCGTGGAGTGCCGCGTGCCGGTTTCGCTTTCCAACGAGGAGTACGCCGAGCTGCATCGTTCCGCCGACGCTCTCAAGGACGTCATGTCCAACGTCGACTTCGAGGCGTAAAAACCCTCCTCGTGTGTCAAAAAGTCGACAGGTTTATTTCGACACATTATACGAAGATGCAGGTCAGGACCTTGTTGGTTCTGGCCTGCATCTTTATATTGATGAGCAATGTGACAGAAAGTCCTCTGGTTTAATTTGTCACATTTCGATTCTGTCTGCTGTTTGGGTAGGATGAAGGCACGGAAGCATCTGAAGCGGGGAGGGGCTCATGGACGATCGTAAAGAGGGCGTGAGTGCTTCGGGCAATTTCCTGACCTATGCTCAAACCGCTCTGGATACATAGAATGAGCGACCGTTTTGTGCGGTCGATAGCCTCGTTTTGTCCTGGCTTGCCTACTATCGGCTGCCTGCCGATTGCCCTTCTGTTAACACCTGGGAGGGCGTCGACGTTCGCGACCTTTTGCGCCTGGAGTGTCGCGAGTCCATGACAGGGGAGCTATGGGATCCACAGGGCAGTTGGGACTTGTTGGTCGCCGTGTGCGCCAATCCACGCTATCGCGGCATGCGCGTATGCGGCTATCGCGCGGTGTTTGACGCGGCGGCGGAGGAACAGTTTGCCGCCATGACGTTTTGTCTACCCAACGGAAGCATCTACATTGCCTTTCGAGGAACCGATTCGACTATGGTGGGCTGGAAGGAAGACTTCAACATGTCTTTCCGCTGTCCTGTGCCTGCGCAAACAACAGCGACTTCATATCTTGAATCGGCTGCGCTCGCACTGGACGGCCCACTTATGTGCGGGGGTCATTCCAAGGGTGGAAACCTTGCGGTTTATGCGGCGAGCATGTGCGACCCCGCTGTGCGTGAGCGCCTTGTACGCGTGTATTCCCATGATGGCCCTGGCTTTAATGAGGCGTTTTTAGGCGGCGCAGAGTATCAGGCGCTGGCGGCTGCGGGCAAGATCGACAAAACGCTCCCGCGCTCTTCGATTATCGGTATGATCTTTGAGCATCAAGAGGATTATGCCGTGGTCGAAAGCCGCGACTTCGGTCTTTTGCAGCACAATCCCTTTTCCTGGGTGGTGCCGCAGGGGACAACCGATTTCTCCTATTGCGAGGGCCTCTCGGCGGGCGCGCGCTATATGGATGATGCCCTGGCTACATGGGTTTCCGGCGTGACGCCTGCAGAGCGCGGCCGTTTTATTGACGAGCTGTTTGGGCTGCTGAGCGTTACGGGCGCGGAGCACTTTTCGGATATTGCTGCCGATTGGCAGCAAAACGTGCCAAAGATTCTTTCCGCGCTTTCCGAGGTTGATTCCGATACGCGGAGGTTCCTCATCGATACCCTGGCTGCCTTCGCGCGCTGCGCATTGACTCCCAAGCTGCCCGAGCTTTCAAGTTTGACCGAGACGCTTCGGGCATCGTTGCCGCTGGAGCGTATCGATGGGGTCTCTGCCTGGCGAGATAAAGTTGCCGCCATCCTGCGCGAATACGGATCTGGTTCGAACAAGGCGCTGTAGTTTTGGTTTGCGCCCCGCATGTGCTGGTATCATGGCAGGGTTCAATTCGCACCGAGGAGCATATCGATGAAGATCAATCACGCCATCTTGCATATTCTGGACTTTGAGTCTGCGGTGAACGTTATCAGCCAGCGCGAGCTCGATCTCGAAGACAGCCGCGCGCGCCGTCAGTTCGTCACCACACACTTGCGTCGTGCGCGAGAAAGCGGGGACAACAAGCGAGCGACTTTCTCCGAGGAATCTGCATTCGGCAGCGAGCTCAAGAGCTATTTCTATGGTGAGCGTGACTTCATCGACCTTTCGCAGCAGGTGGCTGATTTCATCGGTGGCGAGCTTTCGCGGGCTGACAAAGCCCAGTCAACCGATATCCTCGTTGCCGATTTTGATGATGACGACGATGTGCGCTGGTTTGCCGTGATGCTTCTTTCGAGCAAGCAGGCGTTTATGCACGAGGTGGGTACCGATGCTGGTCAGACCGTAAACGGCATCGCTCGCCATTATGCGATTCTGCCCAATCCCTCGCAGAAGCTGCAGAGCTACTGCGTGGTGCGCGCAAGCACTATGGAGATCGGCTACGTGGACAAGAAGCGCAAGATCGCCGGCGAGGACCGTATGCTGATTCCGGAGGGCTTGCTGCAGTGCGAAACGGGCGTCTCGGGCAAGGAGGCTATCGACACCGTTACGCGCGTGGTCGAGGAGGTCGCCGAAGAGCATGGCGCCAATACCGCGGTGGCGCTCGCTAAGGTCAAAGCCGCTGTGGCCGAGCGTGTTGAGGACGATGAGGAGCTGCCGCCCTGGGATATTGTCGACGAGGTGTTCGAAGACAGTCCTCAGATCAAAGAGAGCGTTAAGTCCGCTTTGCGTGAGGAAAAGCTACCCGAGCGTGTACCCGTCGAACGCAAGCAGGTTGAGCGCGCAGCCGTGCGCAACCATAAGATTCGCACCGATACCGGTATCGAGATCAGTTTCCCGGCCGAGATGGGCTCCAACTCGGATTACATCGAGTTCGTCAACGAGCCCAACGGTCTCATCTCTATTGAGCTCAAGAAGATCAGCAGCATCGAGAACCGATAGCGCGGCGGGCTGCACGGTTCAGGTTATATGAAAAGGGAACCCCGAAGAGCTAATGCTCCCCAGGGCTCCCTTGCCTTACAAATCGATTGCCTGCTGCAGGCCGTCTGTTGCTACAGCTGGCGCAGCCCCTCCTCGAGACCGGTCTTGCTATCGGTCTTCTCGTCGCGCTGCTTGATGACGCGGGCGGGAACGCCTGCTACGACAGCGCCCGCGGGAACGTCCTCGACGCACACGGCACCGGCGGCGACGACGGCATTTTCACCCACGTGCACGCCTTCGAGCACAACGGCGTTAGCACCGATGAGCACGCCGTCCTCAACGATAACAGGCGTAGCGCTTGCGGGCTCGACGACGCCGGCCAAAACGGTACCGGCGCCGATGTGGCAGTTCTTGCCCACAGTGGCGCGGCCGCCCAGGATGGCGCCCATATCGATCATGGAGCCTTCGCCAATCACGGCGCCGATGTTGATGACAGCACCCATCATAATCACGGCGTTGTCCCCGATGGACACGCGGTCGCGGATGGTTGCGCCCGGCTCGATGCGTGCGTTGATGCCCTTCATATCCAACAGGGGCACTGCAGAATTGCGGCAGTCGTTTTCGATGTCAAAGTACTCGATATCGTCTGCATGGGCTTCAAGAATACCTTTGAGCTCAGACCAGTCGCCAAAGACAACCTGCCCCGCGCCCTCACCATAGGTGTGAGCGGAGCCGAAGTCGACCTCCCTGCCTGCCTTAACGCGCACGTAAACTTTCACGGGTGTCTTCTTCTTGGCGTTGGCGATGAAGTTGATGATCTCCTGGGCATCCATATTGGTGTCGTTTGACATGGGGTTTCCTTTCAAAACGAGGGGCGTAGCCGGCGTATGGTTCTTGTTAGCGTCTGGTTACTCGAACATAACTTGGTCAAAGGTGTAGAAACCGGGTTCGCGTTTTGCGAGTTTCTGCGCGGCGGCAAGTGCGCCGTTAACGAAGATTTGGCGGCTCGTGGCACGGTGGGTGAGGGAGACCTCCTCATCGGTGCCAAAGAAGCTCACCGTGTGCACGCCCGCAACGGTGCCGCCACGCAGCGAATGCATGCCGATCTCTTTGGGGTTGCGCTTGCCGCATATGCCTTCGCGGCCATATTGGGCGTGGTAGCCAGGCTCGGGTTCGGCGGCAATAACCTCGTCGAGGAGCATCTTTGCCGTGCCAGAAGGCGCGTCGACCTTCTGGTTGTGGTGCGTCTCGCAAATCTCGACATCAAAGCCGGGGAGCTCGCGCGTTGCCTGTGCCACCAGGTGGCGCAGCGCAGCCACGCCGATGGAGTAGTTGCCACTCCACATGACGGGGGCGTGCTTTCCCAGTTGCTTTACCTGCTCGAGCTGTTCTGCGGTGTAGCCCGTGGTGCCGCTCACGAGCGCTGCGCCCGTGCGTTCGACATAGGAGGCGACGGCAGACAGGGTGCAGGCGTTGGAAAAATCGATAATCACGTTGGCGGCGGGAGCCGAGGCCAACGCGTCCGTGTCAAAGCCGATCTGCGCCTTGATGTCAAAAAGCGCTTCGCCGGATGCGTCCGTCATGGACTCGGCGGTTGCCTTGATGAGCGAGCCCATACGGCCCGTCCCCATGATGATGGTGCTAAGCAATGATATCTGCCTCCTTAAGTGCTGCTAAAAGAGCAGCGCGGGTGTTGTCCGCCATGGGCATGAGCGGCATGCGATAGTGAAGGTCGAGCAGGCCCATCTGGCTTAAGGCCTCTTTGACGGGAATGGGATTGACTTCGCTAAAGAGCGCTTGGATGAGCGGTTGACCGGCGATTTGAATCTCTCGCGCACGCTCAACGTTACCATCCAGATATGCGTGGCACATCTCATGAACGAGCGCGGGCTGGACATCTGCCCAGACGCTGATGGTGCCCGAGGCGCCCAGGCTCATAAGCGGCACGGTGAGGGCGTCTTCGCCAGAGTACATGCGAAAATCGTCAGACAGAAGATGCGCGATGCTCGCCGCAAATGCAACGTTGCCGCTGGCCTCTTTAATGCCCATGACGTTGGGATGGGCAGCCAAGCGCTCGACGTTGTGCTTGCTAATGCCGCAACCGCAGCGGCCGGGAATGTTGTAGAGGATGCACGGGATGTCGACGGCGTCTGCCACGGTCTTGAAGTGCTGATAGATGCCCTCTTCATTGGATTTGTTGTAGTACGGCGTGATGGTGAGCAAGCCGTCTGCTCCCAGGCGCTGGTAGGAGAGCGACTTGTCGAGCATCGTGGCGGTCGAGTTTGATCCGGAGCCTGCGATAACGGGGATGCGTCCGGCAACCTGCTTGACCACGGCGGCAACGACGGCGTTGTCCTCCTCGTCGGTCATGGTTGCGGATTCGCCCGTGGTGCCGAGGACCAAAATGGCGTCCGTGTTGTTTTGCAGATGGAAGTCGACCAGGCGCTCAAGCGCAGCGAAGTCGATGCTGCCATCGGCGCAAAAAGGCGTGACGAGAGCTACGATCGAGCCCTCCAGATTGCGGATATCCATTATTCAGTCCCTTTCTTAGGAATTGTTCTTCAGGCTGTTGATAAGTTGCTGGCCTGTGGGAGTGACGTCGAGCGTGGAAAAGTAATCGGCGGGTGTCTCGGCACGGCGAATGAGTTCGCAGGTGCCGTCCTCGCGCAGGAGGACTTCTGCCGAGCGCAGGCGGCCGTTGTAGTTATAGCCCATCGAGTAGCCATGTGCTCCGGTATCGTGGATGACTAGAAGGTCATCGATGTCGATGTGGGGGAGCGCTCGGTCGACGGCAAACTTGTCGTTGTTCTCGCATAGGTTGCCGGTTACGTCGTACGTGTTTGTGGCTGGGGCGTTGGATTTGTCTGGCCCGTTTTCCTGTCCCATCACGGTGATGTGGTGGTAGGCGCCGTACATGGCGGGGCGAATGAGGTCGACGGCGCTCGCATCGACACCGATATAGTCCTTATAGATATGCTTCTCGTGCAGGGCACGCGTGACCAGGCAGCCGTAGGGACCCATCATGAAACGGCCCATCTCGCAGAAGATGGAGACGTCCCCCATACCCGTAGGGACGAGCACCTCCTCAAACGCCCGGCGCACCCCTTCGCCGATAGCATGGATGTCGTTGGGCTCTTGCTCGGGGCGATAGGGGATGCCAATGCCACCGGACAAGTTGACAAATGCCACGTGCGCGCCCGTCTCGCGTTGCAGGCGCACCGCGAGGTCAAACAGGATGCGCGCGAGGGCGGGGTAATAATCGTTGGTGACGGTATTGCTTGCCAGAAAGGCATGGATGCCCAGATTTTCGGCGCCGCGCTCGACAAGCATGTGAAAAGCTTCGAAGAGCTGCTCCTCGGTCATGCCGTATTTGGAATCTCCCGGGTTATCCATGATGCCGTTTGCCAGCTGGAAGAGTCCGCCGGGGTTAAAGCGGCAGCTTACCGTCTTGGGGATGGGCCCCGCCATCTGCTCAAAGAAATCGATATGCGAGATGTCATCAAAATTGACGATGGCTCCCAGCTTGGCTGCGAGGCGAAAATCATCTGCGGGCGTGTCGTTCGACGAGAACATGATGTCATGACCCGTGATGCCCATGGCGCCGGCAAGCATGAGCTCGGTTTCAGACGAGCAATCGCAGCCCGCCCCGTACTCATGCAGGATGGAGATGAGACGCGGATTGGGGTTCGCTTTGACGGCGAAGTACTCCTTAAAGCCGGGGTTCCAGGCAAACGCGTCGCGCACCGCTTCCATATTGCGGCGAATGCCTGCCTCATCGTACAGATGAAACGGGGTGGGGAACTGCTTTGCTATAGCGACCAGCTGGTCTTTGGACACAAAGGGGGTCTTTGCCATTGAGGCTCCTTTTCTGATAGCACTCCTGCAGAATGTCTGTGCAGACAGTCTTACGGGTGTTCCCCGCAAGCCCACCTGGCCTTCCGTGCCCGGTCGACCAAGTTCGGCGGGGTTGCCTCGGTGCGGGGTCGTTGCCTGCCGGCTCGCCCGCGCGTCTTCGCGCCCGCTCCTCTATCGAGTTTTGCCACAGTATCATGAATATGATGGTGAAACAAGGCGAAAAGCAGCAACGACACTGTTTCGCAATACTTGCACGAAAGGGCGCCTCGACGCCATGGGACAAGATGGGTGCCCTATAATGTCGGGCAATCAAACGCGTCGAAGGGCACTCATGGATACAAACGATACGCAGCGAAACGCCGGCCTTGCACGGATCGTGCGCTATCGCCGAGACCTTCACCGCATTCCGGAGCTCGGTTTTGATCTGGGTCAGACCACGGCATATGTAGAGCGCGTACTCGCTGGGCTTTCCTGCGAGGTGACGCATCCGTGCGATTCGTGCGTTTGTGCGTATTTCGACGCGGGTGTCGACGCTGCTTCTACGACAGCGATTCGTGCCGATATGGATGCGCTGCCCATTGTGGAGGCAACGGGGGCGAGCTTTGCTTCGACTCATCCGGGCAAGATGCATGCCTGCGGCCACGACGCCCATATGGCAATGGCCCTTGCGGCCGCCGTGTATGTCGACCGTGTTTTGCGCGAGTATCCAGGTGAGCTCAAGCGCAATGTGCTCTTTGTGTTTCAGCCGGCAGAGGAGACCACGGGTGGCGCTAAGACGGTGTGCGAGAGCGGGGTTTTCGAGCGCTATCACGTCGATCGTATCTTCGGATTTCATGTGTGGCCCGATTTGCCGGCAGGTACCGTTGCATCCTGTGCGGGCCCCATGCTCGCGCGTGCGAGCGAGACGCACGTGCGTATCCACGGTGAAAGCATCCACATTGCCAAGACTCTTGGCGTGCACGAGGCGGAGTCGCACGACGCCGCGCTCGCGGCGGCGCGGTTCTTGGTGGCTGAGCGTGAGCTCATGGATAGATTGGGCGCCGAAGAGCCGTGCATTTGCAAGTTTGGTCTGGTCGAGGCGGGTACGGTGTGCAATGCCGTGGCGGGGGAGGCGCACCTGGCCGGTAGCCTGCGTGTCTTTACCGATTCGATGCTCGACCGTGCACGCGCGGGCATCCGGCGCGCGTTGGAGGAGGCCTGTGCGGCTACGGGCTGCACCTACGATCTCGATTTTGCTGAAGGGTATCCGCCTGTGGATAACGATCCTGCTTTGTTCGCCTTGGCGCACCAGGTGGTGCCCGAGCTCGAGCTTATCGAGGAGCCACTGCTGATTGCCGAGGATTTCTCTTTCTACCAGCGCCACCTACCGGGAGTGTTCTTCCTGCTGGGCTGTGGCGTTCCCGCGACGGAGGATGGTGGGCTGCCGGTCGAAAATCCGCGCGATGAGCAGGGGTGCCCTGCCTACGCCACGGCTGCGCTCCATACCGATACGATGCTCTTCTCGGAGGAGCGCCTGCTTTTGGGTCTGGACGTGTACAAGCGCCTCGTGCATATGGCATAGGGCAAAGAGGCCGCCGGTCGTGCCTTTGCGTGCGCTCGAGTTTGGGCGTCTGCGGGTCGCAATGCTTCGTCGCGACCGGCGCCCCCGGAATCACCGAAATCAAAACCCGCGCACAAACGTCGACTTTTTGCTCTGGAGGGCGAAATATGCGCGTTTGTGCGCGGGTTTTGGCGTTGAGTGGGCGCGACCGGCCTCCCTACGTGCTGCCGAAATTCTCCATCCACCCTCGCATTAGCTCTCAGCTAATGAAATACAATTCCACTCTCTTTACCATGGGCGGTACATCACGTGACGTGTGCTCTCGTTGGACTGGAGAATGGAAAGAACATAGCAGAGAAAAAGAAAAACCCATTGGCAAGATCGTCCTCATCGTTGTCGTTGTGCTTGTGGCGCTCGGCGCGTTTGGCTCGCTTTCCGGCGGCGACAAGGGGAGTGACTCCTCTACGAGCGCCGGTGCCGCAAAGACCGAGCAGACCGAGGAGAAGAAGCCGGAGCAGGAGCCTTACACCATTTCGGACGAGACTCTCGACACCTCGAACCCCTATGACGTGAAGATCACCGGCACCCTCGTCAACAATACCGATGAGGATAAGAGCTACTTGCAGATCGAGTACAACTTGTATGATGCTGATGGCGCGCAGATCGGTACGGCCTTCGCAAACATCAACAACCTCAAGGCGGGCGGCACCTGGAAGTTCGAGGCGGCAAGCATGGAGAAGCCCGAGGACGTTGCCGACTGGGAGCGCGTGGACGTTTCTGGCTTCTAAGAAGCGGTTTCGTGTTAACCGAATTGTTTATGAAAGGAGAGGGAGATGGAGCGCGAACGTCTGACGGAAGAGCTTTTGCATGAGCTGCTGGATGCTCCGACGGTCGATTCGTTTCTTGGCAGCCATGAACTGCTGGACATCTCCCTTTCCGACTATCTTCAGCAGCTGTTGGAGGAAAAACACCTCGAACGTGTGCGTGTGGTGCGTATGGCCGACCTTAACGAGACCTTTGGCTACCAGATTTTTACCGGGCAGCGTCATCCGTCTCGCAACAAGGTACTGCAGATCGCCTTCGCTATGGCTTTGAGTGTGCGCGAGACCAATCGGGCGTTGACGGCTGCGGGCGTGGCACGCCTGGATCCCAAGTGTCGACGCGACGCTATCATTCTCTTTTGTATCGATCGAGCCCGCTCGCTGCAAAAGGTTAACGAGGAACTCTATCGGCTGGGCGAAGATACCATCTGCTAGACGCTTCTCGTCATACATTGATTCGAAATCTTGTCCGCACGCCTTGCTATGATGTGCACCATGGATACAACAGGTGACATAGAGAGTAATTTCGACAGCGAACTCGATTGTTTTCTGCGCTCGTGCGGCCATGACGACCGCTGGCGCGTAATCGAAGTGCTAAAAGATGCCGACGTCACAGGGTCGACTGAGGTCGTTGTGCCCGTTGGTGCGTCGGTGACGCACGGCAGTTTCGATAGCGCAGTGCCGCGGTATGTTCGCAAGGTATATCCCGTGCAATCGGACGGAACTGACGTTTACGAGGTGTTGCAGCGGGCTCAGCAGGTGGGGCTTTTTATCGATCATGTGCCGAAGATCGTCGAATGCCTGCGAGGGCCCGAGCGTCGCTCAGTCGTGATGAAGTATGTCGAGGGACCTACGCTTTCTGAATACATATTGAGCGGTAATGTCTCTCCGGCGGCGGTGAAATATCTCTTTTTACAGATTTGCATGGCAGTTCGCGAGCTGCATGAGTGTATCAATCCGCCTGTTATTCATAGGGACCTTAAGCCATCAAACATAATCATTTCGCCCTCGGGGCCGCAGTTGATCGACTTTGGTATTGCCCGCCTGTGGCATGAGGGTGCCGAGTGCGATACCACGCACTTTGGCACGCGCCGTTATGCCCCACCCGAGCAGTTTGGCTTTGGGCAGACGAGTGTGCGCAGCGATATCTATGCTTTGGGCAAGGTGCTGTTCTTTTGTCTTACGGGTAGGCAGCCTCCCAACGCTATGGATGTGTCTTCTTGCGAGGAAGCCGGTGTTGCGCATTCTATCGCACGGGTGATATGCAAGGCCTGCGCTTTTGATCCGCGCGAGCGCTATGCGAGCGTTCGCGAATTGAGCTCCGCGGTGAGCTCGCTGCCGCAGCAGGCATGGATGAAGCGCCCCGGGCCCAACTCAGGTGGTCTTTTGGCCCCCTTCGACTCGATGGTGAATCAGGTTCAGGGAGCGCTCTCGAACGCGCGGGGTGTCGCTGGCTCTTTTCTTCGTTTGCTGCGTCGCATACCGCGATGGGCGGGGGTTATTTGGAATCTACTGCTGCTCTGCGAATTGGCTTTGTGCGTCATGGGTAGCCAATTTGCGATCTTTTATCCCAATGCGTTTGATTCGGCACTTCCGTTTTGGTTCCGTGTTATGGAATATGACCTGTTAACCGTATGTGCCCCTGCTGCTATCGTTAGCATTTTGCTCGATAAGCGTGGAATGTGGAAGCGCGTTCCCGTGTTTCGAAATTGCGGTCAGCTTCAGGTCTGCTTGGTTGGAACGGGCGTGATTGTGATGTGCTTTACCGTTACCGTTTGCGCCTCGCTTATCGCATTGCCAAAACTCTAGAGCTGCAGGCACTGGCCGGGCGCAGGCGGGTTGCGTGAGGCTTGACCACGCATCTTGAATAACAGTGCGTGAAAAGCTTGCCCGATGATTGTTCCGGCAGGTAGGAGACCATGCGGTCTGTGGTAGGATAGCTTCGGTAAAACATGGCCAAGATGGTGGTGTGGAGACGCACGGGCGCATGCGCCCAGGAGAATCGGGGTGAGAATCCCCGGCTGTACCAGTAACCGTATCTCGGACATTCGCGGAATCAGTGCGCTGCAGATCGGGCGGCGTGCGCGGATGGATGATGTCAAGTCGGATCGCCTCCCATCTAGGTGTCGCCCCATGCGGCACACGGCTCTGGAGAAAGGAGGTCCGACGTGATCGGACAGCAACCGCACGGCGGTGAGCGGCAGCCTGCCGCTTTGTCGAGCGAGGGAGCGCGCAATCGAATGGCGCGCACAATCAGGAACATGAGAATAGCCTCCGCACGTGTCCTTGTGGCGTTTATGACCATGCTTATGGTCTTTGGCACCACGCCGGCACAGCTGTGGGCCGAAGGCGCCGAGGGTATCGCCCAGGCTGTCGCTTCGCAGGATGCGGAGCCGACGGAGGAGGGCACTTCCTCTGAGACTACCGGTGCTGACTCGGTGGCAACCGAGGATGAGAAGCCCGCAGGGGACACGGATTCGAGTGATTCTGCCGCTTCCGCTGGCGCGCAGGAGAGCGGGTCGCAGGATGTTTCGCAGCCTGCTGCAAAAGTGGAGGCTGCCGCCGAGGCAAGTGCCAAAGCCGAGTCCACTGTGCCGAGCGATGATGACGAGTCGGATATCGCTACCGCAGCATACGTGACGGTCAACTCCGTCAGCCTGCTGAACGCCAAGGACCAGGACATCGTCAACGGATTCGCGTCCTATACTGCTCTCAAGGTCGGCGAGACAATCAAGGTCGGTGCCTACTATGAGGACGACTGGGGCGACGACGAGGAGATTTCCGATCCCGAGTATGCTCAGCTTACATACCAGTGGTACGTGGGCGACAAGCAGAGTTCCGCTCCCACTGCCTCAGGCTACACGCCCATCGAAGGCGCCACTTCACGCGAGTTCATCATCACGGCCGCTCAGGCGGGCAAGTTTGTTGCCTGCAAGGTGACCTATGGCTCGAGCAGGTGGGACTGTAAGTTCACCGGAAGCACGAAGCTGGCGATTGTCGAGGACGAAGGCGCCACCACGCCTGCGACGCCCGATGCCAAGACGCTCGCCGAGGCAAAGCGGAAGCTCTCCACTTGGAAGCCGAGCCCGGTCTATGGCACCGACACCAACATCGTCGATATGCTTTCCGCCAAGCTCAAGGCGCTCGGCTACGCGAACGTGAAGCCGACTCTCAAGTCTGTGACCTTCGGTGCGACCGACCCGGCCCAACAGGGTGGCATCGCTGCAGATGGCACCATCACGTACTTTTTCCTGTCCAATGCGGATAAAACCACGTATTCCGATTGGTCGCTGCTGCGCCAGTTCAAACCTACCTATACGCTGGCGCTCGGCAGCGAAACCGTCGAATTCACCCCCGAGTTCAATTCGACGCTCGCGTGGGATCAAGCCAAAGTTGAAACGTATCTGAGCGAACAGCTCGATGCCGCGACCCTTACCGCCTCTGTCAAGGCTGGCATCGCACCCTCGACTGCCAAGGAAGAGGAACTTCCCGGTGCGCTCTATGTGGGAGGCAAGAAGGTTGCCGACCTTACCTGGACGTCGAGCGATTCGTCTGCGGCCAAGCTGACTTCTTCCAATTACAACACGGTCTACAAGGTCGCCTACACTCATGGCAATGGCGACAAAAACGTGACGTTTACCGTGCGGGCAACACTATTTGTCTCTGGTTACGGTAACTCTCCCTCGACTGCAATTACGCACGGCTACCCGGTCAAGGTAGCCTCCAAGTCTGCCGGGGAGATCGCTGCCGAGAAGGCCGAGCTCGAAGCCGCGCTGGCTAAGATCGACGACAAGATCGTGGACTACGCGGACAAGACCAAGTCTGTCGACCTCACGGCCGTCGAAGGCGACTTTAACCTGCCTCGTGCGAGCAAGATCGGTGCCGGCTCGGCGAAGCTTTCCTATGCGTCCAACGATGATTCCGTAGCAAAGATAAACGGTTACCGCGTTATCGTAACTCGCGACATCGCCGGCGGCTCCAACACTGCCACCATTACGGCAACGCTCACGCGCGACGGCATCACTGCCACGCGCGACATCACCGTGACGGTCAAGCCCATCGACGAGTCCGAGATCGACGCTGCCGTAGCACAGATGCGGGCCGTTAAGGATGCCTACGCCACCTCGATTCTGGGCACCAACACTTCCGTTGACGCGGTGAGCACGAACCTCAGCCCCTGGAGCTCTGCCACGGTTGCCGAGGACGGTACCATTTCGTATTCCAAGAAGTACGAGACGGGCCAGATTCATGCGGACGATCTGCCCGGCTACGATTCCATGGCCGGCACCAAGTGGCGCACCTACCGCTCGAGCGACACCTCCGTCATCGCGGACGAGACGCTGCATGTGACGCAGCCAGAGGCGGACACGCTCGTTACCGTGGAGAGTTCGCTCACCTACGAGAAGTACGCGGCGCTCGCCCAGGCCCATCCGGATAACGCCAAGCTTCAGAGTCTGGTCAATCAGCCAGTTAAAGCGACGTATCGTGTGGTGGGTACGACCGACCACTCCGATCCTCAGATTTCGGTCAACTTCAAGCTCGTGGGTGTTAGCGCCGACGGCATCGATGAGGTTTGGTTCGACGGCGCGCAGAGTGTTGGCTACGGCTCAACTGCCGATGCCCTGATTGAGCAGATCTTGGATGCCCAGGGTCTCGCTCACACCTCCAGTACCACGGAATATGGTTACTATCTCTCCGATATCACTTCAAGCGATGGCCGCACGCTCGGCTATGATGCCGCCACGGGTAAGTACTGGCAGCTTTTCGTAAACGGTAAAGCATCCGAGGTTGGCGCCAGCAGTGTGACGCTTGGCGCGGGCGACTCTATCGCTTTGTACTACTCCGCCTTTGGTGCAAGCCTCGACGATGCGAATAAGGCCACCGTTAAGGCTTCGGTGAGCTTTATCGGACCGGATGAGAACGGTACCAACACCGTGTGGGCATCCGCCACCGACGTCAAGATGTCTGACGGTTCCACCGCAGCCGACCTTACCGAGCAGGAGCTCAAGGCCGCAGGTCTCACCTATGACAGCAAGGGTACGTCCGGTGCATCGTTCTACCTTGCCAGCATTACGCGCGCAGGTAAGACGTATGGATGGGACCAGTCGACCGGCAAGTACTGGCAGCTGTATATCAACGGCCAGTATTCTCAGAAGATGGCGGGCCAGGTTACCCTCAAGCCGGGAGACAAGGTTCAGTGGGTTTACGCTGCAGATAAAGAGAAGCCCCTGGAGGGCCTCATCGTCAATCCGTTTGTGAACGGTCCCAACTGGGACAGCGACTGGTCTGGCTATACGAGTGCCGACAAGGTAACGGATGCGCCTGTTCCCACCAAGGACGCCGAGGCCAAGTGGATTACGGCCCTCAAGGACCCCAACGATTACAACACCTACGTGTCCGATCCTCTACTCGTTGGCGACTACGTGTATATTGCCGCGGGTTCCAAGCTCTACAAGAAGAACGTCGAAACGGGCGAGACGGTCGAGGCTGGCGAGGCCGCTCTTGCCGCTGCGATCGATTCGAGTTCGCGAATGGTCTACGTAAATGGCTTGATTTTGGTGCCGCTGAGCTCCGGTCGCCTTCAGGCCCTCACGGTCGACACGCTTACTACCAAGTGGGTAACCGACGCGCTGCCTGATGGAACCCAGGATAAGCAGCAGTCCCTCTCGTCCGTCACGGTGCGTGACGGCTACGCCTACTTTGGGTCGGCAGACGCCGATTGGTCGAACAGTTACGGCGGCTACCTGCTGTGTGTCCGTCTGTCCGACGGCCAGGTCATGTGGAACAAGGCTAACCAGAACTCCGCGGGTTACTACTGGTCTGGCATGGCGTTCGCCAGCGGTTACGGTGTCATTGCCGACGATTCCGGCACAGTGAGCGTCGTCGATCCGGCAACGGGCGATGTTGTCTCGACCCTTAAGGTTGCCAACCGCGTGCGTTCCACGGTTCTGGCGGATGGCTCCACGCTCTATGTAGTGAGCAACGACGGCGTTCTCCACAAGCTTTCGGTGGCTACTGATGGCAGCCTTTCTGAGCTTGATAAGGTCTCGTTTGGGTTTAGCTCCACATCCACCCCGGTTCTCGCCAACGGAAAGATCGTCGTGGGCGGCGCGTCTACAGACGGCTTTACGGGCGGCTATCAAGGGAAGTACGAGTACCATTACGGTCAGATCGCCGTTATCGACGCGGCGACCATGAAGGTCGAGAATGCCGTGTGCAAGGCCGACGGCAACTATATCCGGCAGTACGGTTACGATGCGGGCGGCGACGTCAAGTCCCAGCCCATCGTCTCGGTTCAAGATGGTCAGACCTACGTCTACTTTACCTCCAACAACAACCCCGGTGGCATCTATCGTTACCGTGTTGGTGACGAGGAGGCGGAGCTTCTCTACACTCCCGACACCGCAAACCAGAACTACTGTATGTCGTCCATCTCGGTGGGATCTGACGGCTCCCTTTACTACACCAACGACTCTGGCAAACTCTTTGCTATCAAGGGAAACGGTGAACGCCTCAAGCGCTATACGGTGACTTTTGACGCAAACGGCAAAGATGTTGAGCTTCCCGCCTCGCAGCGCGTTAAACAGGGCCGTCTCGCCATCGAGCCTTCAGTGAAGCTTACGTATGCCGGTTACACGTTTGCCGGCTGGTATAAGGATGCCGATTGTACTCAGGCTTGGGATTTCTCCAAGGACGTCGTGACGGCTGATATGACGCTTTATGCCAAGTGGACAAAGAACGAGGGCCCTGTGCCTTCGCCGGTTCCTTCGTCTCGTCCGGTCTCGACCAAGGGCAACGCCTCTTCGACCTCTCTCGTCCTTACTTCGCACGCTACTGTGTCTTTGGCGGGGGTCCTCAAGAGCAACGCAGCGCGGCAGACCGGTGAGCATGAGTCGCTTCTTGCCGGTTTTGACTCCGATGAGCTCGAGACTTCTGTCGAGAAGTCGTCCGATCGCGGGGCAGTTGTGGTAACCGCTCAGAAAAAGAAGGTCGATTTACCCATCTGGCCGTTTATCGGCATCGCTCTGGGCGTCTGCGTGATTGTTCTTGTAGTGCTTAAGCGCAAAAAGCAAGGCGGTGAGTAGCATGGCAAATTCTGCACGTAGGAATTCGGGTGCCGCGCAGGCAGTTCGCGTTGTCGTTGCTGTGCTTGCGGCTCTCGCGATTGCTTTTTGCGGATGGTCCGCGTATCAGTATGCAAACGGATCCGATCCACTTGCCTTCCTGGGCGGCAATACGCTCCAAACGGTCGAGGAGGGCTCGTCTTCTTCGCCATCGCTTGAGCTTACATCTTCTTCAGTGACCGATGACGATGTCAAAGGGCAGATCGTTCGGCTCAAATACGGTTCGGACGATGTCTCTCTTTCGACGGGCGACGTGAACGTTGTTCTTGGCAAGGACGGCATCTGGATTGAAAACGCGAGCGATTCCACGGCGGATGATGCAATCACCAGCACCGCGCGTCGCGCAGCCGCCCTTGCTTTATGGGCGCATGAGGCGAACGTCAAGGTCTCGCATGTTACCTGGATTGCCGAGGACATGGCCGGCTCCGTGCGCATTGTCGTTTCCTATCCCGTGGGGCGTGAGAGCAAAAACGAGGATACTGCGCAAATCCTGGCTGGTTGCGATGGGTATCGCATCTCGGGCGACGCGTATGCTGCCCTTGGTAAAGACCACGGCTTCAAACAAGAAGCGGGCGATGCTCCTGTTTTGCCGGATGACGCAGAGGTTACCGTTATCGAGCAGGCCACCTCGCAAGGTGAGGTTCTTGTCAAGACAACGGAATCGCATAGTGTTCTTGTTGCCCAGTCTCAAGCGGCGTCAGACTCGGGCTCGGGCTCGAGTTCCTCTGCCCAAGCGGATGCGAGCATTACCGTCTCTGTCACTGTGGATGGTTCTGCGGTTGGCGCCGGTAGCTCTTCGGCATCTGTTTCGATTCCTGCCGGAGCAACGGTCTATGACGCCTTGTGCGCAACTGGCGTGAGTATCAACGCCAGCAATACGCAGTTTGGTCTATATGTCTCTTCGATTGGCGGCCTTGCCGAGAAAGAGCACGGTGGCAAGAGCGGCTGGACGTATTACGTCAACGGCGTAATGCCCATGACGTCATGCGCTAACTATAAGCTTGCAGGCGGCGAGAAGATCGTCTGGCGATATGTGACGGGGGAGTAGCCTCTAGGTATCGCTTTGACTCGATTGACCAATTGCGCCGGGATCCTTTGCGGTCCCGGCGTTTTTTCTTACGCGGCGGGTGGTGGGTTTCTCTACTGTGCAGGCCCGGCTCTTGAACTGGGTGTTTTATAGCTCTGTCTGGGCTTAAGGTATGGGGGCCAAGGGCTGTGTCTTGGTTATGTCGTGCTGAGACACGGGTGGCGGGTCCTCCGCTTTCGCTGCTCTTTGCTCTTCTGCGTGCGTGTACCCCGTGCATATACAAAAAGCCCTGCGGAGTTTTCCACAGGGCGTTAATCTGCCAAATCGTTAATTGCCGTGTGCTACGCGCGGCTGCCGTCCAAGAAGCGACGACGGCTAAAGTAGTTGTACCAGGTTACCAAGAACGTGGATACGAGCTTCATGAACTGGTAGCCAATGTTGAAAACAGCGACGCCTACAAACATGTACAGGTCGTTGAGACCAAGCCCGATGGCGGAGAGGATGGCAAAAATCGTGAACTCACGCTTGCGGCTCATGTCCTCCTTATGCTCAAAGACAAAGCGCATGCTCAGTGCGTAGTTCACTATCACAGAGGCGATAAACGAGACCGTCGTGCTAAAGAGGAGGTCGATATGCATCCATTCAACCAAGACCAGCAGCAAGGCGTAATCAACCGCGAGGGAGGCAAATCCCACCACGGCGAATTTTGCAAACTGCTTTGTTGTTGGCATGTTGGCAAGTTTTCGCACAGATGCTCCTGATTAGACGCTTACGGACATAAGGTAGTAAGTCCGAAGAGATACTTTATGGGTTTTGTTATGCAAAGGTAAGGGGTGGCCTTACAAAACTACTAAGCCTACAAATCCGTAGGCGGTAGGTGAAGGCCATCTAAACGGCCGAGTGTTGTTTACTGGGCAGAATCGACAATGCCGGGTAGGAACGGCTCAAAGCTGGTCAAAAATCCGCAGCCCGCACGACCCAGCGTCTGCCTCGGGCGCCGTGCGGGCTTGCGTGCAGTTAGACCTGGCGGACCTCGGGCAAGACGCCGTTTCGATACGCGTCAAGCAGGAGTCGCAGGTCGTTGATATGACGACGGATCTCTTCGCCGGTGTCGGTGTCGGAAACCATCAAGCGGCGTTTTGCGACATCAAAACGCGTGGTCACGCTTTGGATGTCGGCGTTGCTGGTCAAAGCCTCGTCAACGCTCTTAAACGCTTCGTGCGCCTTTAGGCGCATGCCGCGCGAGCTGGAGATGAGCGTATAGCCTGCGATGCCGGTTTTGGGATGGTAGGCGCGGCAGAAGCCGCCATCGATCACCAATAGGCGTCCGTCGGCGCGAATGGGCTTTTCGCCTGCAACGGTTTTGACCGGTGTGTGTCCATTGATGATATGACCCGTGCCCGGCAGAAGGCGGAACTCACGCATGATGGCATCGCATGCGGGGATTTCGCGTGTAAGGGTGAAGTATGGATCCATGGGCTCCTCCCATGAGGTACGGTCCTCGATATAAGAGCGCTCGAAGGTTTTGACGAGGCGGCCGGACATTGGCGATTTGAAGCCGATCCACAGATACCACATCCAGTCGAGGGCATCGCGCTCGCGCGTGCGCCATGCGCGGCGGGCCACGTTGTCGCAAAAATCGAGATAATCGCGGCCAGAGCGATATGTTCCCATGCAATTGAAGCTCGAAAACGTGCCGTCGTCATTCATGGGAACACAGCCGTGGAACAGAAGGTTGCCGTTGCGTACCAGATAAACGGACCCATGGCTGTAGAGGAATTCGATATGGCGACGCAGATGATCGGCTCCAGTGAACTCTGCTACGAGCTTATCGACGATAGCCTGCTCTTCCTCTGTGAGATCATAAGGGCGTTCGGGATCGACGGTGGGGAAGTCGTTTGTGCGCATCTTCCAGGTAGTGCCGTTGATATCGATGGTGCCGTCGTTTGTATCGATCTTGTCGAGCAACAGACGATCTTGCATGTCGAACTCGGGGTGGCGCATGATGATCTGCCCCTCGAGCTTGAACAGCAAGACGTTGATGGCTTTGATGAGCGGTGTGATGCTGTCGTTGGCGTGATAGGTCTTGTTTGCGAAGGCGACAAGGGCGCGCAGCGAGATGCCATAATCGTTTTCGAGGATCTCGTAGTTGTCATAGCGCAGATTATTGCGCAAGACGCTGATGATGCACGCTTCTTCGCCTGCAGCGGCTCCCATCCATAAGATGTCGTGATTGCCCCATTGGATATCGAGCGAATGATAGTCCATCAAGCGGTCCATAATTTTTGCCGCACCGCCGCCACGGTCAAAGACGTCTCCCACAAGATGCAGGTGATCGACTGCCAGGCGTTTGATGAGCGCCGAGAGCGAGCGGATAAAGTCGTCGGTCGAGTCGGTCTCGAGAATCGAGTCGATGATGCGCTCGTGATAGCGAATGCGGTAGTTGTTTTCATCCGGGTGCGTATGCAGCAGCTCATCGATGATATAGGCGTAATCGTGAGGGATGGCCTTGCGGACTTTGGAGCGCGTGTAGCGACTCGAAAGGGAGCGCGCCACGGTGATGAGATGGTTGAGATTCTCTTTGTACCAGGTGGGGGAGTCCCGTCTCGCCGCACGCACCAGGCGCAGCTTTTCGCTCGGATAGTAGATGAGCGTGCACAGGTCGCCCTTTTCGCAGTCGGACAGCGTATCGCCGAATATTTCGTCAACGTGCTCGCGAATAACGCCCGAGCAGTTGTTGAGGATGTGCATGAAGGCTTCGTATTCACCGTGCAGGTCGCTCATAAAGTGCTCGGTTCCTTTGGGCAGATTGAGAATCGCCTGCAGGTTGATGATCTCGGTGAAGACAGACTGCTGGTTGGGAAACTGCTGCGAGAGCAGCGAGAGGTACTTCATGGTTTGTTCGGCACGTTCTGTAGCGACCATTGATATGCTCCTTGTCGCTCGAGGGGCGTTGTTGCCGCAATGGCTGGCATATACCAGTGTAGCCATGATGCGGCGCGACAAGGCGGGGCTATCAAAGAATCAAACGGTCATGCGTTTTAGCATGGAGACGGTATGTGCGCGGGCTGGGTGTATTCCGTTTACACACGCACAGCTGCCGCCGATGCCTACCAGCAAACGTGTGCGTCTCGATGCATATGTGTGGAGTGGAAGTTTTCGCGCTCGGTGCATTCGCCCGTATGGTCTTCCAAGAGCTTCCAAGCGGGAATATCCAATCCGTCGGCAATGCGCTGCAGCGAGTCAATCTGTATATTGCAGCCCCGGCACTCAAGCGTGTTGATCATCTGACGTGAAAGGCCAACCATCAGTCCAAAGCGTGTTTGGGAAAGACCCATCTCCTCGCGCGCACGGCGGAGGTTGTCGCCTAAAATACGCGGAAGGGTGCCTGCGGTGTAGACCCCTTCCGCTTTCTCGATCTTATGGGGCATATTGTGCTTTCGATTGCTGCCCGCGGGCTAGTTGAACTGGTTGCGATATGCCTCGCATACTTCTTTGACAGGGCCATCCATGCGAAGATTGCCCTTTTCGATCCAGACGGCGCGCTTGCAGATGCGCTCGACCTGTTCGATGGAGTGCGAGACAAACAATACCGTGACGTCGCCCGATTCGATGAAGTGCTGGATTCGCTCCTCGCATTTTTGCTGGAAAAAGACGTCGCCAACGGAGAGGGTTTCGTCGACAATCAAGATGTCGGGCTCGGTGATGGTGGCGATGGCAAACGCGATACGCGCCACCATGCCGCTGGAGTAGTTCTTAAGCGGCATATCCATGAAGTCGTGCAGCTCGGCAAAATCGACGATCTCGTCTAGATGCTCGTCGATAAACTGCTTGGTGTAGCCAAGCAGCGCCCCGTTGAGGTAGATGTTCTCGCGCGCGGTGAGCTCCATGTCAAAGCCTGCGCCCAGCTCGATGAGCGGGGCGATGTTGCCGCGCACGATGCACTCGCCCTCACTGGGCTCCAGCACGCCGGCAATCACCTTGAGCATGGTGGACTTGCCCGAGCCGTTGGTGCCCACAAGGCCCACCACGTCGCCGCGGCGCACCTTGAAGCTAATGTGCTTGAGCGCGCGGAACTCCTTGAAGAACAGCTCGTGCTTTGCGAGCTTGATGAAGTATTCCTTGAGGTTGTTGAGCTGCTCGGAGGCCATGTTAAAGATCATGGTGACGTCGTTGACTTCGACGGCGTACTCCTCGGCCGCTGCCGCGGCGTTCTTTGCATCTGACATGCCGGGCTCCTAGATATAGAGGATGAACTTGTGCTCGTTCTTGTGGAAGACGGTGTAGCCAATAGCCATGGCGATAACCGCCCAGGCTACGCAAAGCCCAAACTCGAGCGGTGTGGGGCAGGTCTGGAACAAGAAGATTTCGCGCATGAACTGCAGGTAGTTATACATGGGGTTGGCATACATCAAGACGCGCAGGATGTGGGGCATCTTGAGGATGTAGTCGGTGGTCCAAAAGATCGGGGTGAAGTAGGTCCAAGCCGTGAGCACGACGCTCCATAGGTGCATGACGTCGCGGAAGAATACCGTGGCGGCAGAGAGCAAAAGGCCCACGCCCATGCAAAAGAACATGAGCAAAATCAAGCAGACGGGAAGCAGCAGCAGATGCCAGGTGGGAACCACGCGGAACCACAGCATGACGATTGCCACCGCGATAAGCGAGAAGGCGAAGTTCACGAGCGAGAACAGGACCTTTTGCACCGGGAACACAAAGCGATGGACCTTGACCTTCTTCAAGAGCGAGGACGCTTGGATGATGGAGGAGAGCGCCTGGCTTGTGGAATCAGACATCACGGCGAAGGTGACGTTGCCCACAATGAGGTAGAGCGGGTACATCTCCGGCGTGATCGAACCATTGCGCCCTTGGGCGAAGATGGTGGTGAACACGATGGCCATCACGATCATCATGAGCAGCGGATTGAGCACACTCCAGGCAACGCCCAGGAAACTGCGGCGGTATTTGATCTTGAAGTCTTTGCTCACCAGTTGCTTGAGGATAAAGATATCTTTTTGAAACCCGGTTTTTGCGTGGGTGGATGTAGATCTTGATGAGGTATCTGCCACGAGCGGTGCTCCTTGAACAGGTGGTCCGTATTGTTCGAAGGTTTATGGTAGCACGGTATGGGCTTCGGCATCGTTTTTGCATGAGCGCGTCTGTCGTGCCGAAAAGCCGCCCTCTCACGCTATAATCTCCCGTTGGATACGAGACCATATCGTTATGGAGGGAGCCCGTCGCATGCGTCAGGGGTTTGACAACGGCAGGTACATCGAGCTGCAGGCGGAGCATATCCGCCAGCGTATCGGACAGTTTGGCGGCAAGCTGTACCTGGAGTTTGGCGGCAAGCTCTTTGATGACAACCACGCGAGCCGCGTTCTTCCTGGCTTTGAGCCCGACTCCAAGTTTCGCATGCTCAAAAGTATTGCCGATGAGGTTGAGGTCATCATCGCCATCAACGCGAACCATATCGAGAAGAACAAGGCGAGGGGAGACCTGGGCATCACGTACGACGAGGATGTCCTGCGTCTTGTCGACCTGTTTGCCAGCAACGGCTTTGCCGTCGCCGCCGTCGTTATCACTCAATATGCGGGCCAGCCTGCAGCCGATGTCTTCCGCCATCGTCTAGAAGAGCTGGGCATCACCGCAAAGCTGCACTATCCCATCGAGGGCTACCCCCACGATGTCGACTTGATTGTTTCGCCCGAGGGCTATGGCAAGAACGAGTTCGTGGAGACGACGCGCCCCCTTGTGGTGGTTACCGCCCCGGGTCCTGGCTCGGGCAAGCTTGCCACGTGCTTGTCGCAGCTCTACCACGAACACTTGCGCGGCGTCGAAGCTGGCTATGCCAAATTCGAGACCTTCCCTGTGTGGAACCTGCCGCTCTCGCATCCCGTCAACATCGCATACGAGGCGGCAACCGCCGACCTCGACGATGCGAATATCATCGACCCGTTCCACCTGGAAGCCTATGGCAAGACCGCGATTAACTATAACCGCGACGTCGAGGCATTCCCCGTGGTCCGTGCGCTTATGAAGAAGATTTTGGGCGAGAGTCCCTACCAGAGTCCAACCGACATGGGCGTCAACATGGTGGGCTTTGCCATCACCGATGACGAGGCGTGCTCCGATGCGAGTCGCATGGAGATCGTGCGCCGCTATTTTGCCGGCCGCGAGCAGGTTCGTCGCACCGGTATGGGCGACGAGCAGGTCGATCGCTTGAAGCGCATCATGACCAAGGCGGGCGTCGATAGCGACTATTCTCCCGCGCGTGCCGCGGCCTGCGCCCGCGAGCAGGAGACCGGGGCGCCTGCGGGTGCCATGGTCATGCCCGATGGCTCTGTGGTTACCGGCAAGACATCCGATCGCCTGGGCTGCGCCAGCTCGCTTCTGATGAATGCGCTCAAGGCTGTTTCTGGTGTCGATCTTGAGGTCGAGGTCATCAGCGACGATGCCATCGAGCCCATCAGCCGCTTGAAGACTCATTTCCTGGGCAGCAGTAATCCGCGCCTGCATACCGATGAGACCCTCATGGCCCTCTCCATCACCTCGGCGGAGAGCGAGGTTGCGGCGCGCGTCCTTTCCGGCCTTGAACAGCTGCGCGGCTGCGATGCGTTCTTTAGCGTGATCATCTCGCCCACCGACGAGGAAGTCATGCGCCGCTTGGGTATCAACGTGTGCTGTGAGCCCAAGTACGAGCGCCATACGCTTTACCATCGCTAGGCTGCTTTGCAACAAAATGCCCTTGATAAAGACCGGTCCAGGAGAGCCTGAGGCCGGTCTTTGTCCGCCTGCCAAAAATACGCGCTATCATGCCGATTTTTTACATTTTGCGCGTTTTATTGCCCTAAAATATGCAAGAGCGGCCGGATGAGCCCGGTCGCGTGTCCGCCTATGGCGCAGTGACGGAACGTTCTAAGGACATAGCATGGCAGGTAGGGGACGTGCAAGCGTTGCCGATATGGCGCGCGTCGAGTTGGCGATTCTGCAGAGTATCGATGCCGTGGAAAAAAGGGGCGACGCTGCTGGGTTCTCCCGTGCATGGCTCGCCAAGCAGGTTGGTGTAAGCGAATGGCGCATCCACGCTGCCATCTCCCGATTATCCGAAGCGGGACTGCTTGATCAAGAAGTTCACTTTACCGAGGCCGGGGCGCAGCTCCCCAACACGTATTCGATCACCGATTCTGGCAGGTGGTATTTCAAAGGTTTGGAGATGGGGAAGCGCATCGCTTCAGAAAAGCGATAGCTGCCTTTCCCGCTTTCGGTGCGCCACCGAAGCTACTGCTTTTGAAGGGGCGGTTCTGGCATCTGATGTCGGGACCGCCCGATTTCTTTTATTTCGATTTTAATTTTCAATAGCATGTCCAAAGTCTCGTCGTACAATAAAGACCCGTCGAAGACAATGGAAACTTCTACGGGAAGCGCAGGTAACTAAATATGACCAAGCATGTTTTTGTAACTGGTGGCGTTGTTTCGTCGCTTGGCAAGGGCATCACGGCGGCTTCTTTGGGCCGTCTTCTTAAGTCGCGCGGATACAAGGTGACGATGCAGAAAGCCGACCCGTATCTCAACGTCGACCCGGGCACCATGAGTCCGTTCCAGCATGGCGAGGTCTTTGTTACGGAGGACGGTTATGAGTCCGACCTCGACCTTGGTCACTATGAGCGCTTTATCGACGAGAACCTTACCCGCGATTCCAACTTCACCACTGGCGCTATCTACAAGAGCTTGATCGCGCGCGAGCGCCGCGGCGATTTTCTGGGCGGCACCGTCCAGGTGATTCCCCATGTTACAAACGCCATCAAGGATAAGTTCCGCCGCATCGAGGAACAGACGGGCTCCGACGTGGTCATCACCGAGCTTGGTGGAACCATCGGCGACATCGAGTCGCAGCCCTTTGTTGAGGCCATCCGTCAGTATCGCAAAGATGCTGGCCCCGAGAACGTCTGCTTCATCCATGTGAGCTTGGTTCCCTATATCGCCGCAGCTCACGAGGTCAAGACCAAGCCCACGCAGCATTCCGTCAAGGAGCTGCGCAGCTTTGGTATCCAACCCGACATCATCGTCTTGCGCTCCGATCACGATATCGACGACAGCATTCGCTCAAAAATCGCCAGCTTCTGCGATGTCGACACCGATTGCGTGTTTACCAATGAAGACTGTGCGAGCATCTACGATGTTCCGGGCCTTTTGGCGGACCAGGACTTCGACTTGCGTGTCTGCGAGCGCCTGGGCCTCGATCCGCGCGAGCGCGATATGGCCGACTGGAATGCTTTCATTGGCAAGCAAAACCACGCTAACAAGCATGCGGATCGCATCAAGATTGCCGTAGTGGGCAAATATACCCAGCTTCCCGATGCCTATCTTTCCGTTATCGAGGCTCTGCACCATGCGGGCATCTTCTATGATCGCCATGTCGATGTCCAGCTTGTCGACGGGGAAAGCCTTGATGCCTCGAATGTGAACGAGGTTCTTTCCGACGCTTCCGGCATTCTGGTGCCTGGCGGTTTTGGCAAGCGCGCCTTTGATGGAAAGATTTGCGCCGCACGCTATGCTCGCGAGCATAAGATTCCCTATCTGGGTATCTGCCTGGGCATGCAGGTTGCAGTGTGCGAATTTGCTCGCAACGTTGCCGGTCTTGCGGGCGCGAGCTCTTCGGAGTTCGATCCCGAGGGCCCGCATTCCGTTATCGACCTTATGAGCTCGCAAGAAGACGTGACCGAGAAGGGCGGCACCATGCGTTTGGGCGCCTATCCCTGCAAGCTCTCCGAGGGCACTCTCGCGCGCGAGGCTTATGGGGAGGAGCTTGTTTACGAGCGTCATCGTCACCGTTTTGAGTTCAATAACGCTTATCGTGACCAGCTTGCCGCGGCGGGACTGGTTATCTCCGGCATTTCGCCCGACGAGCGTCTGGTCGAGATGATAGAGCTTCCCCAGGATGTTCATCCGTGGTTTGTTGCCACCCAGGCACACCCCGAGTTCAAGAGCCGTCCGACCAAGCCGCAGCCGCTGTTCCGCGAGTTCGTTTGTGCGGCTATCGGTCAGCATGAGGGCACATCGCGCGAACTTGTGAACCCGCATAATCCGCAGGAGAAGTAGTTGTCGCAACGCTCTCGCGATATGAATGCTCGTATGGACCTTTCCGATTCTGCCACGACGCAGGATCGGAAGGTCCCTTTTGTTTCTGGGGCGCCAAGAGCTTTTCAGGGACGGTCGGCGGGAGATCTTCTTACGGGTAAAACCCCACTTGAGCATGACGTACGTGATTTTCTCAATCATCTGGTGGTGGAACGCAATCTCTCCGCAAATACTGTAGCTGCGTATCGTCGCGATCTTGAGGCGTATCTTGTGCATCTGATCGGACGGGGCATCGATGTCCCCGAGGACGTTCGACGTGTGGATGTGGAGGCGTTCGTGGCTGCGCGACGTGAGTGCGGCTATGCGAGCGCGTCGATTGAGCGTGCGCTTTCCTCGGTGAAGAGCTTCCACCGTTTTTTGGTGCGCGAGGGGATCTGCGAGACTCATCCAACGGCCAACGTGCATCTTCCCAAAAAAGAGGAGCGTCTGCCCGACTATATTTCCATCGATGCTGCGCGGGCATTGCTTGATCAAGAGTTTCCAGCCGGTGCCGCCGGCGCACGCGACCGGGCGATGCTCGAGGTCCTTTATGGCTGCGGTCTGCGCGCGAGCGAATTGGTGGGCCTAGACGTACAAGATCTTTATTTGGATGACGAGTTTGTCCGCGTGCTCGGTAAAGGGTCGAAACAGCGCTTGGTGCCCCTTTGCGGCTCTGCTCTCAAGGCTCTTGTCGATTATCTCGACGGGCCACGCCATGAGCTGGCGGCTCATGCTCGTCGTGTCGCCGTGTGCCCGGGTGTTTTCTTGAATAAGAACGGCGGACGCATATCGCGCCAATCCGTTCATGCCATCTGCGAGCGCTATGGCCGCCTGGTGGGTATCGAGGGGCTGCATCCCCATACGCTTCGTCATTCGTTTGCAACCCATATGCTTGCGGGCGGTGCCGATCTTCGTGTCCTGCAGGAGATTTTGGGGCACGCCGACATCTCTACGACGCAGATTTATACCCATGTCGACCGCACCCATCTGCGCGAGGTATATCTTTCGGCGCATCCTCGCGCCTAAGGGGTACGCTGGGTGCGCTGCCGTCGTAAGTCTCCGCAGGCATCGTGCCGCCTTTACTCTCGCACGCGCGAATGTGTGGCGGTAAATCGCGTTTTTTCGAATGTGTGGCGGATAATCATGCGTCTACAGGCAGTTTTTGGCCTCGGGGCATTTCAAAAACCGCCACTCATTTAAAAGTGTTTGAAAAACCGCCAGTCATTTGGGCTGTGCTGTCAAGGTCTGCTTCAAAAACTGCCATTCTTTTGGCTGACGCCGCGGGATGTGTTTGAAAATCCGCCAGTCGATGGGCGATCCGCCAAAAGCAACAGACCGCTCGATTGATGTGGCTGGAATCTGTTTGAAAAGGCACCGATCAATGGCTGAGCCTGTTGCGATATACAGCAAAAGGTGCCCTTGTTCGTCGCAGAACCCATCTAAGTCTACCTGACACGCGCCGCGGCATGCATCAAGAGCTGCTACTCGTTTGCGTCTGTGGGTTCGGTCCCCATGGGGCTCTAAAAGCTGGGAGGGAAGTTCGCTTCAAGCGTAAAGGGCTGAATAATCGCGCCAGTTTTATTTAGCGTGCGAATCGTTTTTTTTTGGACTTTTTCACTATATATAGATAATGGTTCGATCGAGTCCCCACAAATTGCCCCCATTTTCTCCCACCACAGGTGCGTTGCGGCTCTTCAAGCTCTCTACCTGCGGGTTAAACAGTTTCGTCACAATTAGCCTCTTTTCTCAGGAAAAAAGTCCCGCCCCATTTCTGTGCGATCATCGAACAGGGAAGGGCGAGTTGTTGACGCAGTGCTGTTTGTAAACACAACATCTTGTGTTTT
>OLRT01000295.1_pt1 | contig 39291 bp, 27 predicted proteins | sample 1672021 | NCBI WGS metagenome assembly OLRT01 (sample SAMEA3136637, study PRJEB25190) | human gut metagenome | reverse complement strand
TCTGCAGTTGCCAGAGCCGCCGAGGAGTCTGCGTCCCCCGACGACAAAGGCGTATTCCGGCAAAACTACGTTTATATCATAGCCATGTTTCTGCTGATGACTACATTTTTTCTATATCCCGCCAACTTTGCCATGGAGACGGTTCAGGACAGCGTGATCCCGGCCAGATACATTGCATCGATCATGGCAGGGGCGGATCTCATCGCCTTCTTCGGTGGTCTGCTGTTTGTTGTTTTGAAGAAAATCTGCGGCAGATTCGCAAGATTTCTGGCTCCGCTTTTGTTTCTTGCAGGCTACCTGCTGCTGATCCTTGCGGGAGGATGGTTTGGCGTGCTGGCAGGATCCGCCTGCATTGGATTTGCCAATGGCGTCGGGGTGCCGTTTATCATATTCGAGGCTTCCGTTAGAGCTGGCAAAGCCGCAGCAACCACGGTTATGCCGTTGATTTCTGCGGCTTTGTATCTGGCACAGTTTCTCTGTCCTATCCTCATGTCGATCGTGCGTATGTTGTTTGGCAGTGCCGTTTCACATCTGCCTTATTGCTTCGCTGTTGTTCTTGCGGTCTTTTTCTGCTTTTGGTCCGTGCTGATCCCATCCGAGAGGGCGACCCGGTAGGGGCGCCCGGTCTCCGGTTACGCAAACAGCAGCTCCCCGTAAGTCGGGAACGGCCAGAAGTCAGACGCTGTATTCTGTTCCAGTTCATCAATAGTCAGGCGGATGCTTTCCATCATCGGTGTTTCCCTCCTTATCTCTTCCTTTCTGCGGTCTATTTCCCGCTGTCCCCGTAGTTGGAAAGAACACGCGCGCTTGGATCACTGACATCGCAGCCTTCCCATGATTTATTAGGCATCCAGAATCCGGCGATCATTTCCGCCTGCCCTGGATAATATTTTTCAAAAATCTCCCGATACATCAGGGATTCCTTTGTAAATGGAGTCGCATGATAGCTGTATTTCTGGCAGCCTGATTCCAGTTCTTCGTCGGAGTACCGCCCTTCGGCATACTCCTTCAGATGATCCACAAGAGAATGACCCACAGCATCGCTGAAAGCCGCCTTTTCACGCCATAAAATCGTTTCCGGCAGGTAATCTCCCTCGAATGCTTTGCGGAGCAGGTACTTGCCCTTACCGTAGGTGTTCATCTTCTTTGCCGGATCGATGGCCATGACGGTACGGACAAAGTCCAGATCGCCGAACGGAACCCGTGCTTCGATGGAGTTTGCGCTGATACACCGGTCAGCCCGAAGCACATCGTACATGTGAAGCTCGCGGATGCGCTTTGCAGATTCTTCCTGGAATGCGTCAGCATCCGGTGCGAAATCCGTGTATTTGTAGCCAAACAGTTCATCGGAGATCTCTCCGGTCAAAAGAACGCGGACATCTGTGGTTTCCCGGATCTTTTTGCAAAGCAGATACATACCCATACTGGCTCTGATCGTCGTGATATCATAAGTTCCCAGGATCTCGATAACAGTCTCCAGCGATTCCAGAACATCCTCTTTTGTGATGATGAATTCCGTATGATCGCTGCCGATAAAATCAGCTGCTTCCTTTGCATATTTCAGATCGATGGCATCTTCGCTCATCCCTATCGCAAAGGTGCGGATCGGTTTGTCCGGCATAAGCTTCTGTGCGATAGCACAGACCAGAGAGCTGTCCAGTCCGCCGCTTAAGAGAAATCCCAAAGGAGCGTCAGCATCCAGACGTTTTTGAACGCCTTTGATCAGCTTGTCCCGGATCTGATCACAGATCTCCGGCAGCTTCCTGTCCGCCAGAGCGGCCTTTGCAGAAAGATCGACCTGAGACGGATCGCAGTAGCAGTAAAATTGTCCATCTTTATAATAATGTCCCGGGGGAAACGGCATGACCCTGCTCGTCAGCTTCTGGATGTTTTTCGGCTCGCTGGCAAAGAGGATCGAACCACCTTCTGTATACCCGTAATAAAGAGGACGGATCCCAATGGGGTCTCGCGCAGCGATAAAGGAATCTTCCTGTGCATCATAGATCACCATGGCGAATTCAGCATCTAACAAGGCAAACATTTTAGTGCCATACTCGCGATACAAAGGGAGGACGATCTCACAGTCGCTGTCGGAAGTGAAGGCATAACCCTTTGCCTCCAGATCACGTTTCATTTTGCGAAATCCATACAATTCTCCGTTGCAGATGGAATAGCTTCCATCCAAACAGAACGGTTGCATACCGGTTTCATCAAGATCCATGATGGCAAGTCGATGAAATGCGCAGACCCCTGATCCGAACTGAAGGACCTCAGACATATCAGGTCCTCTCGATTTAGTCTTTTCGAAGCCTTCTGTAAACTTTGGCAGAAAAGCTTCGCTTTCTTTCTCTGTTAATGTTCCAACGTAACACATGATCGAACACATAATAGTACCTCCTTGTGGCATGCGGTGTGAAGTGTTATAAAAAAGTGGCTACTCATCCTATAAATCTATAGGACGAATAGCCACTGATCCGCGGTGCCACCTATCTTGAGTTCGCGTGTATTTGAAACCCCTCTTTTTCCAACCTGACAGTTGTATCGGCTGTGACGGGCCGAGCCCGGATTCCCTACTTGCTGATCGCTGCAGTACATATCGGGGCGTCCCGGCTTCAGCACATGCTGCAATGCGTTCGGTTCACAACTCCGGAGTGTTATTCTCACAGATTCATACTGCCGGGTTCGCACTGTCTCCGGCTCACTGGGAGTGAACTTCTGTGGTACTTGTCTCCATCAAAGTCTTTGCAATGTTTAATTTCGGTCTTATTGTAACAGGGAAAGCCTAGGATGTCAATAGGATTCGAAGAGTGTTTTGTGATGCAAGGACAATATATTGTCTGGAAGTTGTGGTTTGTAACTAATTACATCGGTGCCAAATGAAGGATGTGTGAATTTTTTTAATATTAAAATATTCTTAATACTTTCAAAGACCTTGTATGGTATAATAAACACCACAACAGGACACCATAGATGCTGATGTCGTTGCAATCCGTCCGTTAGCACTTCCAAAGAAGGAATGGTGAATAACATGAAAATTAAAAAATTAAAAAAAATCACGCCTAAAATTCGGATCCCCCGCACCCTGTCTCCGAAGAGCTGGAAGCATGAGGCCTCCGGGACCCAGGGCAATGTCACCTTGTTTGGAGTCAATATCTTCAGCTGCGGCTGGAAGCTGACGGGAAAAACAGCCAGGGTGCAACATCCAAACCACGGACATGACTTTAAGTTTCCAGTTTATTCTGTGGACATCGACGGAAGGCAGAAAGAATTTGCTGCCGGTCAGATGAACCATTCGGTCTGGAGTTTTTTCCTGCCGAAATATTAGGTCCATACTATCGTATCAACAAAAATGTGAAAAAAACTGCCCCAGGAACCTGCGGCAGTTTTTCACGTATATCCGGCAAATACACATTTACAGCGAGTTCAGATCATGCATCACAGCACGATCTGCAATACGAAATATTCGCCTTCCATCGAGAAGTGACAGTTTCCGTTCAGCTTGCGGACAGCGTAGTCGATACTTTGAGTGCCAAGTCCATGACCAGGTTCCGTTGTCACAGGCATCCCGCCTTCAAAGCGAGGGGGCGTGCTGCAGGTGTTTTTCAGGGAAATCAGCAGCTTGTCACCGGATTCGATCATAGAAAGCCGAATGATCCGCTTCTTCGGATCCTGCACGGAACTCGCCGCGTGGATAGAATTTTCCAGTGCATTAGACAGGATCGAAGTCAGATCCACATCGGAAACGGTCAAAACTTTAGGAATACGTATTGTATGCTGAAAATCGATCCTGTTTTCCGCCATATCTGCTTCACAACAGGACAGGATCATATTGATCGTTTCGTTAGAGGAGTATTTTCTTCGCGTAGTTTTTTCGACTGAAGCAATTACCCGATGGATGGTTTCCTGCGCTTTTTCTGTCTCTCCATTTGAGATCTGATCCGATACAGTAGCGAGAAAGTGACGCATATCGTGGCGGAGAAGGGAGATCTCGTGCTCACTTCGGCGGATGGCAGTCATTTCTCTCTCGGACTGCTCCTGCTTCAGTTTCATAAAGCGATGATGATTCTCCGCTTCCTGTTTTTCCTCGTACTGTTTAAAGTAGATCGCGCAAAAAATCAAATAGGAAATACACAGCAAAAACGGCGGGAATTCTACTGTAATATGATTCCCGGCATACAGCAGCTTCGTGTATACGGTGGAAGCATAGTCGAAGATATAGTAGGATACAGGCACGATACCAAAGGAAATAAGGGAGGATGTCGGCTTGGACAGAAGCTTTGCGATCGGTGAAGCTACGTACTTCCACACCAATGGGGAAATAATGATCAAAACGATGATATACGTTATGTCCACGCTCCAGTCAGGGCAGTGGAATGTCTGAGGTATGGTTGAGATCCAGTTGCTGATCTGACAGCACAGGTACGCTGTGAGAACCGCCAGAACAGAAGGTGCCAGGCGGCATTTGAAGGCAAGTGTAAACAAAAGCACCAGCGGCATATGCGTCAACAATGGATAAAAGGCATATGTGACGGAGTCGCTTTGCAGTAAAAACAAGATGCACAGCACGATAAAATCGAGCGCAGAAAAGACGCTCAAAATCACAATGTTCTTTCGAGTCGGCGCGACATCCAGAAATGCTGCGGACACCCCGATGCCAAACAGCAGGGGCAGCAGATGCCGCAGCCCGTCCAGCAGCATCTCAGTCATTTGTGGTCTCCTTTTGAAACATGTATGCGAAATATACTTCTTTGAATTCTTTCCCATATCCGCGAGCGATAGGCACCTGCATCCCGCTTCGCGTCCTGATCTGCGCAGTGTTAAAATGGTCCACCTGCGGGATAGAGACGATGTAGCTCCGATGGCATTTAAAAAAGCCGTTTTCTATGGTCAGAGGCTTCGCATAATTGGAGAAGGTCCCGAGCGCTTCCTGGACTTTTCCACTGCAAAGGTGAAAGATCGCCTTCTTGTTCTGTGCCTCCAGACATTCGATCTCGCTAAGATAGATCTTGTGATAGCCCTGGGGGATCTTGGCGATGATGTGGGGTGATTCTTCGTCCTGCGGCGCTTTACAATCATCCAGAACGCTGCAAAGTTTTTCGTACTGCAAAGGCTTCAGCAAGTATCCGGAAGCTTTTACGTCGTAGGATTCGACGGCAAATTCCGGGGACGATGTGAGGAAAACGATCTTTACGGCAGTATTGGTCTCCCGGATGACATGCGCCAGCTCCATACCGTTGAACAGAGGCATCATGATATCCAGAAAAAGGACGTCAAACTGTTCCGTGCGACTGACCGTCAGCAGAGAATCCCCATTATCGAACAATTGCAGTTCTACCGTCAGATCCTGCTCTTCTGCCCATCGTTTCACTGCATGCTCTGCCTGCCTGAGAAAAAAAGTATCATCATCACAAACAGCTATCTTCAAACCATCCATCTCCCTTCGAATCCTTATACCTTTATTATACGCAAGGGTGGGGGCAGCCGCAATCAGATTCTTTTGCATTTCGCGCCCTGAAAACTACATTTCGCACTTTTCTTCGTTTTTATGAGAATTTTGTTGTACAATATTGCGGATATAGAATAAAGAGAAAACATCTAATCCTAGCGCTGTCAAGTTTTGGACAGCATAAGACCCCTTACGAAAACGAGGCACCTGTGGAAACCGGGACGCCTCGTTTTTGCGTACGCGTTCCGGTGTGTACAAATCGGAACGCAGCGACCGAATCTCTCGGATTTTACACATATAGACCTGCTTTTTCGCCACCGTCTATTCCACTCTTTCCTACTTTTCGTCTCTGTTTCCAAACATATTGACAATCCGCATGATTCCACGCTATAATAATGAAACATCACTAATATTTCCGGTTGAAAGATCCAAGAGAGACTGCTGTTTTTAAAACGAACGAAACCTCTGCGAAGACAAGAAACCCTTTTTAGGAAAAAATCTCCAACCTATGCTTTGCAGATCACAGCAGCGCCGAAGGGGCAAGAGCGAACCTGTTAATACAGGTACTTGAAACTCTCAGGCAAAAAGAATTGGATCCGGACGGACCTCTGGATTGTCATTTAGACAGGGAAAAGTGATCCCAGACAGGGATTATTCACCCTGTCTTTTTTTCATCATGGATCTATATCCGTGATGACAGGCTCGCAGAGTTCTGAAATTCTTCACACATTGCTGTAACAAAACAGGTTCTCCGGTCAACCTGGAAACTACCCTCCCTCCGACGGAGAACCTCCGATTGCAGCATACAGACTACAGACCCTTTATCACAACGATCATAAAAAACAAGGAGGCTGAACAATGGAATTGAAAACACCGCTTTACGACGCGCATGTAAAAGCAGGCGGTAAAATGGTACCTTTCGCAGGATACATCCTGCCGGTACAGTACAAAGCAGGCGTAATCAAAGAACACATGGCCGTACGGCAGGAAGCAGGATTATTCGACGTTTCTCATATGGGCGAGATCCTCTGCGAAGGAGAAAAAGCCCTCGAAAACCTGCAGCATCTGCTGACCAACGACTTTACAAATATGGTTGACGGACAGGCACGCTACAGCCCGATGTGCAACGAGCACGGCGGTACAGTAGATGACCTGATCGTATATAAAAAGGCAGATAACCACTACTTCATCGTAGTCAACGCTGCCAACAAAGATAAAGATTTCCAGTGGATGCTGGATCACCAGCTCCCGGGAGCTACCTTCACAGACGTGTCCGACCAGTATGCGCAGCTGGCTCTGCAGGGACCGAAAGCAATGGAGATCCTTCGCAGACTTGCACCGGAAGACAAGATCCCGACGAAATACTACCACGCAGTATTCGACGGGGAAGTCGGCGGGATCCCTTGCATCATTTCCAAGACAGGTTACACGGGAGAAGACGGTGTAGAGCTTTACGCACCGGCTGACCAGGCGGAAAAACTCTGGGATCTGCTTCTGGAAACAGGCAGGGACGACGGCCTGATCCCTTGCGGACTGGGCGCTAGAGACACCCTTCGTATGGAAGCAGCCATGCCGCTCTACGGACATGAAATGAACGACGATGTAACTCCGCTGGAAACCGGGCTCAACTTCGCAGTCAAGATGAAAAAAGACGACTTCATCGGCAAATCCGCTATGGAAGAAGCCGGCGCGCCGAAAATCAAGAGAGTCGGTCTTAAGGTCACCGGTCGCGGCATCATCCGTGAAGATCAGACTGTTTACGCAGAGGACGCCTCCGCTCCGGACGGTCGCAAAGAAATCGGTCACACCACTTCCGGCACCCACTGCCCATTCCTGGGCGAACCGGTGGGCATGGCACTGATCGACAAGGAATACGCTGAAGTCGGCACCAAGCTCATCGTTGACGTAAGAGGCCGTATGGTAGAAGTCGAGATCGTACCTCTGCCGTTCTACACAAGAGCAAAATAACATTATTATATTACGCATGATTTGAAAGGAGATCACTATCATGGAACTGAAAGCTGAACTGAAATACACGAAATCCCACGAATGGATCGCGAAAGATGGAGACGTTGCTACCATCGGTCTGACCGACTACGCACAGTCCGAACTGGGAGATCTGGTATTCGTAAACCTGCCGGAAGAAGGCGACGAAGTGACCGTTGGCGAAGCATTCGGCGATGTAGAGTCCGTTAAAGCGGCTTCCGATGTTTACTCCCCTGTAACAGGCACAGTAAGCGCTGTCAACGAAGAGCTTCTGGACGCACCGGAAAGCATCAACGAAGCACCGTACGATGCATGGTTCATCAAGGTAACTGACATCAGTGAAGAAGAAGAACTTCTCTCTGCTGAAGAATATGAAAAATTTGTAGAAGAATCCGAAGAATAAGCAAAGGCGGTGATCGATCAATGGGAAGCTATATCCCAAATACGGGCAAAGAGCAGCTGGAAATGCTCAAGAGCATGGGCTACTCCTCTATGGACGACCTGTTTGCTGCTATCCCGGATGACATGAAATTAAAAGACGGCCTTGATCTCCCGGAAGGAAAATCCGAACTGGAAGTCAGCCGTATCATGAAGGGACTCGCTGCAAAAAACAGAGTATTCTCTTCTATTTTCCGCGGCGCAGGAGCATATAACCACTATATCCCTGCCGTTGTAGGCAGCGTCCTTTCCAACGAAAGCGTGCAGACAGCCTACACTCCGTACCAGGCTGAGATCAGCCAGGGTCTGCTCCAGTCCATCTTCGAATATCAGACGATGATCTGCGATCTGACTGGTATGGATGCATCCAACGCTTCCGTATACGACGGAGCAGAAGCAGCCGCAGAAGGCATCGCAATGTGCCGTGACAAAAAAAGAAACAGGGCGCTGATTTCCGCAGCAGTCCTTCCCGCTGCCCTTGAGACCGTGAAGACATACTGCTTTGGTAACGAGATAGAACTTGAGATCATCCCTGAAAAGAACGGCGTGACCGATCTGGACTATCTGAAGGAACATATGGATAAATCCGTTGCCTGTGTTTACATCCAGCATCCCAACTACTACGGCAACCTGGAGGACGCAGAAGCTATCGGCGAGATCGTTCATGAATCCGGTGCAAAATACATCATGGGCGTAAATCCGATCTCTCTCGGCGTTCTGAAAACACCGGCAGAATATGGTGCAGATATCGCGGTGGGAGAAGGTCAGCCTCTGGGACTTCCTATGGCATTCGGAGGCCCGTATCTGGGTTTCATGGCATGCCGTGAAAAGATGATGAGAAAACTTCCGGGACGTATCGTGGGTCAGACGGTGGATGCCGACGGCAAGACCGGATACGTGCTGACTTTGCAGGCCAGAGAACAGCATATCCGTCGCGAAAAAGCATCCAGCAATATCTGCTCCAACCAGGCACTGTGCGCACTGGCAGTAGGCGTTTACCTGGCAGCTATGGGTAACGAAGGGCTGGAAAAAGCTGCGACCCAGTGCATGTCAAAAGCCCACTACCTGGCAGATCAGCTGACCGGAGCAGGCTTTGCAGTAGAAAACAAAGGCGACTTCTTCCATGAATTCGTCACCGTATCCAGCAAAGACACGGATAAAGTCCTGGCTACTCTGGAAAAAGAAAACATCCTGGGCGGACAGAAACTGGACGATCACCGGATCCTATGGTGCTGTACCGAAATGAATACAAAAGAAGATATGGATCTGCTGGTTCGTATCGTGAAGGAGGTGTAACCCATGCTGTTATTTGAGAAAAGCAGAGAAGGCAGAGGCTGCGCGATCCTTCCGGAATGCGATGTGCCGGTAGTCCTGCCGCAGGAAAAAGACGCGCGGAAACATCCGCTTCACATGCCGGCGCTTTCCGAACCGGAGCTTTCACGCCACTATACGGAGCTGGCTCACAAAACGAGAGGCGTCAACGACGGTTTCTATCCGCTGGGTTCCTGCACTATGAAATACAACCCGAGAGTCAATGAACAGATCGCAGCATTAGAAGGCTTTAATCAGATCCATCCGCTGCAGCCGCAGGACACTGTGCAGGGATGCATGGAAGTCATGGCTCTGGCAGAAAAATACCTTTGTGAGATCACCGGCATGGATCACATGACCCTCCAGCCGGCAGCAGGTGCCCACGGCGAGCTGACCGGTCTGCTGCTGATGAAAGCATATCATACCAGCAAAGGCAACACACATAAAACCAAGATCCTGGTCCCTGACTCCGCACACGGAACGAATCCGGCAAGTGCCGCCATGGCAGGATATACAGTAGTCAGCATCCCATCCGGAGACGATGGCTGCGTAGATATCGAAAAGCTGAAGGAAGCTGCCGGTGATGATATCGCAGGACTGATGCTCACCAACCCGAACACAGTAGGGCTGTTTGACAAGAACATCCGCGAGATCACCCAGATCGTCCATGACTGCGGCGGACTTTGCTACTATGACGGAGCCAACCTGAATGCTGTTATGGGTATCGTTCGTCCCGGCGATATGGGATTCGATATCGTTCATCTCAATCTTCACAAGACCTTCTCAACGCCGCACGGCGGAGGCGGTCCCGGCGCAGGCCCGGTAGGCTGCAAAGAAGAACTGGCACAGTTCCTGCCGTCCGTACTGGTAGAAAAAGACGGTGACGATCTTCACTTCACCAAGCCGGAGCACAGCATCGGCGAAATGAAGAGCTTCTACGGAAACTTCCTGGTAGTGGTCAAGGCTCTGACTTATATCCTGACCCTGGGCAGGGAAGGCATCCCGCAGGCAAGCAGCAATGCCGTACTCAACGCCAACTACATGATGAACCAGCTGAAGGATCTCTACACCATGGCATATGACGATATCTGCATGCATGAGTTCGTTATGAGTCTGGCAGACCTGAAAAAAGACACCGGCATCTCCGCGATGGATATCGCCAAGGGTCTTTTAGACAACAACATCCATCCGCCTACAATGTACTTCCCGCTCATCGTAGAGGAAGCGCTGATGGTAGAACCGACGGAAACAGAATCCCGCGAAACCCTGGACGAAGCGGTAGCGGTATTCCGTCAGCTCCATGCACAGGCGGCAGCAGATCCGGAAGGACTGCACCACGCACCGACCAAAACTCCGGTAACAAGACTGGACGAAGTCGGCGCCGCAAGACATCCGCACCTGCGTTATCACTTTGAAGACTAAATAAAACATAACGACGGCGGCTTCGTTGCCCTGAAAGGCGCGGAGCTGCCGTTTTTCACAGGAGTACTAATATTCATGATCGATAGAATCAACTACATTGAAAGCACCACCTATGATCCCTATGCCAATCTTGCCATGGAGGAATACCTGATGCTCCACTGCGGCGAGACCGAATGCATCCTCTACCTCTGGCAGAATGAGCATACCATCGTTATCGGCCGGAATCAGAACCCATGGAAAGAATGTCACCTGACGCAGCTGGAAGAAAGCGGCGGACATCTGGTGCGCAGACTTTCCGGCGGCGGAGCCGTCTATCACGATCTGGGGAATGTCAACTTCACCTTCCTGGTGCAAAAAGAAAACTACGACGTAGGGCGCCAGCTGGATGTTATCATCGGCGCCATACGCAGACTGGGCATCCAGGCGGAACGCTCCGGCCGAAACGACATCCTTGCTGACGGGAAAAAATTCTCCGGCAACGCGTTTTACAAACAGAACAAATTCTGCTATCATCACGGGACCATCATGCTCAACGTAGACGTGACCAAACTGTCACGGTACCTCAATGTATCGGCGGACAAACTGAAGTCAAAAGGCGTTTCTTCCGTGAAAAGCCGTGTCACTAATCTGGTGGAATTCGTACCGGATCTGACCGTTGCGCGGCTGAAAGAAGCCCTAAAAGAATCCTTCGAAGAAGTGTACGGCCTAAAGGCCGGCATCCTGACAAAAGAAGATCTGGATCAGGATGCTTTGCAGAAGGGCAGAAACCGGTTCATCTCCTGGGAATGGCTCTACGGTCACAATCCAACCTTCGAAAACGAGATGTCCTTCCGCTTCGACTGGGGCGGCATAAATCTCTGTTTCTCAGTGGAAAAGGGCATTATCAAGGAAGCGGTATTCTACTCCGACTCCCTGAATCCGGAGCTGATGCTGGCGCTGCCGGAACATCTGACCGGAGTCATCTATCAGAAGGACGCTATCTGCAAAGCGCTCGCATCCCATGAAACGGCGGATCCGCAGGAACAGCAGATGCTTTCGGATATCCTGGAAGCTGTGAACGGCGAAGATTTTTAAAAGAAACAAGTTTGGGCTGCGCCCGAATGAAAGACCGGGCAACCCCCGGAGAAAAGGAACGAAATTATGAGCAATTTTGATTTGATCGTCATCGGCGGCGGCCCGGGCGGCTACGTTGCTGCCATCAAGGGCGCGCAGCTGGGACTGAATACGGCAATCATTGAAAAGGACCGGTTTGGCGGCACCTGCTTAAACCGCGGCTGCATCCCAACCAAGGCGATGCTCCATGCGGCCGACCTGTATCGCGAAATCCTGGAGGGCGGCCGGTTCGGCATCCATGCGGAAAAAGTGACCGTCAACTACGGTGAAGTCCTGGACTACAAACAGGAAACCATCGACAAGCTGGTGTCCGGCGTAGAGCAGCTTCTTAAAGCCAACGGCGTGACGATGCTGAAAGGCACCGGTACCCTTCTGGCAGACCGCCAGGTGAAAGTCACCTTCGCAGAACCTGCGGAAGACGGCGCGACAGAAAGCTACTGCGATGCAGAACATATCATTTTGGCAGGCGGTTCTTATCCTGCAAAGCTGCCGGTAGAAGGCATGGAACTGGAAGGCGTCCTGACCAGCGACGGGCTCTTTGCATTAAAAGAGATCCCGGAAAGCCTGACCATCATAGGCGGCGGCGTGATCGGTGTGGAATTCGCAGAAGTTTTTTCAGCGCTGGGCTGCAAAGTCACCATCCTGGAAGCTCTGCCGAAGCTGTTGGCTAACCTGGATAAAGAAATCTCTCAGAATCTGAAAATGATCCTGAAAAAACGAGGCGTGGACATCCATACCGGCGCATCCCTTGCGAAAATCGAGAAGGATCCTGCCGGAGGACTCATCTGCCACTATACGGAAAAAGACAAGGACCAGTCTATATCATCTCAGTACGTGCTTTGCGCAGTGGGCAGAAAGCCAAACGCTGCGGGATTGTTCCTGGATCCGGAGGAATTTGCTGATATCGCGGAAAACTCTGCGGCACTTACGACCAAACACCTGGAAGCTGCGGCACAGACTGCTCATGACCTGGGTATCACCATGGAACGAGGCTTCATCGAAACCGACGTCTACGGACAGACCGGCGCTCCCGGCATCTACGCCATCGGCGATATCGTAAAAGGCATCCAGCTGGCTCACGTGGCAAGTGCACAGGGGATCACGGCAGCGGAAAAGATCGCGGGACATACTCCGAACGTGGATCTTGCTATCGTTCCGTCCTGCATCTACACCAGCCCGGAGATCGCTTCCGTCGGCATCACCGAGGAAGATGCCAAGGCTTCCGCAACACCGGTGAAAGTAGGCAAGTACATCACCAGCGCTAACGGCAAATCCCTGATCTCCAAGGAAGAGAGAGGTTTTGTGAAAATCATCGCTCACGCAGATACCGGAGAAATCCTGGGAGCTCAGATGATGTGCGCCCGCGCCACGGATATGATCGGTGAAATGGCTACCGCCATCGCCAATAAACTGACTCCATCCCAGCTGCTCAAAGGCATGCGTGCTCATCCGACCTATAACGAAGCAGTCGGTGAGGCACTGGAAGAGCTGGAAGGCGGTGCGATCCACATGGCGCCGAAGAAAAAGAAATAAAAAAGACAAAAAAAAGAGTGTTTCGATATCTTCGAAACACTCTTTTTTTGCTGCTTTTCAGCTTCTTTAAAATTTCATTCCCTCTGTCTCGTTTTCTTGTTTTTTTCGCTGGACATTCCCGTAAGAGGATAGGTTATAATTGGTTTACTAAATTTTCTGAAATAAGAGAATTTTAAAATAATTAGGGGGGGGTACATCCCCTTTTAGGAAAGGAGGAACCGAAACAACAGGCAACCACCAATACTTTACTGCAAAATAAAATCACAAAAAACGTTATTACAACCAACACATCATTTATTAAGAGAGGGATATTGTATGAAGAAAAAATTAATAGCTGGTATTCTGTCTCTAGTCATGGCGGTGACGCCTTTTGTGTCCCTGCCGGCCATATCCTATGCGGACAGCGGAACCTGCGGAGTCGAGCAGGGAAAGACTAAGATTTTTGAAGGCATGGCGACAGACGACAAAGACATTACCATTTGGAATGATAAAATGGCTGTATCGTTTGCAGTAGGCTCCAATAACTACTGGAACATGACCAAAGGAAGTATTCTGGATATCTGTGCGATCGATTCAAACGGCTGGGGACCGGATCTGGTCAACGATGTTGAACTTCTGATGGATTTATGGACAGCGACAGGTGCGTACAAGGGAAAAGACCTGCGAAATGAGGTCAAAGTCACACCATCGCTGTCAAAAGATAAAAAAACGGTTACCGTTACATCAGAATATCAATACTGGGTGGCTGATCCTAACAAGGACGGTAAGGATGATGACGCACTGCCGCTTGATATAAAACAGGTCTATACCTTGAAAGCCGGAGACAGCCATCTTTCTATGGAAACTACAGTAACAAATCCTAACGAGAATATTGACTACGGAAACGAAGCTTTGAACTCTTCCGCTGCCGGAAAAAGCAGCACGGGGATGTTTTCCGGATACTCCATCAGCACCAATGCGGCCAATATGTTCGGCCCTTACGGCTACTATCCGGATACCAAGGCCACCGGGATCGCTATTGGAAATAACGAAAATGTAAAAGAGTATTTCGGAAAATTCGTTACAACGTACAAGGATGATTATGCCGTTTCTCTGATCATGGACGGCTCCAACTCCTACAAAGGTTCCTCCGGGTACAAAGATCTTTACATCAACCAGGTTCTTAAGGCAGGGAAATCCTACACCTTCAAGGGTGAAGTCCTCGTAGAAACATCCAACTCCACAGCGTCCGTGCTGGATCGCATCTATGCACGCGACAAGATCCAAGATGGCGATACGGCGATGGTAAGCGGAACCGTAAAAGATAAAAAAGGCAATCCTGTCGAAGGCGTAAACGTGATCGTTAAAAAAGACGGTAAGTACATGTGTACGACAAAATCCGGAACAGTAAACGGTGTCAAACCCGGTACAACAAAGACTATCGAACAGCCGATGGTATGGGCGATCACCGACAAGGACGGGAACTATTCTTTCAGACTGCCGAAGACCACAAACAGCTTTGACGGAGAAGGTACTTACAAATATAAGCTAAAGCTGGAAAAAGCCGGGTACTCATCCCTGACTACGCCGGAATTTCCACTCAACAGCGATATAACACAGCAGGACTTTGAGATCGAAACGGGAGCTCCTGTCAGATTAAGAGCCACGGATCAGAATGGTAATGCCATTCCGTTCCGGGTAGAGATCTCAGGTGTGACCTATGAAAACAAATGTGCCGGGATCAGTACATATTTCAGTAATTCCGCAGAGGGAAAAACGGATATGGATATAGAATTTAACCTGACCCAGGCAAAGAACGTGACCTTTACCGCTTCCTACGGGAAGAATTTCGAATCGAAGGTAGCTACTTGTACAAAAGATGTGACTGCAGACGGCGTTGATCACACCTTTGTCATCGAGGAACTGATCGATCCGAAAGAATCCGGATGGGTATCTATGGACAACCATCAGCATTCGGACTACGGCGATGGAGCAACGACTCCGAAGGATCTGTTCAACGCACAGATCGCCGCGAAGCTCCATTACAACCTCGTTGCGGACCACGATACGCGGATCAATAATATTCAGATGAAGGAGTTCTCCGACAAGATCGGAAGACCATACATCTCCAATATGGAAGTCTCTCCGGGATGGGGACACTGGGGCGTTCTCAACGTTGATTTCAGCAAAGAGGAAACAGGCAACATAGTTAACGCTTCTACCGCAACACCTCCTGAGATCATCAAAGCCGGACATAAAGCCAATGCTCTGGTAATCGTTCATCATCCGTATTCTGACTACGGATTCCTGCATAATCAGGACAGCGTCGCAGGCGGACATGCAGACGGCTGGAAAGATTTCGATCTGCTCGAACTGCAGTCGACGATATCATCCGATGGGAAGACACTGGACAAACTGGAAGAACTCACTGCAGAAAATTATGAGAACATCAGTCTGGACAAGCTCAGCAGCACTATCGCAAGTGCCGGGATCTCCCAGATGGATGCAAAAGCTCTCGTAACTGCATTTGCGTTCTGGAATGCCGGAGAAAAGAAATACCTGAGTGCAGGCTCCGACCAGCATCAGGCGACAAATACTGCACTGTATCCAGGTATCATCCGACAGTACGCTAAAGTTGGAAAGGACAGCAAGAAAGCCACTAACGCAGATTCGAAGGCATACCTTGCAGCACTGAAAGATGGTCGTTCCTATGTTACCATGGGTCCGCTTTTCTTCACTTATGACGGAGAATCGTTCGGTGACACTATTTCCACAGATAAAAAAGCGCTGAAAATCGATGCTCAGGCAGTCAACGGTCTGGAAAAAGTCGTACTTTATCGAAACGGCGTAAAAGTAGAAACAAAGGATCTGAAAGGCTCCACAGACAAAGGCCCTACAGACAAACAGACGCTGGAATTCATGATCGACTCTACGAATGACACGAAGTGGTACAGCTACGTTGCCATCGACAGCACCGGGAACTATGCAGTATCCAACCCGATCTGGGTGAACGCCGAAGGCGGAACGCCAGAACCGGGCGGCGATTCTACCAAACCTGGCGGTCAGGGATCTATGGACAACGGCTCTGCTGACAAAGCCAAATCAAAGGGCTCCAATACCGGAGACAATACGCACCTGCTTCTGCTGATCCTTCTTATGACAGCCGCAGCTACCGGTGCAACGATCATGGTTATCCATAAAAAAAGACATAACGGATAACTGACAACTTCATCACAAAATATGACTGGAGATCCGATTTTCGGATCTCCAGTTTTTATGCGAACCTGCAGTTCTTCTAATGAACTACAGCCATTATTCGCCCACAAAACTCCCGAAATCATTGTAATCCCCTGTCATTTCATGGTATAATCATTATGTATCTTTCTGCACAGGCAGAATAACCGGCAAACCCGCGTCCGCGGACTGTTTCGGGAAATCCCGGCAGCACCCCGGCGATAGATAATAAAAGGAGAGTATTATGGAAAACACACAAAGCTACACAAGTTCCCTTTCTGAACGGTATCCGAGCAAAGAGATGAAATACCTCTTTTCCCCGGAAATGAAATTCAGGACCTGGAGAAAACTCTGGATCGCACTGGCAGAAACGGAACAGGAGCTGGGCCTTCCCATCACTGACGAGCAGATCGCAGAACTGAAGGTCGCTGCCGATGATATCAACTACGACGAAGCCAAAGAACGCGAGAAGATCGTTCGCCATGACGTCATGTCCCACGTATACGCTTACGGACTGCAGTGCCCGAAAGCCAAGGGGATCATTCACCTGGGCGCGACCTCCTGCTATGTTGGCGATAACACGGACCTGATCATCATGACAGAAGCTCTGAAACTGATCCGTAAGAAACTCATAAACGTCATTTCCAATCTGGCAAACTTTGCAGAGGAACATAAAGCACAGCCGACTCTGGGATTTACCCACTTCCAGCCGGCACAGCCTACGACAGTCGGCAAACGTGCCACGCTGTGGCTGCAGGATCTCCTGATGGATCTTGAAGACCTGGATCACATCCTGGATTCCATGAAGCTGCTGGGATCCAAAGGAACTACCGGCACACAGGCCAGCTTCCTGGAACTCTTTGACGGAGATCTCTCCAAGGTACATCAGATCGACGGCAAGATCGCCGAAAAAATGGGATTCGACGGCTGCTATCCGGTATCCGGACAGACGTATTCCAGAAAAGTGGATTCCCGCGTGCTGAACATTCTCTCCGGCATCGCACAGAGTGCCCACAAATTCAGCAATGACATCCGTCTGCTGCAGCACTTAAAAGAAATCGAAGAACCTTTTGAGAAGAACCAGATCGGATCTTCCGCTATGGCATATAAGAGAAATCCGATGCGTTCCGAACGTATCGCGGCGCTTTCCAACTTCGTGATTTCCGGCGTGCTCAACCCGGCGATCACGGCATCTACCCAGTGGTTTGAACGGACACTGGACGACTCGGCCAACAAGCGTCTGAGCGTATCCGAAAGTTTCCTGGCCACCGATGGCATCCTGGAACTTTATATGAACATCACTTCCGGACTTGTCGTTTATCCGAAGGTGATCCATGCCCGCCTCATGAGCGAGCTGCCGTTCATGGCAACGGAAAACATCATGATGGATGCTGTAAAAGAAGGCGGCGACCGTCAGGTTCTCCATGAAAAGATCCGCCAGCACTCCATGGCAGCCGGCAAACGCGTCAAAGAAGAAGGGGCAGAAAACGATCTGCTCGACCGGATCGCTGCAGACCCTGAATTCCACACGACCAAGGAAAAGCTGCTGGCGATCATGAAGCCGGAAAACTTTACAGGCTGTGCCGAAAGCCAGACGGAAGAATTCCTCAAAAGCTGCGTGCAGCCGGTTCTGGACGCTAACAGGGAAGCGCTCGGCATGACGGCTGACATCAACGTATAAAAAACATATATCTCACAGATTAACATACAGAAAGGAGAGTGCTGATCCTCCTGCAAAAGCCCTGCCGGGCAAACTTTGCAGAAAGCACAAAGGCATCAGCGCAACATTTCACACATGGTCAAAGCTATCGTAGGCGCCAACTGGGGCGATGAAGGAAAAGGGAAGATCACGGATATGCTTTCTCAGGAAGCCGACATCATCGTCCGGTTCCAGGGAGGAAGCAATGCCGGTCACACCATCAAGAACAACTATGGCAAATTCGCCCTTCATATGCTGCCGTCCGGCGTATTTTACAATCATACAACAAGCATCCTGGGAAACGGTGTTGCTCTCAACATTCCGTATATGTTCCGGGAGATCAATGACATCGTCAGCAAGGGCGTTCCTATGCCGAAGATCCTGGTTTCCGACAGAGCTCAGATCCTGATGCCGTATCACATCCTCTTCGATGAATGCGAAGAAGAACGTCTGGCAGGCAAGGCATTCGGTTCCACCAAGTCCGGGATCGCGCCTTTCTATTCCGACAAATACGCTAAGATCGGATTCCAGGTACAGGAGCTTTTCCTGGACGAAGCAGAACTCCGCGACAAAGTGGAGCGTGTCTGCGTACAGAAAAACATTCTGCTGAAGCACCTTTACAACAAACCCGAACTTGATCCGGACGATATCATGAAAACGCTGAAGGAATACAAGGAAATGGTCGCTCCTTACGTTTGCGATGTTTCCGAATTTCTCCACGAAGCTCTGGCAGAAGGCAAGGAGATCCTGCTGGAAGGACAGCTGGGAGCGTTAAAAGACCCGGATCACGGAATCTACCCAATGGTTACGTCTTCTTCCACTCTGGCAGCTTACGGTGCCATCGGAGCAGGCGTTCCCCCATATACCATCAAAGATATCATCACAGTCGTAAAAGCTTACTCCAGTGCTGTTGGCGGCGGTGCGTTCGTCAGCGAGATCCTGGACGAAGAAGAAGCGGAAGAACTGCGTAAACGCGGCGGTGACGGCGGTGAATACGGCGCTACGACAGGAAGACCTAGAAGAGTAGGCTGGTTCGATGCTGTCGCCACGAAATACGGCTGCATGACTCAGGGCACGACAGAAGTTGCTTTCACAGTACTGGATCCGCTGGGCTATCTGGATGAGATCCCAGTATGCGTGGGCTACGAGATCGATGGCGAGATCACCACTCGCTTCCCGACCACAGCCAGACTGGAAAAGGCAAAGCCTGTCCTGAAGAAACTGCCGGGATGGAAATGCGACATCACCGGCATCCGTGAATTTGATAAACTTCCTGCTGAGGCTCAAAACTATGTAAACGAGATCGAAAAGCTCATCGGCTTCCCGATCACTTACGTATCTAACGGTCCCGGCAGAGAGGATATTATTAAGAGAACGCCGCAGCTGTAAAGCGCGGCGGCATCTCGCTCCGCGCTTTTCCATGGGATCCCAGAGAAATCCGCGGATTTTTTTCATACTGTAAAGTGATCAAAATGGAGGTGTATCATGGCAGTACTTATTAAAAACGGAACCATCGTAACGGCAGAAGGCGAACGCAAGGCAGACATTTATGCTGAGGGCGAAAGCATTACCGCTATCGGCGAAGGACTGCAGCCAAAGGAAGGTGATGAAGTCATTGATGCAGAGGGTAAATACGTTTTACCTGGCGGGGTTGACCAGCACGTGCACTTTTCCTTCTCCTACAAGGGCAGCAAGACCCGTGGATTCGAAACATCCAATGCTGCTGCTGTTGGCGGTACGACAACTCTTATTGAGTTCGTAAACCAGGAACAGGGCCGAGGTCTGGTAGAAACCCTGGATGATTATCGTAAAAACGATGCAGAAGGTATTGCTATGGTCGACTATGCATTCCACAGCGTAATGACCGATCCGAGAGATGAAGTAATTGAAGAGATTCCGAAGCTGGCAGAAGCAGGCTATCCGACAATGAAGCTGTTCATGGCGTACAAGGGACAGTTCTTCCATGCTGATGACGACGCCCTTCTGAAAGCTTTGCAGAAAGGAAAAGACGCCGGCGTGACCATCATGGTCCACGCAGAAAATGCCGACATGATCGATGTTCTGACGAATCAGCTGATCGCAGAAGGCAAAACAGCGCCTTACTATCACGCAGTCAGCCGTCCGCCTGTAGTCGAAGCTGAAGCAACAAGACGTGCTATCTACCTGGCTGAACTGGCAGACGCTCCGCTCTACGTCGTACACGTTACCTGCAAGGAAGCTTTGGAAGAACTCAAGGCCGCTTACAGCCGCGGACAGAGGGTCTTCGGAGAAACCTGTGCACACTATCTGGTACTGGATGAATCCGATCTGGCCAAGCCTGGCTACGAAGGTGCAAAATACGTTTGCTCCCCTGCCCTGCGTACCGAAGAACACCGTGACGCTCTGTGGGAAGCTGTTGATCGCAAATGGCTCAACGCAATCAGTTCCGACCACTGCGGATTCGACTATGCAGAGCAGAAGCATCTGGGCTACGGCGAAGGAAAATCCTTTGCAGATATCCCTAACGGAGCACCAAGCCTGCAGAACCGCCTGAACATCCTGTGGACTTACGGCGTATGTGAAGGAAAACTTTCTCCTAGCAGACTGGTAGACCTGTACGCAACGACTCCGGCCAAGGTAAACGGTCTTGAGAACAAGGGACAGCTGGCAGTAGGATTCGATGCTGATATCGTTATCTTCGATCCTGCATACGAAGGCACTATAAGCTATAAAACAAATCTGGAAGGTGTAGACTACAGCCCGTTTGAAGGATTTGCACAGAAAGGCCGTCCTGAAACCGTATTCCTGCGCGGACAGAAAATCGTAGAGGATGCCAAGTACATAGGCCATAAAGGTCAGGGCAAGTTCGTTCCTGGAAAGCCGTTCGGCGCATCCTACGAATGGTAGAAACGGCGGGCTTTTATGACACTACAGACTAACGAAAAACGACTTCTTGACAACCTGCACACCCTGCGAACTTTCACCGACACCCCGCAGGACGGCGTGACCCGGTTTTCCTACGGTACGCAGGATGCCAGAGCTAGAGAATACATCATAAAACGAGCAGAAAACTGCGGCTGCAGCGTATCCATCGATGCGCTGCAGAACATCCGCATTGGACTTCCCACCAACAAACCGGGACGTAAAACCGTCTTGTCCGGCTCCCATATCGACACCGTGCGAAACGGCGGCTGGCTGGATGGTATCTACGGCGTCTGCGGTGCGCTGGAAGTCCTGGAGACCCTGGCAGAAAATCCAGATTCACTAAAGGATGCATCCTTCAACTATGAGCTGGTGATCTTTGCAGAAGAAGAAGGCTCCGGCTTTGGTTCTACCATGACCGGCAGCAAATTCATCACCGGGATCTACGCAGAATCCGATCTGGACAAACTTGTCAGCGATACCGGCATGAGCCTCCGGCAGACTCTGCAAAGCCTCTCGCCATACGGGCCGGATGGCAAAACGATCGTCTACAACACAGGCGGTTTGTCTCAGGAAGCACTGCAAAACGTTCGCTGGGATTTTGATCAGGTCCAGACTATGCTGGAGCTTCACATCGAACAGGGCCCTGTGCTGGACAGAGAAGGCCTGAGCCTCGGGATCGTGGATTCCATCTTCGGCATGCGGGTCATCGAGGTGACACTTACCGGCGTGGGAAATCACGCGGGGGCTACTCCGATGACAGAACGGTACGATGCTCTGTGCACTGCAGCAGAATGCATCCTGGCGGCGGAAGCCCATGTCAAAACCGACGATGACAAGCGAACAGTCGTTACCTGCGGTAAAATGGACATCGAGCCAAACTGCTCTAACGTTATCCCGGAAACGGTGAGATTCTCTCTGGAAGTCCGTGATAAGGATGAAACGAAAATCGATCGCTTTATGAATGAGATCATCGATCTTATCGTTGCGATCGCAGAAAAGCGTCAGGTGAACTGCGAGATCAAAGAACATTCCAAATCAAGTCCGCTCCATCTGACCGACCGTTTGATCGATGCGATGTCAAAGCATGCAGCCGCACTTGATCTGCCATACAAAGTCATGGACAGCGGTGCCGTGCATGATGCCTGCATGATCGCAAAATATGCACAGACAGGTATGATTTTCGTTCCAAGCATCAATGGACGAAGCCATGTGCCGGAAGAAAATACAAACGATGCAGATATCGCGGCCGGTGTTCAGTTCCTGCTGGATACCGTGCTTCATGAACTGCATGAAGTAAAATAAGAAGAAAAATAATCGGATTTACACAATCATAAAGGAGGTGCCCTCGAACTTGTACAAAGATGCCTTACGCGCAGCCTGGGCTGAGATCAATATTACTAATCTGGACTTTAATATCAAGCAAATCAAAGAGAAGGTCGGATCCGGTGTCAAGATCACCGGTGTGGTGAAAGCAGATGCTTACGGCCATGGATCGGTGCGAGTCGCAACCGTTTTGCGGGCTAACGGGATCGAATCCTTTGCAGTAGCCACCCTTTCGGAAGCGGTGCGCCTGCGAAAAGCCGGATTCCTGCTGGAGGAGATCATGGTTCTCTCTCCGATCCCGGAACCTTATATCGACACCATCATCGAGCACCGACTGTCGCCTGTAGTCTGCGATTACAAAAATGCGGAGGCTATATCCAAGGCTGCAGCCGCAGCCGGCATCATCATAAAGGGCTATATCGCGGTAGACACCGGTATGGGCCGGATCGGCTACAGCGACGACGTTACGTCTGTGGAAGATGTGAAGATGATCGCCGGGCTTTCTAATTTCAAGATCAACGGACTGTTTTCCCATTTCGCTACAGCAGATGCCGCCGATAAAACGTATGCGACGGTACAGGAGCAGCGTTATATGAGCTTCTACAAGCAGCTGCTGAAAGAAGGGATCGATATCCCGCTCAGGACTTTGGGAAACAGTGCGGCTGTCATGGAGATCAACTCGGCTTATTACGATATGGTGCGCCCCGGCGTTATTCTCTACGGTCTATATCCTTCTGACGAAGTGGACCGGTCGCAGCTGGCTCTGCGCCCTGCAATGTCCATCAAGGCCAATATCATTCATTTGAAAAAGGTCCCTGCAGGCAACAGCATCAGCTACGGACGCAAGTTCACGACTCAGAGAGACAGCTTGATCGCTACCATCCCGGTAGGCTATGCCGATGGTCTTCCTCGACCTTATTCTGCAAAGGGCAAGGTCATCGTCAACGGAGTTTATGCGCCGATCGCCGGTACGATCTGTATGGATATGTGCATGATCGATGTGACCCACGTACCATATGTGCGTCTCGGTGACGAAGTGACCATCATGGGCAAAGACGGCATCTATGAGATCACAGCGGACGATATCGCCCGCGAAACCGGCACCATCAACTATGAAGTGGTCTGCGGCTTCGGCCAAAGGCTTCCGAAGGTGTATGTGTATTAAATGTAAAAGAGGGAGCGTCCACAGACGCTCCCCTTTTGCGAGATTTCACTTGACCCTGAAAGTTCTTGTGCTATAATAAAATCAAGAGGAAACCGTAAACTGGTTAGCCTAAATAGCGGAGTGACCGTCCTTCAGGCTGCAAACCTAACAATGAAAGGCGGTCATTTTATCTCCCGTACTATTTTGTACAGGATCAGCAGATAAACTACACCGAAAATGTAATCCATCATGCACACCACCTCCTTCGAGGCTAATCCCAATGGATCCCCTTTTCAGGTGTGGCTAACCGCTTTCGTTTGCTCCTCTTGATTGGCTTATTGTATCATTTTTGTAAGTATTTGTAAATATTTTTTCTTTAATTTATTTCCATATTTTTCTTTTGAATGCTCTTTTTATGATCTCTCCTCATAAAAATCTGTCTTCCAAAGGTGATTGCCATTGCAATGATTCCCACATATCCTGAAATACCATAGATTTTATTAACCAGGACTGTAAATGGAAGTACACTTAAAACTACTGCCAACACCACTAAAGCAACAGTCGTCAAATTGAACTTCCTGGTGCGATCCGCTCCGACTTTATGTGCCAGCATCCATAAAAGCGGCATTGCTGTAGAGAATATCCCCAAAAGAACAATTACAACAAAAATGCCTGCCAACACTGGACTGATCCGTTCTGCCAGTATCAAAGATGGGATTTGTGAATTGTGTATCATACTGATGTTGAGAAGCTGCGCCACTAATATAATGATGATAGCGCACACCTGAAACACTGCACCTGCAGCACCTCCGGCCATACCACTTTGCAACGATGTTCTACTGGTAGAACCAAGTTATGTCATAAACGGAATAATCATAAAAGCCATAAACCCTGCATATAAAAATCCAGAAATCAGCCAGCTGTCACTAGTTGACGGAACCTCTACCCGAGCCAGATTTCCCTGAACAGCTACGATCTGACTGCTATCTCTAGCGATGGTGATCACTCCAATAGCGAGGGCACAAATAATGATGACCGGCCCGATAAAGCTGAGAACATCGACTAGTTTATTCAATCCCATCAATGCAACAATGAGACACGCAGCGGACATAATCAAACGACCAGCAATATTGGGGATTCCAAGATACTGCTCCATTGAAGCACCTGCTCCTCCTATCATAACCACATAAATACCAAAAATCACAAAGCTTCCAAATCCGTTCATGATTCCTCCAATGTGTTTACCGCAATAATGATTCCATATAGCAATATCATTATCCAGATGATATCGCTGTCCATCACGCATCATTACCATTCCCATCCATACATAAAGCACTAATGTAATCAATGCAGCTCCAATACCAGCCCATCCATGTGAAGTAAAAAACTGCATGATTTCCTGCCCCGTTGCAAACCCTGATCCTATACAAAATGCAGCATATGCGCCACCAATCTTTAAAACATCTTTCCAGGCAAGGCTCTCGTTTTTCATTTGATTGTTCCTCCTATTTTGCTTTTTAATTCAGATTCGCATTCTGTATTCTGTATGTTGCATACATGATAGTCAAAAAAAATTTTTCCCTTCATTCTACATAATTTATAATCAAATCTCCGGGACTACAAGCGCATCACCGTAGTCCCGGATTTAATCTTATCTATTACAGCCCTCTCTGAATCGTTCTTTCAATGATGTTGTTCTGGATCTCCTCACTCAAATCAACAAAGTATGCAGAATATCCAGCTACACGCACTAAAATATTGCGATGATCATCCGGATTTTTCTGTGCTGCACGCAACGTCTCATCATCTAGCACGTTGATCTGTATATGAAAACCGTTCTGTGCAAAATGTGCACGAAATACACTTTCAATAATATCAATTCCCTTTTCTCCTGCTACAACTGCTGGATCAAATCTCTGGTTCAACAGAAGTCCGCTCTGCGGCACCAGTTCATCACAACATGCTAGAGAATTTACCACAGCTGTTGGACCATTTACATCCATACCTACCATTGGGGAAGCATTGTCAGCCAGAGGTGTTCCAGCCATTCTGCCATCTGGAGTAGCACCAACATTCTTACCCATTTCCACATTATAAGCTTGTGTTGCAACCAGTACTGTGTATGGCCCTCCCTGTGCATCGTGGAATCGCTTCATCGAAGTATCCAGTGCATCGATAAGCCAATAAGAATATTTATCCACCTGTTCGATATCATTACCGAACTTCGGCGCTTTGTTCAGTAACAACTGACGCATATTTTCCTTGCCCTCAAAATTGGTATCAAGCAGCTGAACCAATTCTTCCATCGTCAGATAGTTTTTATTAAATACGCATTCTTCCATAGCAGCGAAGGAGTCAATCATATTCGCAATCCCGGCAACACCTACTGCGGAATAGTGATGATCTGATCCTTTCTGCTGCAGAAGCTTGCCTTTCTCCACACAGCCTACAGAGAAGCAGGAACCCATAATAGTAGGAAGCGTGAATGCATGACCTGCTAATGTTCTGTTAGCAAGTGTTACAAACTTTTCCATAAAGAAATCTAGCTGCTTTTCATATGCTCTCATTACGTCATCGATGCTGGTAAAGGAGGACACTTCTCCAGATTCGATTCCGATTTTTTTACCAATAACTGGATCATATCCATTATGCAGCATTACATCGAACACCTTCAGAGGGTTGAAATATCCAGGGTTGCTCTGGAAGTCCGTCTTGCCCAGAACCTGCGGTTCAATACATCCGCAGATACCCCAGTTTCTCGCTTCCTTCAATGTGAAGCCAAGGCTCAGCAAATACGTGATTGCTGCCGTATCATTATAGAATGCCGGGTGACCGCCACTATCTCTTGCAACCTCAATGGCCAGCCGGAATGTCTCTTCATTGATGTTTGGATGGAATCGGAATGTAATACACGGTTCGTCAGTTTGCAAATCTCTCATACAGCGTAAGAATACGTTAGTCAGTTCGTTGCAGGCGTCCTTACCGTTTTCCAGCTGTCCCGCCAACATGATATGCATCCATAACGGGTTTCCCGGGTCAGCTACTGATTCGTTGTAGCAACGAATGTTCCACATTTCTGCTACCTTTAATTTGAATTCATGAATAATGTCTGCAAAGTATTCTTCTGGCTTTCCTTCTGCAGTTTCTTTTTCAAAAAACGGAAGCATATACTGATCATAGCGTCCCAGGTTATGATCTCCTCCGGCAGCTTCCAAAGAAATAGCCAGGTGATTGAACCATACCAGCTGCGTTGCCTGTAGGAATGTTTTCGGAGGATTCTCAGGTACTGTCCTGCAGTTTTCAGCCATTATCAGCAGTTCTTCTTTTCTCTTCGGATCGATGCATTCCGCAGCCTGTTTATTTGCCAAATCTGCATACCGGTGTGCGAATTTGATTACTGCCTCCATCGCAATAATCATTGCTTTCCACGCAATCTGCTGTTCCATGTCATAAACGTCATTCACCTGATGTTCGGCCAGCTTCTCTTTACACTCGTCAATATAATATCTGTAACCCCGTTTGATCAGATTATCATAGTCTGGCGAGTGGTTCATGGTAGACTGGTTTGAAATTCCATGTGTGAAGATACCAACATCCAGCATTGGCTTCATATCCTCATCTACCAGAGTTGCTGCAAAGTCTCCAAAAGTCTGCCCCTTCCAGGTTTCTACGATTTGACGCAGTTCTTCTTTTTCCTCTTCTGAACGAAACGCCAGATTATCAGAAGGTCTCTTATCCAGCGTGTCAAAATCATCATACAGCCACTTCGTTACATCCGGATGCATGACAACGGCTTCCCAGCATCCACCTTGATGTCCTGCGATCTGTGAGTCTTCATCAATAAAAATCTCTCGGTTTTCCAGGTAATAATCAAATGCCTTGGCTCTTCTCAAAATGTAGTTATCCATTGAAGGTCTGCTGTAAAACTCTGTGATCAATCTTGCACGATCCAGGTCTATCGTAGGCTGCGTATTACGAACCTTGTCACTAAGTCTTGCGATTCTTTTTGAAATCATTCTATAATCTCCTTCCTGTTCTTCTTCGTATAAAAACAATGCTTACCGTATGGCTTCAAAATACGGTTTGCAATCTTAACCAATGTAATTAGATGCTCTTCAGCAGGAGGTTCTACTCCTGAAAGCTCATATTCTCTACCAAGAGCTTTATATTTGGATTCTCCCAGATTATGATAAGGCAACAACTCATAATTTTCTACATGAGGCAATTCCTTGATAAATTCTGCAACTGCAATGATATTTTCTTCTGAATCATTAAACCCAGGGATCACCGGAGTCCGAATAGTGATCGGAATGCCATGCGTCGTGATCTTTATTAAATTATCCAGTATCTGTTCGTTGCCTGCCCCGGTAAGTTCTTTATGCACGTTTGTATCCATATGTTTTAGATCAAAAAACATCGCATCAATATATGGCAAAGCTTTCTTAAATTCTTCATAATTTCCAGCTCCGCAAGTTTCTATTACCGTATGGATCCGGTTTTTTCTGCAAAGTGCTGCCGCTTCTGCCAAAAGATCCGGCTGTGTCAGCGGTTCTCCTCCAGAAAACGTGACACCGCCACCTTTTTGCATGTAAAAGAATCTGTCTTTGTTGACTTCTTTAAAAATCTCTTCCGGCGTTATCTCCTGTCCAATCAGTTCCTTAGCCTCTGCATAGCACACCTCTGTACACCGAAAACATTTCATACAACGTTCTCGATTGATTTTCATTTCACCATCCGTTAAAGAAATCGCCCCCTGAGGACAAATTTCCTTACAGGCATCACATGCAATGCATTTGCGAGGGAATTCCATAATTTCCTTTGTATAAAGCTGTGATTCTGGATTTGCACACCATTTGCACCGAAGTGGACAGCCTTTAAAAAATACATTGGTTCGAATACCCTGTCCGTCATGAATGGAGCATTTTTGTATATTAAAAATCATTTTTATTACCTCGTTATTCTTCTTATCTTTTATATATAGCAAAATACATGCCATCTCCAAAACTCCGAATTGCGATCATTTATAGGTTTTTTCATGGATTTCCATCTCTTTTTCACCCTTTTGAAAATCGAAATGTTTATTTTTTTGCACATTATTTCTGGATAATATTGCTTTTATCCTTATATGCAACATTTTTTTAACACTATTTTAGTCTTGTGTAAAAAAAATGTTGCATACGCTCTTCTGTTTCCCTAAAAATGTGTTACACTAAAGAAAAATACTCGCTTAAATAACGTGTCTTCTAGGAGGATCTCCATGGTCGAAAAAGAACATAATTTACTTACCGTCGATAATTGTTTTCTAACTCAGTGCTTAGATTCTGTCGATAATGCTATCTGTATCTATGACGATAAAACACGCCTTGTATATGCGAACAAGGCTTACTGTAATCTGATGAATATTGAAGATTGTGAAGCCATGATCGGCAAAACTGTTCTTGAGATCATGAAACACTCTAAAATAAAGATCCAAGCAACACAAACGGCTTCATCTCGTTTAAAAATGATGGATGTTATCAAAACCGGGAAAAAAGCGTTGAACTGGGAAATCAGCGTTGAGTCAGAACAGTCTCCCTCCGATGCACTTTTTATTGTAAACAATATCTATCCGGTAAAAGATACAATCGGTAAAGTTCGTAATCTGATAGAAATCGCATCTTCCAACAGCTTTAACTTAAACAAGACTAAAAAGCTAATGGGTCTTACGGCAGATTATAATTTCGACTCCATTCTAGGCGAAAGCATCCCCATGAAATCCACCAAAGATACCGCCATGCGCTATGCTTCCAGTAATTTCGATATCTTGATCACTGGCGAAAGCGGAGTTGGGAAAGAACTGTTTGCACAGGCAGTGCATAATCAGAGTCCAAGACGGGATGGCCCTTTTGTTGCCATCAATTGTGCTTCACTTCCAGACAATCTGATCGAAAGTGAACTTTTTGGATATGTAAAAGGTGCTTTTACTGGAGCTGATCAAAACGGGCAGGCGGGAAAATTCGAACTGGCTGACGGAGGAACCTTATTTTTAGATGAAATTGGAGAAATGCCGCTTGCAATGCAGTCTAAGCTTCTGCGAGTTTTGGAAATGCGTCAGATTACCAGGCTCGGAAGTGCAAAACAAACCCGGATCGATGTCCGTGTCATCGCTGCTAGTAATCGAGATCTTGTGAAGATGATCCAAGAAGGAAAATTCAGAGAGGATCTTTACTATCGTCTTCAAGTTTTAAACCTTCATATTCCACCGCTTCGAGAACGAAGAGAAGATATTCCTCTTCTCACCAGCTTCTTTCTAAAAGAAATATGTCACGGCTCTCAGGCGCAGCATACGAAACTGTCTGCAGAAGCTCGTCGCAAGCTTCTACATTACAACTGGCCCGGCAACATTCGAGAGCTACGTAATGTAATTTATCGAGTTTCTGTTTTGTCTGAAGATGGGGTCATTTCTGGCGACGTAGTAGAAAATGCTATCCAAAGCAACGGAAGTCCACTGCGGGAAAATCAGGAAATCACTGCTCAGAGCCGTATCAAAACGATACAAACTCAGATCCATGACTCCTATCGCGACCTTGTAAATGAAGCCCTTGCCAGTACAGGCGGCAATAAAAAAGAAGCTGCCCAGCTTCTTGGCGTAACTCGCCAGACCATTTACCGCATGATCGATAAATATTGTAAATGATTTCTTATCGCAATGCGGAAAAAGGGGCGCCACAAACCGGATTCTTTACCTCGGTCATCAACGCCCCATTTTCCCTTGCTCTGATTATTTATGAGAAACAAAAGTTATTTTTTATTCTGAAAAGCTTCCAGTCCGCTTCGAATCAGCCGCACACCTTTAACCAGATCTTCCTTCTGAAGCACATAAGCAATTCGCAATTCATCTTTGCCCAATCCTGTCGTTTTATAGAAACCCTCTTCTGGAGCAAACATAACAGTTTCATTCTCTACTCGATATTCCTTCAGCAAGAATGTAAGAAAAGCTTCCATATCATCCACCGGAAGTTTCACCGTCATATAAAATGCTCCGCCTGGCTTTTTGCAGAACGCACCAGGAATTTTCATTACTTCTTCATATACAGCATCTCTGCGTCCCTCATATTCTGCTTTCACATCTTCATAATAACCCGGGCCCAATCGATATAATGCTGCAGCCCCTACTTGATCCAGCGTGGAAACACAAAGCCTGCTCTGAGCGATCTTCATTACAGCATTTTGCAGCTCTTCATTCTTTGTAACAAGACATCCGATCCGAGCCCCACATGCGGAAAACCTCTTGGAAACAGAATCGACAATTACTACGCGTTCTGCTGCTTCTTCAAAATTTCCAAAAGAGATCGCAGTTCTTCCATCATATGCAAACTCTCGATACACTTCATCTGCAATGATCCACAGATCATGCTCCTTTGCAATATCTACGATCAGCTGCATATCTTTTTTCGAAAGCACTGTTCCCGTTGGATTTCCTGGATTGATACAGCAGATTGCTCTCGTATTTGATGTGATCGCCTGTTCGATTTTTTCTCTATCTGCATAGTTGTAGCTGTTCTCTGCGGACGTCGTGATCGGCACCAGTTTGCCACAGGCAGCCTTTACAAAAGAATCGTAGTTGGTATAAAAAGGCTCTGCCATCAACACTTCATCCCCTGGATCAAGGATAGAAGTAAAAAGAATGGTCAATGCTTCCGAGCCGCCTGCCGTTACCAGGATATCGCTTCTCTCATAAGAAATATCATATTTTTTAAAATAGTCAATAATAGCATCCTGTAAGGCTGTAATGCCACCGGACTCTGCGTAAGCAATGACTTCCTTGTCAAAACCTTTGATTGCCTCCATGAAGCAGCCAGGGGTCTTGACATCAGGCTGTCCAATATTTAAATGATATACCTTAACTCCCTGCGCTTCCGCTTCAATAGCCATACCGTTGAATTTACGGATCGGCGAAAACTGCATTGCATTTGCTCTATTTGATATTTTCATTTCATCCTCCGCTATACATCTATTTCAGCCTGCTAGCTTACACCACGATCTTCTCTAGGCGCTGCCCGAAACCACAGGTGATTTCATATGGAATCGTCAAAGCCTGATCACCGATATCATCCGCTGTAACAGACAGTTTTCCTTCTTTTCCCATAACGATCACCGTATCCCCTAGCTTTACATCGGGAATATCGGTTACATCAATCATACATTGATCCATGCATACATTTCCGACAATCGGAGCATAATATCCATTTACGATCACGCGTCCTTTGTTGGAACAAAGTCGAGGCAACCCGTCTGCATATCCGACAGGAAGTGTTGCGATCCGTCTGGCACTTGGAGCCTTGTAGGTTCTTCCATATCCTATACTGACTCCTGCCTCTACCGTTTTTAAATAAATAACCTTCGCCTTTACAGTCATAACCGGCTTGAGATCCAGCCTCCTTCGATCCACTTCCTTTGACGGATAGATCCCATATAAAATAATTCCTGGTCTGACGTAATCATAATGGGTTCCTGGCATTTCCATAATGGCAGCACTGTTGGCAAGAATCCTGTTTTTCACAGCAACGCCACTTTTCGTGATCTCAGCATAAAAATCATCATATTTTTTATGCTGTTCTTCAGCATACCCTTTGTCCTCTGCATCTGCAGTTGCAAAATGAGAGAACAAACCGAAAATTTCCAGGCATTTCAATGAGTAAATTTTTTTGATTTCCACCAAAGTAGATTCGTCACAATGCGTATAGCCAATACGTCCCATACCAGTATCGATAGCAATCATACAATTCGCCGTTTTCCCGACCTTTGCAGCTGCTTCTGAGAGCTTTTCCGCAAAAGAAAGTTCGCAGACTACGCTGATGATATCATACTTTAAGATATCTGCAATACTTTCTTCTGGCGCAATGCCGAGTACGATCATCTGCTGGCTGGAAAAACCGGCTTCTCGTAACTGGATTGCTTCCGGGATCGTAGCCACTGCAAATGTATCTACACCCTGCTCGTCCAAAACTTTTGCATAATTCACCGCACCATGACCGTAGGCATCAGCCTTTATAACGCCCACCAATTTCGAATCTCCAGCTTTTACCTGGATTTGCTGAATATTATATTTTATGTTTGCTACACTGATTTCTATCCATGCGTCTCTATTGTTCATCATTCTTACCTGTTTTTGAATTCGGCCGGCCTTTTCTCGACAAATGCCATCATTCCCTCTACTCTGTCCGCCGATACAAATGTACTCGTATAAGCCTCTGCTTCAAATTGTACACCGATTTTCAGGTCACAGTTTATGCCATTATTTATTGCAACTTTAGCCATTTTAATGGAAATCGGAGCCTTGGACATAATTGTTCTCGCCAGTTTTTCTGCAGTTTCCATCAGATACTCCGCCGGGACTACTTCATCTACCAGTCCAATCCTATAGGCTTCTTCTGCATCGATCATCTCCGCACTGTAGATGAGTTTTTTCGCCATACCTTTTCCTACAAGTCGAGGCAATCTCTGCGTTCCACCATACCCGGGAATAATTCCTAAATTTACTTCCGGCTGCCCAAACTTAGCTTTTTCAGAAGCGATGCGGATGTCGCACGCCATGCTTAACTCATTTCCGCCGCCCAGTGCAAACCCATTGATCGCTGCAATCACAGGCTTCGTAATAGATTCGATACGTTCCATCACCTGCTGCCCCTGAATAGTCATATCTCGCCCTTCTGGGCCCGAAAGCTTCGCCATCTGACCAATATCTGCACCAGCAATAAACGCTCGTCCCTTGCCTGTGATGATCGCGATTTTCACTTCCTCATCCTGATCGATTGCACCAAATACATGATCCAACTCTGTTAAAACTTCTGTATTTAATGCATTCAAAGCCTTTTCTCTGTTCATGGTAACATAACCGATGCCGTCTCTTTTTTTAAAAATGATGTTCTTATATTCCATGAAATCCTCCTTTTCTAAACCCCTTTTTGGATTGTTCTTTCAATGATATTGTTCTGAATTTCTTCACTCAGGTCAACAAAATATGCGGAATATCCTGCTACACGCACCAGAATATTTCGGTATTCATCTGGGTTCTTCTGTGCAGCTCGCAGCGTCTCATCATCCAGCACATTGATCTGGATGTGGAATCCATTCTGTGCAAAGTGTGCCCGGAACACGCTCTCAATGATATCCAGACCCTTTTCGCCTGCAACGACAGCCGGATCGAATCTCTGGTTGAGGAGCATTCCACTCTGTGGCACCAGCTCATCACAGCATGCCAATGAATTTACAACAGCAGTCGGTCCATTCACGTCCATCCCTGCCATCGGAGAAGCGTTGTCAGCCAGCGGCGTTCCTGCCAGTCTTCCATCTGGCGTCGCACCTGTCAATTTACCCAATTCCACATTATAAGCCTGTGTTGCAATAACCAACGTATACGGTCCCCCATCCGCATCTCTGTACTGTTTTACGCTTTCGTTCAGCAGATCTACCAACCAGTAAGAATATTTATCTACTTCTTCAATATCATTGCCGAATTTCGGTGCTTTGTTCAGCAGCATCTGCCGCATGTTTTCCTTTCCTTCAAAATTAGTGTCCAGCAGATGAACCAGTTCTTCCATCGTCAAAAAGCCTTGTTTGAAAACGCATTCATCCATAGCAGCGAACGAGTCTACCATATTTGCCAGACTTGTTACTGCAACTGCAGAATAATGGTGATCCGATCCCTTCTGCTGCAGCAGTTTACCCTTTTCTACGCATCCCACAGCAAAGCAGGAACCCATCAGTGTTGGCAGCGTATAAGCATGCCATCCCAGTGTTCTGGAATACATATCAAGGAACTTCCCCAGCATATAATCCTGCTGCTTTTCATATGCAGCCATAACATCGTCAATGCTCTTGAACGTTGCCGGATCTCCGCTCTCAATTCCAACTTTCTTATTTGTAGTTGGATCGTAGCCATTGTGCAGCATAACATCCAGGATCTTGATCGGGTTAAAGTATCCTACATTGCTCTGGAAATCGGTTTTTCCCAGAACCTGAGGTTCGATACAGCCGCAGATCCCCCAGTTTCTTGCTTCCTTAAGCGTAAATCCAAGCCCCAGCAGATATGTAATCGCCGTCGTATCATTATAAAATGCCGGATGACCGCCGCTGTCTCTTGCAACCTCGATTGCCAGACGGAACGTTTCTTCGTCTACATTTGGATGGAATCGAAAGCTGATACACGGTTCGTTTGTTTGCAAGTCTCTCATGCAGCGCAGGAACACTCTAGTCAGTTCATTACAGGCGTCCTTGCCATTTTCCAGCTGTCCGCCCAAGATCACATGCATCCATAACGGACATCCCGGATCTGCTTCTGATTCACGATTACAGCGAACATTCCACATCTCTGCTACCTTCAGTTTAAATTCGTGAATAATGTCTGCAAAGTATTCTTCCTTTTTTCCCTCTGCCACTTCTTTTTCAAAGAACGGCAGCATATACTGGTCATAACGACCCAGGTTATGGTCTCCTCCGGCGACTTCAATAGAGATCGCCAGATGATTGAACCATACTAACTGTGTAGCCTGCAGGAATGTTGTCGGAGGATTTTCCGGAACGATTCTGCAGTTTTCAGCCATGGTCAAAAGCTCTTCTTTTCTCTTTGGATCTCTGCATTCCGCTGCCTGCTTTTCTGCAAGATCTGCATAACGATGTGCAAACTTTATAACCGCTTCCATGGTAATGATCATGGCCTGCCATGCGATCCGCTGTTCCATATCATAAACATCGCTGATTTCCAAATCTGCCAGCTTTGCTTTACATTCATCAATATAATATCTGTAACCCCTTTTGATTAAATTATCGTAGTCTGGCGAATGGTTCATCGTGGACTGGTTAGATATTCCATGAGTAAATACACCGCAGTCGATCAGATCCTGCATATTCTGATCCAGAAGCGACGCACTGAAATCTCCAAACGTTTGGCCTTTCCAGCTTTCTACGATTTTCTTCAATTCTTTTTTATCTTCTGGAGAGCGAAACTCCAAATTGTCATTAGCCCTCTGATCCAGTGTATCGATATCATCATACAGCCACTTAGCAACATCTGGATGCATTACAACAGACTGCCAGCGATCTCCCTGATGTCCTGCAATCTGAGAATCTTCATCGATGAAGATCGATCTGTTCTCTAAATAATAGTCAAAAGCTTTTGCTCTTCTCAAAATGTAGTTATCCATAGAAGGCTTGCTGTAGAATTCCGTAATTAGACGAGCACGATCCATGTCAATCGTCGGTTGCGTATTACGCACCTTGTCACTAAGACGTTTTACTCTTTCTGAAATCATATCATATACTCCTTTCCCTGATCGGATTAATTTATTCCGTGTGCATCATGTTTCAAGTTATTAATATAATTACGCAACAACCATGCCAGATACCGCCTTTTTCAAAATCTCACTGTTTTCAACCTTTTAATTGCAGTAATTTCTTCTGTTTTTAAGATTCTCCACTCATTTGTATATTTTTCAAAACAAACCAAAAAGTATTATGTGTCTTTTTTAATACACTCTTCGCATAATAGAACCACGTTCTCTTCTGCACCGCTTCTTCTCACTTTAATTGTTTATAATACGTAACACTTTACTCTTTATTGTGTTTCCTCATCTACACATTCTCCGGTATAATACTTTCTTCCTCTATCACTGACATTGAAAAAAGGCTTATTTTCACTCTTTTCAAATTTTCATCCTTATGGCATATTTATTGCGTATAATATGTATATCTGTTAATTGCATTTTGTAAAGAGCAAAGAAAGGAGTTCTGCATATGAAAGCAAAGAGGATGGTGCGCACTATCGAGACACATACTCTCGGACAGCCTACTCGTACAGTCGTCAGTGGATTTAAACATATCCCCGGTAAAACTATGGCTGAAAAGTTTAATTATATGAAAGATAATGAGGACTGGTTTCGAAAATTTCTTTCCTTTGAACCACGAGGCAGCGAAATCATGTCGGGAACTATCATCACAGAACCCTGCACGCCGGGAACGGATGTTGGAATTCTGTACTATGAGGCAAGCGGATGGTTGCCAATGTGTGGACACGATACCATCGGAGTTACAGTAGCACTGATCGAAGCCGGGTTAGTGGATGTAACAGAGCCGATCACTCAGATCAGCCTTGATACTGCTGCCGGTGTTGTTGATGTAGAAGCCAGGGTGATCGATGGCGTCGTAGAAGAAGTCTCCTTCCTCAATGCGCCGGCACTGGTGCTCAATAGAAATATCACGGTTAATACAAAGGATTTCGGGCCTCTCACGATGGACATTTCCTGGGGCGGCAATGTATATGCGATCCTTAAGGCAGAAACGGTTAGTCAAAACATTGAACCGTCAAACTGTGGCAAACTCATTAAAATTGCTCAGTCTATTGCAGCCGATATCAACGAACAGGTTGAAATCAAGCATCCAGAACTAGATTTCGTTGATCATGTGACTCATGTGGAATTCTACGGCGATCCCAAAACAGAGGGCGCAGACATTCAAAACTGCGTTGTCGCATTGCCAAAGGTAATCGACCGTTCCCCATGTGGTACTGGAACGTCTGCTAAAGCAGCTCTGCTTTTTGAAGAAGGAAAATTAAAAGTAGGAGAAAGCTTTATCCATGAAAGCGTGATCGGATCTCTTTTCAAGTGCGAAATCGTGGAAGAAACCAAGGTCGCAGGGATCACGGCAATTCGCCCAAGAATCACAGGCAATGCCTGTATAATCGGATATTCCACCTGGGTCCTCGATCCGAAAGATCCGTTCCCAGAAGGTTTTTTCCTGGATTATTAAAAAAGAAAATCACATTATAATTTGAAAAAGCAGCCCCTATGATCTGCGTCCATAGAAGACCACTCCTTAATCAATAGATGATGCTTAACAAGGCAACTATAAATCCTAAGACAAACCCTCTCTAAGGATTCTACAATTCTTTGTTAGTTATTTACCTGTTGGATCATACGGGGCTCTTTGTATCATAGAAAGGAATATCAATGATTAAAGTTATTATTACTGCACCGAAAGGCGCTATGGACAGTATGATCGTCGAAGAAGCCTGGAAAAATCCAAAATTAGAAATCATCGGATGCATCGGTAATCCTAAAAAAGATTATATTGGGAAAGATATTGGGGATGTAGTCCCTGGAATCGGTCAAAAGACCGGCGTTTTCGTATACGGAAGTATTGATGAAATCATCGATTCCTGTGATGTTGTCCTGGATTTTTCTACAGTGGAGCTTTCTATGGAAGTCCTTTCCTCCTGCAAAGCACACGGTAAAGCATTGTTCTGTGGCACTACAGGATTCACAGCAGAACAAACGGAAGAAATCATTGCCGCATCGAATTCTATTCCGCTTATCAAAGCAGCCAACACTTCTTACGTCGTTAATGTCATGAAAAAACTTCTCGGAGAAGCTGCGGCCATGCTGGGAAACAAATGCAAAATCGAAATCATCGATCTTCATCCGCAGACTAAACTGGATGCTCCAAGCGGCACCGCACTGGAGCTAGGCGAAGAAATCGCAGGCAGTGCTCCGGACAAAACATTTGAAGATATCACATTTCACTCCGTTCGCGCGGGGAACACACCAAGCTCTCACCGAATTCTTTTCGGCTGCATGGGAGAGATCATGACAATTTCTCACGATGCCTACGACATGCGCTGTTTTGCACTAGGCGCCTGTGATGCTGCCCTTTTCCTGGGAAAACAAAAACCCGGCAACTATACTATGGTCAATGTAATCGAAGACTAATGGAGGTATGCTAATTGAAAACAATGCTGACATCTACTGTTGATGCAATTTACACAGTTGCTGATCTTATGACCGCTGCAGCACTAACCGCACCGAAAACCAGTGGTCAGGATAAAATCGTAACCTTGATCCTGAATGGAGACGAAAAAAAGGAACTATCACAATGCATGATGGAATTTTATGAAAAAGAACTCCATGAAGATTTTGTGAAGCGTGATGCGATTACACTGCACTCCTGTCCCTGCGTCGTTCTGATCGGTGTTCGCAAAGAGCCCTTCGGCATGCCGGGCTGCAGTCTCTGCGGGTTTAAAAGTTGCAAAGAATCTGCCGACGCCAATGCAAAATGTGTCTTTAATATCAGCGATTTAGGAATCGCAGCCGGTTCTGCTGCTGCCGTTGCTGCAGATCACCGGATTGATAATAGAATCATGTATTCTGTAGGCATGGGAGCCATTCGCATGGGCTGTTTTCCCAACAGGTATTCTCCTCTGAAATGTAGTTTATCAAGATCAGCATGCAGTTCGATCTCTGCAGCAGAACGAAAAGCAGTATGCCAGTCAAGATTAAAATCAGGAGTATTGCAAGAACATATCGTTCCTAAACTAAGTATAATATACCTCCTTGTGTATTTCAAGTTTTTTTGGAAAAAACCGGACGAACGTCCGTGAACGGTTAAAAGATGTTGCTGAATTGACAATTCATGGTATTTATGATAATAGCATATGTAACAGAATACAATAAAATTTCATCGTATTATTTTGGCATAAATCGACACTGACTGCTGTCTGTTTTTTGCAGTTACAGTAACCCGGTATGTGGAGGTCAGTTATGATAAGTGGAGAGAGAAAATGACAAGAAAAATCGGAATCATTTCAGACACGCATGGTCTTTTGAGAAAAGAAGTTAAAGATATTTTAAAAACCTGTGACTGTATTTTGCATGCAGGCGATGTTGATCGACCTGAAATTCTGGATCAGTTGAGAGTACTGGGAAATATATATGTGGTCAGAGGTAA